>Ga0272441_10001469_pt1 | contig 50267 bp, 36 predicted proteins | sample SSMProp6N_FD_193582 | JGI IMG/M metagenome (GOLD analysis project Ga0272441, IMG submission 193582) | Marine sediment archaeal communities from Little Sippewissett salt marsh, Falmouth, MA, United States - SSM-Prop-6N | ecosystem: Environmental > Aquatic > Marine > Wetlands > Sediment ... | reverse complement strand
CATCACTGTTGCCGCTGATGTTCCGGCCGACTTTGAACCAGGCGATGTAGGTGTAATTCTGCGGTAGATACAGATCTTCCGGCGTGCCGAAGTCGACGGAGTCGCCGCTGCCGTCGAAGCCCACGGCGCCGCCGAAGTAGCCATCCGCCCAATCCGCATCGCCGGCCAGCGTGCCGTGATGCCCATGGCCCGACCAGTCCACGACCGTTGCGCCCTCGCCTTCATCGAGCATCCACCACGCCAGCAGACTCTCGTCGGTGACGGGAATCTCGGGCAGCGTGGTAAAGCTCCAGACCTGGCCCTTATGCGTACCGGTCGTGGCAAACTCATCCACCCGCCAGTAATACGTCTTGCCCAATTCCAGCGTGGCCGGATCGTAGATCGCCTCGGCCGTCATGAAACCGCCGTCGACGGCGTCGTTGACCTCATCGAAGCTCTCGCCGAAGTACACCGTGTGGAACAAAGCTCCAAGGCCGCTGGCCCAAGTCAAATCCTGGTCCGGGTCGATGTAGGGAACTCCATCTGCAGGCGACGGGGCCCAGGCAATGTCGGGCTGCACCCAGAAGCTCCAGACCTCGCCCTTCCACGGACTCTCCGGTTCGGCTTCGTTGATGGCGTCGACGCGCCAGTAATAGGTCTGGCCCGGGGTCAGGTCGGCGATCTCCAGCTCGACCGCGGTCTGGTTGCCCAGAAACGCGTCGCTCTCGGGGGTCGCCTGATCGACCTCGTCGAAACTCTCGCCGAAATACACGTCGTAGGACGTCGCGCGTGCTCCGGGGGCCCAACTGAGATCCACCGACGTGGCGGTAAGCATGGTCTCGTTACGCGGCTGCGGACTGCTCGCCCGCTTTATTGACAGCGCGGCGACCGCATGAGCGGCGATGTCGGCATCGGACAAAGCTTCGTCGAAGACGACCGCCTCATCCAGAATGCCCTGGAACATGTCGGCAGGGCCGGCTCCGTGGGCCCCAATCGTCGTCCGGGGCAGATCGATGCTATTCTCGTTGGTTCCCGCCACTTGACCGTTGATGAGCAGTTGCGTGCCACCGTTGCCGTCGTTTCGCCATACGAGGTGCGTCCATTGGTCCTGCGGAATGACCAAATCCTCCAGCGTCAGTCCCGCGGCCGGGGTGAATCGATAGTCGGCGACCCCATACTGCGTGAAGCCCACCTCGCCCAGCTCGGTCCAGCCGGCCAGGCGGACCGACGTGCTGGCCCCGTCGTGCAGCGCCTGCGAGTCGTTGGCGGCGGGCGCTTTTGTCGTCTTGATGACATACTCCACCGTCCACGGCCCGGGCAGGTCCGTCGCCCCCGCGAAGTCAACGCGGTTGGCGCCGCTTCTGTCAAACTCCGCTGCGGTCCCGAGGCCGAAGAGTCCCGGCTGATTCACAGTCACGCCGTCGTAGACGCCGTTGAGGCCTGCGCTTCCGGAATCGAGACAATCGGTTCCGGCAGCCTCGTTGAATTTGTACCAGTGCAGCGGACCGGCCGCGTCGATCGCCGCCTCCCATTCCGCCAGATCGGCCTGCACCGTACTAACAAGCGTCAGCAGACACATGAGGGAAGCCAAGTAGAAAAGTTTCTGAGTCATGATGATCCTCCTTCGAACAACCACCTTGCGACAATCATCTCCGGTCACACACCGAAGCGTTCCGTAAACCCAAAACCGACCCGGGACCGAGTTATGCCATCTCCGTCCCGGTTGGCCTGTCAGTGCTGCAGCCCGCGAACCGGCCCTGCCCTGCGCGTACCTGTCCCGTCTTGCGAGAATACACAGGAAAAACTGGCTTGGGAGTCTTCGCTCTGAAAACGAAGGGGCGTAGCACGCTTTTCATCTCAGGGCCCTACCTCCAAACACGCAATGGCGAAGGCTACACCGGTTTACCGAGACCCGGCCGTAGCGAATTCATTATATCACCCAAGCCCGCAAAATGGAAACAGGACTTCCATCTTTCCGTCGGTTCCTGCTTGACGCCGGCGCGGAAGCGACACATGATAATTGCACAACTATTGGCTTGGAATGGCATGGAACGCCGACAAGGGTACGTCATGACCGGCACAACATATATCGTCACCAATCGCTCCCAAAGCCAGACCTTGTTCCCGGGGCATCCGAGAAACCGATTGCGTCAGGAAAACCGCTTTCCAGAGCCCACTTAACTCTAACTTCTTTCTGGAAAGAGTGTTATGAGAATGCACCACAAAACGGCACGATTCACTCGATAAACGCTACAATTTGCGGAAGGAGTCAAAAATGCACATTTCGAGAAGAAACGGCGCAGGGCTTCTGATCCTCCTGGCTTCCTGCTCGATGCTCTGCGGGCAGGCGCGAGATCGCGATGCAACGAGAAGGCCGACCCGCAGCGCGACAAGGACGCCGCAGAAACAGGCGGTCCAACCGACGCAAACCGACGTCCGGTACGGCCCGCACGAACGAAACGTGCTGGACTTTTATCAGGCCCGGTCCGACAAACCAGTGCCGCTGGCCCTGTATATTCATGGCGGCGGATTCCGGGGAGGAAGCAAGAAAAGCGGTAACCAGGGGACGCTGCAAGAGTTGCTGGCGGCGGGGATTTCCGTCGTAGCGATAGAGTACCGGCTCGTTCCCGAGTACCCCCTGCCGACCGCACACCGCGACTCGCTGCGGGCCCTCCAGTTCATCCGCTCCCGGGCGGACCGATGGAATATCGACAAGAAACGCATCGGTGCTTTCGGCGGCTCTGCCGGCGCGCAGATCTGCATGTGGCTGGCGTTCCACGACGAAATGGCCGACCCGCAGAGCAGGGATCCGCTGAAACGCGAGTCCTCGCGGCTAACGTGCGTAGCGACCAACGGGGGACAAACGACAATGAATGTTGCCTGGTGGAAGAAGTGGGTTCCGGGCTATGGAGAGCCACACCGCAGCCCAAACGAGGTCTTCGGCGACGTTACCGACGAAGAGCTGGGCCGAATCGTCGCGGACATTTCCGCCCTGTCTCTCATCACAAAAGATGACCCGCCGATCTTCATGAGCTATGGCATGGCCCCCGATGCCCCGGCGCCCGGCGATCCGGCCCGCGCGCGGGGATGGAAGGTCCACCACGTGATCTTCGGCATCAAGCTCAAGGAGAAAATGGATTCGCTGGGCGTGGAAGCGGACCTCAGGTACCCGGGCGCCGAGACCCGGTACGGCTCCATCGCCGATTTCTTCATCGCCAAACTCAGGCCGACGGACAAGTAGACGACCGGCACACGCAACCGTTGCCAGGCATCCCCTCATGCCGGCACAAGCGACCCGCACGGGTATGGCCTTGACGAACCGAAGCGGCAAATCTGACCCGTTCGGGCTCGCTTTTGCTGTAAGTCCGGCCCTGAGCCCAGTCAAAGGAATTATAGAGTCCTATCGCGCGAGAGTTCCTCCCAATCCGTATAAACCCGGCTCATCGTTCTACAGGGACAAAGCGGGGCACAGTCTTCGCTGTGCGGGAAACTGACGGCTTGACCGGGCGAGGGTCTCGCAGTATACTGGTCTGTAGAGTTGGAAGTGGATTTGGTGGGTGTATGGCTAAAGGAGGACACACATCCAGTCAGATCAGTCACGTGCCGGTCCGCGCGATGGCACGAGCCGGTTTCGGTGCGCGCCGAGCCGATTCACCCCGCCGGAGCATTCATCCAACGACATCCCAACCCGGTTGCCTGAAGGAGGAACGAAGATGCGTGCACAAGTGAGCGAGCGAATGAGCCTTCTGCTGGTTTCGGTACTACTGGTCCTCGCCTCCACGGCCGCGGCCCAGGACCCCTCCCTCGTCCTGTACTTTTCGCTCGACGAGGACCCCGGCAACGAAGCCAGAGATCTCTCCCTGTACGAGAACCATGGTTCCGTGGAGGGCGGTCCCGAGTGGGTCGACGGGATGTTTGAGGGAGGATTGCTGTTCGATGCGACCGACGACCAGATCGTCGTGCCCAGCAGCGAGACCCTCGATATCACCGATGAGATTACGATGATGGCGTGGATCAAACCCGGAGCGAATCTGGCCGCCGACTGGCGGACCATCATGGGAAAAGCGCCCACGAGCGTGCTGGGGCAGAACTCCTTTGCCTACGACTTCCGGACCGACCAGGGTGGCGTGCTGCGGTATTCGCTCAATCTCGGCGGCTGGCAATACGTCCTGGGTCCGCAGTTGGTCGAGGACACGTGGTACCACGTCGCCGGCACGTACGACGGCGCGGAACTGGTCCTCTATGTGGATGGAGCGCCGGTCGGAACGACCCAGGCAGCCGGCACGATCAACCTCGTTGCCGATCCGCTCTGCGTCGGCAACATCGTCAACGCCGCAGGTACGGTGCAAAATGAATATTGGTCCGGCGTTATCGACGAGGTCAGAATCTGGGACCGGACGCTAAGCGAGAGCGAGGTCGCGGCCAACATGGAGAAGGGAAGAGAGGGCGTTATCGGAACGGTCGTGCAGGCCTACGGCCCGACGCCCAAAGACGGCTCCATGGTCGAAGAAACTCTCGTGCAACTCCAGTGGAGGCCGGGCGACCTCGCGGGCTCGCACCGCCTCTACTTTGGCGAGAGCTTCGACGACGTGAACGAAGGGCTGGTCGAACCGGTGACCACGACGGACGAGTCGTTGCGGATCGGCTTGGAACCGCCTTACCCGATGGGCTTGACGCCGGGCCAAACGTACTACTGGCGCGTCGACGAAGTCAACGATGCGGACCCCGAGAGTCCGTGGAGGGGCCAGGTCTGGAGCTTCTCGCTCCGCCCCGCCGTAGCGTGGAATCCGTCACCGGCCGACGGGACTCCGTTTATCGACCCCAATCAGGAACTGAGCTGGGAAATCGGCCTGGGGAACCTCTTCCACACGATCTACCTTGGCGAGAGCTTCGATGAGGTCAACGACGCCGTGTCCGGCGGCTGGATGGTCGCCGAGGCGGTCCATGCCCCGGGTCCGCTGGAGTTCGATATGACCTACTACTGGCGCGTCGACGAGTTCGACGGAATGACCACGCACAAGGGGGACATCTGGAGCTTCACCACGATCCCCGACGTACCGGTCCACGCGGACCCGAATTTCCTTCTCTGGTGGACGTTCGACGAGGGCGCGGGCGCGAACGCCGTCGATTGGTCGGGCCACGGCAACCACGGCACCGTCAGCGGCCCGGCTCAATGGACGCTCGATGGCTACCACGGCGGCGCCCTGGAGTTCAACCGGGGCGGCAGCGTCATCCGGTCCTTCACGGAGGAAACATGGTCCGCCTATACCGTCGCCCTCTGGGCCAAAGCGTCCGTGCTGGGACAGGTCCAGTGGTCCAGCGTCTTCAACAACAACAGTAGCGACTCCGATTTCCAGATCGACGTCGACGGAACCCAGCCCGGCAGTTACCGGCTCAACGGCGTAGGCGGCAGCGAGCTGATGGGCCCGGTGACGACCGACTGGGTGCACCTGGCGGCAAGTTGTGACGGGACCGATACCACCCTCTGGTACAACGGCCGGCAGGCGGGCACCGTGGCGATCGCCAACACGGACTTCGGCCGGTTTGCCGCCGGGATCAACCGAGGCGACAACCAGTACTTCGACGGCTTGATCGACGACGTGCGCGTGTACGACCGGACGCTGAGCGAGGGAGATATCGCCGAGGTCATGCGGGGCAATCCGCTGCTGGCCGGCGCCCCCGAGCCCGCTCCGGGCGCGATCGTGGACGTCCGGGACGCCACAACCCTGCGGTGGTTGGCGGGCGATACGACCGTCTCGCACGACGTGTACTTCGGGACCGATCGAGCTGCCGTGGCGGCCGCTGCCAACGACGCGGCCGAGTTCCGGGGCAACCAGCCGGGCACCAGTTTCGCGCCGGCCGGCCTGGTCGAGTTTGGCGGCGGCGACTACTTCTGGCGCATTGACGAGGTCGAGGCCGCCGGAACCGTGCAGACCGGCTACGTCTGGAAGTTCACCGTGCCGGATTATCTCGTCGTCGATGACTTCGAAAGCTACAGCAACGAGGTCGGCTTCCGCGTCTTCGAAAAGTGGATCGACGGCATCGGCTTCACGCAGCCGGTCGACACGCCGGGCAACGACACGGGCGCCCTGGTCGGCCACGACATCTGGAGCGTGGACAGCCCCTATCTGGACGGCTCGATCATGGAGACCGTCAACGTCCACGGCGGCGCCCAGTCCATGCCGCTCTACTACGACAATAGGGACACGCCCTTCCGTTCGGAGGCCGATTGCACCTTCACACCGGGCCAGAACTGGACGACCGAAGGTGTCACGACGCTGGTCGTGCATTTCCGCGGTGAGCCCGACAACACGGGCGATTTGTACCTCAAGATCAATGACGCCCGGGTCCCCTACGACGGCGACCCGGCCGACATCGCAAGCGGCAACTGGATTGCCTGGGAGATCGACCTGGCCTCGGTCGGCGCGAACCTGACGAACGCGACAACGCTGACCATCGGTATCGAAGGCGGCCAAACGGGCCTGGTGTACGTCGACGACATCATCCTGACCCGGCCATAGCCAGAGGTGCTTGCACGGCGGTTTGGACGACCGCGTGACAACTACGCCGAAGGAGGTGGCCTGGCTTTCTACGAACGTGCTTGATCGAGCAACTCGTTCGGATAGGCGACCGGCTGGCCGGTTGCCTTGTTGAGCGGCATGCGCGCTCTCGTTTCGCGCAAGTGACCCGACAGGAGTTCCGCCATCTCCCGCAGCTTCTCGGGCTCCTCGGCCGAGAGGTCGTTCTGCTCGCTGATATCTTCTTTCAAATTGAACAATTCGAGCCTGGCGTCTGCGTGCTGACAAATCAGCTTCCAGTCGCCTTTGCGCACGGAGCTGTAAGGCGGCTGATCGTAGGTATGGGGAAAGTGCCAGAAGATGGCACGATCGCCCCTGGGATGCCCGGCCTTCTGCTTCAGCAAAAGAACGAAACTGACACCGTCAATCGTCCCCCCGACCTGACGAACGCCTTCGACGCCGGCCATCTCCAGGAACGACGGAAAAATGTCTTCGATGATGACGTAGTCGCGACACACCGAGCCCGGCGGCGTCACGCCCGGCCATTTCACCATCATGGGCACGCGCGTCCCGCCTTCGTACGGCGTCAGCTTGTGTCCGCGTAGGGGCAGGTTGCGAGCGGCCTGGCTGGGCTGGCCGTTGTCGGACATGAACACGACGATGGTCTCGCGCTCGATGCCGAGACGTTTGACGTTGGCCATGATGTCGCCGAGCGATTTGTCCATACCTTCGATCATCGAGGCATACGTCGCATGGAACTTGTTCAGTCCAGCGCCCGCGTACTTCTCATAGAAGCGATCGTCCGTCTCCCAGGGGGCGTGAATGGCGTAATGCGACATGTAGAGATAGAACGGCCGGCCGTCGGCGACGGCGCGATTCACCGCCTCGTTGGCCTCGATCGTCAGGACCTCGGTGAGGTTCACATCCTTCCCGTGATATTTCTCCAGGCCGGGAACGTCCCAGATGCGGTCGCCCTTGCGCCAGGCGGCGCTGAAATTGTTCTTGCCGTGATAGCTGCCGGGTCCACCGGCGCAGTGGCCCGCGATGTTGACGTCGAAGCCCAGATTCCGCGGATCCTCGCCTGGCGTTCCCTTGGCTCCGAAGTGAGCTTTGCCTGCGTGTATGGTGCGATAGCCCGCCTGCCTCAGCAGCATGGGCAAGGTCACGGCGTGAACCGTTCGCTCGACGCCGGGCACGGGGCTGAGGCCGTTGACATTCCATGCCGGCGGCTGCACCTTCGGATGCTTCCAGTCGGGCGACTTGTCCTTGCGGAGCGTCCAGTTGGTCACCGCATGCCGCGCGGCGTTCAGTCCCGTCATCAGACTGACCCGGGACGGCGAGCAGAGGGCGCAGGCATAGGCCTGCGTGAACTTCATCCCCTCATCGGCCAGCCGCTCCATGTGAGGGGTATGATAGCGCCGGTTCAGTTAGGTCACCTGCTTGTAGAACGGCTCGGACGTGTCCTGCCAGCCCATGTCATCGATGAAAAAGAAGATGATGTTGGGTTTGGCCCGGTGATCCGCCCTGCCCGACTTCGTCAGCCAGCCGACGGCACCGGCGCCGGCCAGCATACAGGCGCGTTTGAGGAACTCTCTTCGTGCGAGCATTTGTCTCTCCATTCACAGAAACCTTGACCCCGCAATAGTTCACTGCGTTTTCACGTCCGCTTCAAAAATCAAACGGTCCCCCGGAGACGTAGAGACTTGCACTACACCCCGCGCGTCCGGCGTAAGAGGCCGGCGCGACATATCTGCGGGAGAACGAACGGCGATCTTCTTCCACGGACTGATCAGCCGCAGCAACCCTCCGGCCGTGGACTCCACCTCGACCGAATCGACCTTGCCATTGGCGAAACTCGACGAAACCAGGAATCCGTCCTGCGTGCGCAGAGACCGGAAGCGAGCGTCCCGCTGTTTGGGCCACGCCGGAAAGACGCGGATCACGTCATCGACACTCTGGATCAGCAACTCCGACAGAACCATCGTAGCGGCAAACTGTTCCGTATAGTGGCCGAAGCTGTTGAAGTGATGGCCGAGACGATTCAGCGTCAATGTGCCGTTGGGTCGCAGCCGGGACCGGACTTCCTCCCGCATCCAGTCGAGCGTTCCGCGCATGTCCAGTCGCGCGCGGGCGACGCCGAGCATCACCATCGAGTTGTTGCCGTTCCACTGGATCGACTCGATCGTGCGGCGAAACAGCTCGCGCTGCCCGGCCGACGACCGCCACGTGACGACGTCGCACGGAAAGACCGGCGTCGTGGGCACAACGATGTTGTAGTTGATCGGCGGGGCGCCCTCGACGTCTACGACGACGGGCGTCTCGGCCTGCGTGCGGGGATAATCGGGCAGCAAGGCCAGGGCCCGCTTGAAGCGTGTCACGAGGTCCGGGTCGCGCTGCAGTATCGTCGCCCCTTCGATGGCCGCGTTGAAGGTATAGCATGCCATGGCGACGTCGAACGTGCAATTGCGATTGCGCTCGAAATCGACGGTCCAGCCCCAGTGTTCGGGCGAGACCGACGGCGCGAGCACGACGCGGCCGTCCTTGCGATCGCACTGATCGATGAAGTCGGCGTAAAAGACCGCGACGTCGCGAACGGCCGGATAGGCGGTGCGCTCCAGGAAGTCACGGTCCGGCTCGTACTTATAATGCCACCACAAAGGCTGGACGGTGAATCCCGACACGCCGAGCGTGAGACCCCACACGTGGTGGATGTACTGCCGGCCCACCGGGCTCTTGACCTTCGACGGATCGGGCGGCTCATACGCAAACAGCACGTGCGGATAATACGCGCCGCTCATGTCGAAGATCGTTTGGGCCAGCCACCGGGCCCGCGGGAAGTAGCTGCGGATCAGCCGGTCGTACGGCTCGGCCAGTTCCGGATGGTTGGCGGCGTAACAGTGCCAGAAGGTCTGCTGGATGTTGTAGTTCGTGTGGTAGTCGCCGTGCCAGGCGGGACTGCCGGTCGTCAGACTGGCGAACAGGCCCGGAGGCACCACGCCCGGCTTGCTGACGCAGCGCAGGAAATACAGCCCGCGATACCACGTCTGCTCCATCAACTCGTCGTCAACGTCCAGACCGCTGGCCGCCCAGAATTTACTCCAGACGGCCTCGTGGTCGCGGATCAACCGGGCTGCGTTCGCCTGTGCCACCGCCCGGACCTCCTTCACGGCCGCCGCAACCACGTCGTCGGATTCCAGAGAGGTCATGATCGTCACGGCCTTGCGCTCTCCCACATCGGCCAGGGCCACGGCGAACTCCATGCCGGGCCAGTCAAGATCGCCGGGGATCGTCTGATGCAGCCAGCGGACGCCGTCGGTCTCTCCGGCCTCAGCGTCCGGCGTGTCGGCCGTGCGGAATTGCTCCAGCCGCGCCGCGACGTCCGCTTCGATAAGGAATGCGTTCCGCTGCGCCAGGGCAACGATGGCCGCTCGTGGCGGACCGCCGGAGGCGCCGTCGATCTCCGCGACCGCCCGGCGCAGGTCCAGCCGTGCCCGCGTCGTCGGCAGCGAAGGCACGTTCAACTTCACGGGAAGCGTGCCCTTGGGACCCTCGAATTGCAGTTTCCCGAATCGGTTCTCCGCCCGCTTGCCGTCATCGGTCTGCGTGTAGAGAATGACGCTTCCCGCCTTCTTTCCCGCCGGCAGCGAAAAGAGACGCGTCTGCGTTTCAACCGGGCTCGCCTGCCATTTCGTGGCGAAGACGACGCTGCCGCCGGCGTCCATCACATCCACGTAGTACTGGGCGTTGGCCGAACCGGACACCGTCAGGCGCATCGCGCGATAGTCGTCGGTCGAGAATTCACAGGGCTCGCACCGCCAGCCGTTCGAGGCGCCCGCGTTGCCTTCGATACTCATCACCGCGGCGCCGGCGCGCGATTCCCAGCCGTTGTGCCTGCCCTGCGAGCGGATGTTGCGCCAGTGCGGCTGTTCGGGTCGCGTTCCCAGGATCAGTCGGGCGCACGCCCGGGGACACGGATAGGGATGCGCGTGGTAGCTGTCCGGCCCTTCCCAGGTCGAACCTTCGGGCAGGACCAGTCCGCGATTGGGCCAGGTGCCCCGGCCCAGCTCCTTGATGCGCGCGAGCGTCGGCAGTGGCGGATCGAGCGTGGTCTCGAGGCGCGCGTCCCACACATCGTTCTTGGTCAGCACCAGCTCGACGTTGCCCGAGTCGGTGTACACCAGCGCGTTGATGTCCCCGTTGCCGACGAGCAGCGCGTACTTCAGGATGTCGTCGAGCCTCTCGACCGGGATCGACGCGTCATCCAGAGCCTCGACAAAAGGAATCGTCTCCGACGCCGAAATTACCATCGACGCAGCCGCCAGAATGAAAACCACTGTGAGAGCAAACATTCGTTGTCTGGCCATCAGGCCTCCCTTCTTCCCCATAACTGTCCTCGTACCGAACCGTGTCACTTGAGCCGGTCACCGGCGGCGGATCAGGATCACGCCCTCAGTGCTGCGACCGACCAGATTCACACGGAGTCTGATGTCCGCTTCTTGCGTCACCACCGCCATACGGTTGATATCGAACGTGTTGTCCAAGTTCTCGGCGCGCTGGATGGCTCCCGGCGCCGATGCCTGAGACGCCTGGAAGAGCACTTCATCCTCAATCGTGACGCGCTGACCGCCCACAGCGGTGCGGAACTGAACCTGCCATTGTCCCGCTTCGTCGATAAACGGCGTCAGATTCACCGTCAGCGTGACGTGACCGTCCTTCGCATCCGCAGAGCTCCAGGCGCCGCACTGACGCCACGGACTGCGCAAGGGTGCCTCCGGCGCCGGTCGAAAGTTCGTCACGTTAAACGCCGCGAACTCGCGTATGAGGGGCCGGGCCGCTGATTCCGTGACGCGCAGGCGCAGCTTCGAGACAATCACATCGTCAAACCCGACGATGCGCTTGCGCCCGACGTGCCGGTCCTCAGCCAGGCTCTTCCAGGCGCCGCCCGCCCAGCCCTCCACCGTAAAGTCCCGAATTCGTTCGCCGAACCAGTAGTCTTCCATGATGACCGCGTGATTGATCATCGTGGGCTTGCCCAGATCGAGCTCGACCGCGCTGCCTTCGCCCCGGGCGCGGGCGATCGGACGATCGAACCGCCGCGCAATCTCCACACCGAGGGCACGATAGAGGCGCACGTCGTCGGCCGGGATCAAGCCGTCGGTGTTGGGGGTGGAATTGAGCAGCATCACCGCCCCCTGGCCGGCGGACTGATAGTAGACGTACAGCAGCTCATCGAGGCTCTTTCGTTTGGTCTCCTTGGCGGCCGCCCAGAACCAGTGATGGTCGTAAAGCGTGGTATTGACCTCGAGGGGCCCCCAGGCGTCGCCATCGGCGTTGCTGTGATGTGCGGTAGCGACGCCCGTCTTGAGGTCACTATTGGTCAGCGTGCTCCAGGCGCGTTTGCCGTCCAGTCTGCCGCGCTCGTTGCCGACCCAGCGAATGGAGGCGTACGGCCCTTGAAAAACCACCGCCTGGGGCGCGTGCCGCTTAATGATGTCCCCTACCTCAATCACACAACTCCCGTCGAACCAGACCTCGCTGACGTGGGTGTATATCGAAGCCGTCTCCAGGGCTTCCTGCCACTGCCGGCGAAAGACTTGGTTATACGCCTCCTGCTTCTCGGGATCGCGCGTTTTGCCGCCACTGCCGATGCCGGCGCCCCAGGACTCGTCGCCGGGGTAGATATAGATGCCCAGATTCAGGCCGTACTTCCGGCACGAGCGCGCCAGGTCGAGAAGCAGATCGCCCTTGCCATCTTTCCAGGCGATGTTCTTGACGCAGTAGTCCGTCGTATCGGTCCGCCACCAGCAGAAACCGCCGGTGTGCTTGGCCACGAACAGGATCTCCCGAGCGCCCCAGGCCAGTGCCGTTTCACACCACTGGTCGGTGCTGAGCTTCGGCAGCCTCATCTCACTCAGCGGCGTGGAATGATTGTCGTATTCCCGTCCCTGCCACGTGCACGGATCGAGGCAGACGAACATGATGCGTTCCTGCTCGTGCCAGGCGTACTGGGCGGGGGTAGGCGTCGGAATCGACGGCGCGCCGCTATCCGGCCCCGAAGCCGCTCGGAGGCTCGGCGTCAGCAGCCGCGCCGCCGCACATACCAACATCAGGGTGAAACTCTGCATGGCGCCGCTCCCAATCATTTTGCCTTTCGTCTCACGTCACTCAAGCGAAACACGTATGCGTATCGAAGCGTTGTCGCGTTCGCATCGAACTCGGGCAGGGTAATGACGATGTCGTCGCCCCGGCGGGCCCATGGCAGGTCCCGGCCGGTAGCCAGGAAAGTGACTTTGGTCTCGCTGCCGGCCCGTACGTCCTTGAGCCGCAGCGTCTTGCCGGGCCACTTCGGAGCGATGGCGTAGAGATTCCCATCCTTGAAGGTAAACAGCACCTCCTTGAACGCCTGTCCTTCGGGCGGGGCAACCGTCTGCTCCAGAATGTTGAACTTGGACATGTACTCGCCTCGCTTGAGTTGCGGGCGCTTCCCCTGGCTCCACTGGCTGGGCCTCTCCCACATGCGCGTGCCGTAGATCGCCTCGCCATTGGTCTTGAGCCAGGCGCCGATCTGGAGCAGGCGCTGCTGCATAATGACGGGGATCTTGCCGTCGGCCCTGGGTCCCACGTCCAGACAGAGGTTCCCACCCCGGCTGACCACATCGATCAACATCAGAATCAGCTCTTGTGCGGATCGATAGTCCTCCACGTCCTCGGCGCGGTTGTAGCCATAGGAGTGTCCCATCCCGCGATTCTCTTCCCAGGGATGCGCATCGTCGTCCAGGCCGGAGCCGTACTCGGTGGTATAGAAGCCGCCGTGCTTGTGACGCGCGCCTTTGCCCCAGCGGTCGTTGATGACCAGCTCGCTCTCATTCGGCGCGGTGTTGAACAGCCAGGCCAGCAACTCGGGGCTCCGCCACTGGTCCGCGGGCAACTCCCATTCGCCGTCGGCCCAGACGATGTCCGGCCGGTATCTCGTCACGAGGTCCTTGAACTGGGAGAAGAAATGCTCCGCGACGAACCGCTGCTTGTCGCTCTTCCACAGGGGATGATACCACTCGTAGAGCGAGTAATAGAGCCCCAGCTTGATGCCCTTGGCGCGGACGGCCGCCGCCAGGTCGCCCACGATGTCCCTGCGGGGACCGACCTTGACGGGGTTGTAGTTCTCGCCGTACGTTTGTTCCGCTTCCCGGCTGGGCCACATGGTGTAGCCCGAGTGGTGCTTGGTCGTGAAAACGATGTATTTCGCGCCGGCTCTGGCAAACAGATCGGCCCACTCGTTGGGGTCCCAGAGCTCCGCCTTGAACAGGGGCGCGAAATCCGCGAATTCGAAATCCTCGCCGTAGGTCCGGACGTGGAAATCGTGGACTTGCCCCTTGAAGGATTTCTGTTGGAGCCAGTACTGGTACCATTCGGCGTACCTGCCCTTCGGGGTCCAGGCCGGCACCGAATACAGACCCCAGCACACAAAGACCCCGAACTTGGCCTCGTTGAACCAGCGTGGCGTCGGGCGCGCGTCGAGAGAATCCCAATTCGCCTCGTATGGCTTGCCACGCTGTCCGGGCCTGCGCAGCGTCACGCGCAGCAGCCCCAGAGAGTGCCAGGTATCAGGGCCGGCCGGCTTCAACGCCAGGTGGTACGTTCCAGGCTTCTTGAATTCGACCTGTCCGACCCGATACGAAACGAAGTCCGACCAGGATGCGGTCACTTTCGACGTGACGGCAAGGGTCTGATTCGCCACGGTGATCGTGAAATCGGAGCTGTTCGGCGCCGAGCTCGTCTCAACGGTTACGTTGTACAGACCCTTCTCGTCGACGACGAAATCCCACGACACCCAGTCCTGAGCGGAGTCCCAGAACCCGATGTTCTCACGGTTCAGATTGGCCTTCTTTTCGAGTCTCGGGCTGGCGCCGTGAATACGGGCCTTGTCGGCGAACAACGTGACACCGCCCTTCTCCGGCTTGACGATGCGGCTCTCCGCACGGGCGCGTTCGATCCGCTGCGTCAGCGCCGCAAAGTCGAAATCTCTCAGATTTCGTCCCTTGATGCGCAGACCCCAGGCGTGTTCACAAGGTCGCGCTGGCGGCAGCGTCACCACCAGGCCCTCAGCAGAGCGCTTGCAGGCAAGGGGCGTGTCATCACCGAGCATACTCACTGACTCGATTGTGGCGGCACTGTTTCCATCGACCGCCAGCGCCTGTATGGTGAGCTCGTTCTCTTGCGGCCACGCCATGAAAAACGCATACAATTCGGTATCGCCCTTCGCGGTGAAGCGGAAATCCGCCGGCCCGTAGGACAGCGGCTTCTCGTTGAAATGCCCCCCGCGAGAGGTCGTGGAGCCTTCCCCGAAAACCACCCAGGGACGCGTCCCATAGATCCCCGCGCCATTGACGGACATCCATCGTCCCATCCCCTTGAGAAACGCCTCCTCCTGCGCATCGATGGAGCCGCTGGGGTGCAGAGGAATGTTGAGCAGCAGATTGCCGTTCTTGCTGACGATGTCGATCAGCATGTGCGCGACGTGCTGCACCGTCTTATAGCGTATCCCGTCGCGATAGTACCAGCCGCCGATGCAGGTGTCCGTCTGCCAGGGCAGTTCGCGCAGCTTGTCGGCGCCGCCGCGTTCGATGTCCTGGACGCAGGTCCCGTCGCGATAAACGCCGTGATGCGATTCAGGGGGCCACTTCTTGATGCACATCGCGGCCTCATTGCGGCCGTTGTGCCAGTCGGAATTGGTGTTATAGTAGTGGGCGACCAGGCGACGTCCGACGGCGCCGTCGTCGAAGGGGTAACTGCCGTCGAAGTACATCAAATCGGGCTGATACTGATCGATCAGGTCCTGGACGCGGAGATACCACTGACGCTTCCACGCCCGGGGCGGATTCGTCGGATAACGCGGCGATTCCGTGAAGGGAAGGTGGTAAAGCGATTCATATTTCGGGTCGGCCCCGTCGTAGGACACGCTGGCCAGCGGCCCTTCCTTGTCCGCGCCGTGACTGGTCTGCAACCAACTGTAGGTCCGGGCCAGATGCGTGGTCACGCCGAAGCGCAAATCGTGCTTCAGCGCCGCGGCGCGAAATTCTCCCACCAGATCGCGCTTCGGTCCCTTCTTCACCGAGTTCCATTCGTGGTGCGTCGAATTCCACAAGTCGAAGTTGTCGTGATGCACGGCCAGAATCACGGCGTACCTGGCGCCGGCCTGCTTGTAGAGTTTCACCAGCGCGTCGAAATCGAGCTTCTGAGGATCGAACAACTCGATCAGATCCTTATATCCGAATTTCGAGGGATGGCCGTACGTCTTGACGTGGTGGTTGTACTGGGGATGACCCTGGATGTACATGTGTCTGGCGTACCAATCGCCTTGCATCGGTACGCACTGCGGGCCAATGATCGCCCAGATGCCGAACTTCGCGTCGCGAAACCACTGGGGACATTCGTACCGTTCCAGGGATTCCCAGGTCGGCTCAAAAACCCCGTCCGCCATGTCCAGGGTACCGAGCCAGGCCTCGGACGGCGCCGCCATCGAGATTCCGTGCCAGGCAAGACAACAGAGCAGCAGGGAATACACGGTACGAATCGCAACAGAACGGTCCTTCGTGGGTGTTTGTCTATGTGTCATTGATGCTCCTTTCTTCACGGCTTGGGATATTACTCGCGAGGGCACGGTTCGGCGCTACCGAATAACTTCCTCCATGGCGATCCGGGCCCATTCCCAGAGCCGTTGCGGTTGATAGCGGACGGTGGAAATGTCCTTCATGATAATTTCAACGTGCGCGTTGCCCTTTGTGACGTCCACGATACGTCGCAGGGTGCGCCGGGCCTGATTCGGGTCCCACGCATCCTCGGCAAGAATGGCCGGGTTGGGCTTGACGCTTAGCACGCAATCGCGCCCCATCTCGGCGACCATCGTCTCCAGGTCGCACCAGGCGCTGACGGAAATCTTGCGCAGGTTCGGAATGCGGCGCAGGACATCGATCTTCTTGTGCAGCGGCTCGCAGCACCCGTAGTAGTTCAGCCCCCAGCGCTGCAGCCAGCGCAGGTCATGCTCGACCGCAAAGTCCCAATGCATCTGCGGCGAGACTTCGGAGAAGATCTGGGCGTTGGAACAACCCCACATGTTGTGCGGCCTGACGTGGTCCGGGTCGAAATCGTCACCGGGCACCTCGTCGCAATATCCATACCCGCCGGAGCCGACCCGCATGTTCCGATTGTCCAAAGCCAGGAGGTTTTGCTCAACAAACTGATCGAGCTCGGTCATCCAGGCATCGACCATGCGATCCACCGCTGCATGGACCATCTCCGGACGCAACACTAAGTCCATCATCGCCTCTTCGATGCCCCACCAGCGAATCAGATAGTCCCAGGGAGTGAACCAGATATGTCCCTGGCCTTCCTTGCGAACGGGCAAGATGCCCTCGTATACGTCGCACATCGCCTCGTATCGGAAGTTCGTGGCCCGCTCGCTGTACGTAACGCGCGGCATCTGAATCTTCTCGATGTCCTCGGGACCCTTGATCTGGATCTTGAAGTGGCGGGACACGACGTCGCTGGTCTCGTCGGTCATGACGATATCGACGTCCTCGACGATACCGAAGTCAGTGGAATGAACGGCCAGCGGACAGGCCAGGAAATCACTGACCACCATATCCGCCGGCAGGTGCTTCCACTGGTACAATTCCTTGCGAAGCTGATCCTCCTGCCCTCGCGCCCAGGGGTGCTCGCATCGAAGCGTCAGCTCGTCATCGACGTTCATCTCATTCCAGCAAATCTCGTTGATCCAGACCATGGGACGCTCGGAAGCCAGGTTGTTCAGGCGCGTCCAGAGCCGGGCGTTCTCTTTCTGAACGGGCTCCGAGGCGATCGCCGCCAGCTCTGAGGCCAGGCGGCGCAGAATCTGCCTGTCCCGGGGCGCGACCTCGATCGGCTCGGCGATGATCGGTTCGGGAACATGACTTGGATCGTGCAACATCGCGTCTGTCACTCCTTGTCGGCAAGAATTCGCTTCAGTACACGCCGTATTCACGAACGGCATCGAACATGGCGAGCACGTTTTCCAGCGGCGTCTCCTCCAGGATGGTGTCGTGGCTGGCGCCGGCGACGTAGCCGCCACGGGGCTTCATGATATCGAGTATCTCGCGGGTCGCGTCCCGCACCGACTGGGGCGTGCCGTCGATCAGCACGTGATGAGAATCGATGGCTCCGTTGAAGAGGGTGCGGTCGCCGAACGTTTCCTTCAACCGCCGTAAATCCATTCCGGCGCACGAGGGCTGGATCGCGTGCAGGCCGTCGAGCCCCACCTCGATCATGGCCGGGATCAGTTCGGCGAACCCGCCGCAGCAGTGCAGCATGACTTTCAGCCCATAGGCATGTCCCAAATCGATCAGTCGCGCCAGGTGCGGCAGAATGAACCGCCGAAACATGGCCTCCGACAGTAGCGGCCCCTGCTGGCTGCCAAGGTCGTTGCCGATGAAGAAGACGTCGATCGCGGTTCCGGCCGCCTCGAAGATCCGTTCGCTAACCGCGGCATAGTAATCGACGACGTGTGCGAGGATGGCGTCGACCAGGGCGGGCTCGTCGTACATCTTCAGATACATCTCTTCCATGCCGAGCAAATCGATCAGGTCGTGCCAGAACGGCGACCAATCGCCACCGAGAATCGCGTACTGTCGGTCGAATCGCTCGGCCTCGGCGCCGATGTGCGCGACGTCCATCCAGGCGGGATCGGGCCATGCGTACGCGTGCACGTCCCGCAACGATGCGCCGGCCAGCGGATGAAGCGTGGGCTGTCCATACCCCAACCCGACGCGCTCGACGCCAAAGGGCGTGCGGCTGGTCACATCGGGCGAGAGCACGATCTCCGGACCGACGTAGCGCGCGAACACGCGGCGGAAATCGTCCCCGAACCGCTGGCTCAAGCCTTCATCGTCCAGACCCAGCGAGGTTTTCGCCTTCGCCCAGAAACCCTCCGACGCCCCGCACCAGCACGGGACACGATCCGGTTCCTCGTGGGCAAAGGCCGTCAATACCCTCTCTCGTGAATTCATGCGCGTGTTCCAACCTGCCAACAGAAGTTTTGTAAAACGGAGATTAGGCTTACATTCTTCAAGGAAATCGTTGGTTTGATTTCCTTGAAGAATCCACCTGCGTCATTCTCTCGTACACGCCTCCTCTCTGAGAAGGAAAAATCACGAAGGAGGTTTTTCCTTCCAAAAACAAGCCAAATCTCCATTTTGCAAAATCTCATCCCCAAAACAGCGAACGGAGTGTCAATCGAGATGATAAACCTCTTCCATGTTCTTCCACCACTCGCCTTCCTCGCGATTTTCCAGCGGCCTCTGGCAGGAGTCCGTCTCCTTCCACCAACGTTTGACCTCGGAGTCGCCCGCCAGCTTTTTCATGTCCGCTTCGAAATCATCGCCGGCGTATTCGAAGTAGCCAAACAGATACCAGTTGCCGTCGTCGAATTGCGTCAGGTAGATCGAATAGTTCCTGATGTTCGCCTCCGTAACGGCCTGGTTGACGCTCGGCCACGGGTGAGCGTGGAGTTCCTTGTAGTACTCCAGTTTCTCGGGCTTGACGCCGATCACGGCGCCGCAGCGCTGCACCTGCGGCCCGGCCCGGCAGCCGGCCAGCACGAGGGCCGTCAGCACCAGCAGCAGCATGACGGGCCGGACTCGGCCCGCCGAACGTTGCATCGCGCAATCTCCCAAGCTCATAGGTTCCTCAGGCAAAAATGACATAAAGCACGACCATCGTAACGAAGAGAATCAGCGACAGGATGCGGTAATCGCCCAGGCCCTTCCACCCCGGGCTGGTCAAAGGCTCCCGCCAGTTGCGCCAGACCAGTTTCTCCTTGCGCGGCGTCAACGGCTCCGGTTTCCACAAGGACACCGCCACCAGAATGACCGAGCAGATCACCGCAAGGTAGAAGGTGGACATCATGCCGGGGATGTTCAGCTCCTTCCAGAAGGCCAGCGCGGGTCTTTCCTTGAACCAGTCCATCAGAAACACGGTCAGGCCGAGCGCCGAACCGACGTAGAGCGTAACCTGGGCAGCCAGACCCGAGGCCCGCCGCCAGAACACGCCCCAGACGAACACCACCGTGATCGGCGGTGCGACGGCACAAATCAGATTGACGCAACCCTGGTAAATGCTCTCGAATCGGGCGATGTAAGGGGACCAGGCAATCGCCAGGGCCATGGCGAAGAAGGTGACGACCCGTCCGATGAGAACGAGCTGCTTGTCGGAGGTATGAGGCCGCAACGGCTTGTAAATGTCGTAGCTAAAGAGCGTCGCGATAGAGTTGAGCGCCCCCGAAACCGTCCCCATCAAAGCCGCCAGCAGCGCCGCCGCGACGATCCCTTTCAACCCGGGGGGCAGCAGTTCTTTGATAAGGTGGCTGTACGTGTCGGCCGAATCCTCCAGGACCGGAATCAGACCCTTGTTGATCAAGGCCAGGCAAATCGTCCCGGGCAGCACGAAGATGAACACTGGCAGAATCTTGATGAATCCCGCAAACAGCGGACCGACGCGAGCGTGGTTTTCATCTTTGGCGCCGAGCACGCGCTGGACGATGGTCTGGTCGGCGCACCAGTACCACAAGCCGATGATCGGATAGCCTAAAAACACGGAATACCAGGGCAGGTGGCTCGGGTCGTCGGCGCCGCGAAGGACGGTCAGCTTGACGGGCTCGACGCTGGCACTGATGCCGGCCCACCCACCTACTTTGACATAGCCGATGACGGTGATGCAGATCGCGCCCAGCAACAACACGACCGTCTGAATGGATTCGGTGACAACGACCGCCAGGAGACCGCCTATAATCGTGTACAGTCCCGTCAGAACCGAGATAGCGATGATGCTCGTCATGATCGGAATGCCAAACATGCCCTTGAGCACCAGGGCGCCGGTGTAAAGCGAGAAGCCGATATGGATGAAAATCGCCGAGAAAATCGACAGCACGGCCAGCCAGTTGCGACAGGCCGCGTTGTAGCGTCGCTCCAGAAAATCGGGCAACGTCGTGACCCGGGAGCGGATATAGAAGGGCGCGAAGAACAACGACAGCGCGATCAAGGTGAAGGCCGCCATCCATTCAAAGTTGCCGTAGGCCAGGCCGTTGAGGTACCCTTCCTCGGCCTGACTGACCAAATGGATGGTCGAGATGTTCGTTGAGAACAGGGCCAGCCCGATCACGGGCCAGCGCAGGGTCCCGCCGGCAAGGAAGTAATTCTCGCCCCCGGCCCCCCGCCGAAGTCTCAGACCGGCCAGGCACCCCATGGCAACGATGCCAAGGAGATAGAAGATGATAATCGCCAGGTCGATCTGTCCGATCTGGACTGTCGCGATACAACCTTCCACAAGACGTTCTCCCCATATTTTCCAAAAGGGTAATTATGCACGATGGCCCCGGCCAGACAAAGACAAAATTACATGATGATCGCGTGCTATTTCGTGCGTCTCGCCGCCAGTGGTCGGCCGGCCGTGACAGGGAGCGGATCGCGTGCTCGTCCCCTATTTCGCAAATTCCGCGACGATGCGGGAGGAGATGGCTTTCCCGGCGCGCCGGGACTCATCGCAATGACATATCGGGGTCGCCCCTGTCATTGCGAGCGAAGCGAAGCAATCTACAGTCGCACGATTTGTGGAAATGCGGCAATCGTCCGCCGGGCGGTCGCGATCGCAGCCGGTTTCGGAACCGGAACGGGTCTTTTCGACAGAACGGTGGTCGGACACCGCTTGGGTAGGGTATAATCTGCCTGAATAAATGGAAAGGACTGAGCGTATGAAGAGAAATCACGTCGCCACCGCATTCCTCGTTCTAACACTCTCGACCCTCGATCTGTGCTCGGCTGCTGCGGCCTGGAAACGGCCGTGGCTGGGAGTCCACGTCATGCTGACCACACGGGACAAGACCGAGCAGCTTGCCCGAGTCGTCGAAGACCTTGCCAAGGTGGGAATCAATGCCATCGTAGCCGAGATCAACTACGGCTACGAATACGAGTCCCACCCGGAACTGCGCTCAGGCAATCCCAGCAGCAGGGAATCGATCAAAACGCTGGTAAAGGAATGCAGAACGCACGGTGTTCGGCTCATCCCCCAATTCCAATGTCTCGGACACCAGTCGTGGAAGGCACACACCTTCGGCCTGTTGACCGAGTACCCCCAGTTCGATGAGACACCCGGCGCGTACCCGAACAACGAAGGGATCTACTGTCGGAGCTGGTGTCCCCTGCATCCCGAGGTGAATCCCATCATATTCGCGCTGATGGACGAACTGATCGAGGCGTTCGACGCGGATGCCCTGCACGTGGGAATGGACGAGGTCTTTCTGATCGGCGAGGATGACTGCCCTCGCTGCAAGGGCAGGAGCAAGGCGGAGCTGTTCGCCAAAGCGGTGAACGACTACCACAAGCACCTCGTGGGAAAACACAAGATCGAGATGCTCCTGTGGGGAGACCGTCTGATCGACGCAGGCAAAATCAACTATGGGAAGTGGGAAGCCAGCGCCAACGGCACGGCGGGCGCCGTCGATCTTATTCCCAACGACATCATCATATGCGACTGGCATTACGGGCGAAGGCAGGCGTACGAATCCGTACCCATGTTCTTGAAGAAAGGATTTCGCGTCTGGCCGGCGAGCTGGCGCGTGCCGGATGCGGCGAAAGCTCTGATTGACTATTCCCGAACGTTTGACGATGCGAAAATGCTCGGGCATCTGAACACCACCTGGGGCGCCGTGGCGATGGCCGAGCTGACGGCACTCGAGCCGCTGGTGTATTCGACCGATGTCTTTGCCGCCCGGCCTGCAAGCTATCTGTCAGAAATCAAGGAATCGATGCAGCGGAAGTGGCCGAACAATCGGGCAATCAACATTGTCTGTCACGGCCACAGCGTGCCGGCCGGCTATTTCAAAACGCCGGTCGCCGACACCTTCAACGCCGATCCCCACCTGCCCCATGAAGCGCTGAAGGACAAGTCGATTGATAACGGGCATGACGAAGGGAGGTAAATCATGACGGGCATGACACGCAGGGCGTTTGTCAAAAGTTCGGTGGCCGGAGGGGCCGTAATGGCGCTGCCCTTTTCGCGCGCCCGTGGAGCGAACGACACGGTTCGTGTCGGGGTCGCGGGTCTTCGCGGTCAGGGCCGAAGCCACATCGGGAATTTCCGTGACATTTCGGGAGTCCGAGTCGTGGCGTTGTGCGACGTGGACCAGAACATGCTGGAGCGCGAAATCAAGAAGTTCAAGGACCGCAACGAAAAGGTTGACGCCTACGTCGACTGTCGAAAGATGCTCGAAGACGAGTCGATCGACGCAATCTCGATTGCCACGCCGGACCATTGGCATGTCCCTTTGGCGGCATTGTCCGTCGTCGCCGGCAAGGACGTGTACGTGGAAAAGCCGATCAGCCATACCATTGCCGAGGGGCGCGTGCTGGTCAGTCTGGCGCGCAAATACAGGCGAATCGTCCAGCACGGCACGCAGTCGCGCAGCTCGGAGGGCCTGCGTGAAGCGATGGAGTATCTCCGCTCGGGAAAACTCGGCAAGATCCGCATGGCCAAGGCCATCAACAGCCAGCTCCGCGGTCCTATCGGCCGCAAGGCGGACACCGCAACCCCGCCCCACGTCAATTATGACCTCTGGCTGGGCCCGGCCCCGCAACGACCGTTCAACCCGAACCGCTTTCACTACAACTGGCACTGGTTCTGGGACTACGGGACCGGCGACGCGGGCAACGACGGTATCCACCAGATCGACATCGCCCGCTGGGGGCTCGGAGTGCAAATGCCCAAAGCCGTCTCGTGCAGCGGAGGCCAATTGTTCTACCGGGACGACCACGAGACGCCGGACACGCAAATCGCCACCTTTGAATACGACGATGCGTACTTGATGTTTGAGATGCGGCTCTGGACTCCATATCCGCACGAAGGCCACGACAACGGCAACATTTTCTACGCCGACAACGGAACCATGTCTATCGGCAGAAAAGGTTGGCAGGTGACGTTCAAGGACGGAAAGGCCGGCCCGAGCGGTCCTCGCGGAGGCGGCTCGCACGTCGGCAATTTCATCGAGGCGGTGCGGAGTCGAAGGCCGGGCGATCTGAACGCCGACGTCGAGGTCGGACACCGCTCGGCAACTCTCTGTCACATGGCCAATATCGCAACCCGAGTCGGCCGGCGGTTGAGATTCGACGCGAGGCAGGAACGGTTCCTCGACGATCCCGAGGCGAACACGTATCTAACCAAACCGTACCGCAAAGGCTTCGAGCTGCCAACGCTCTAAGCGGAGTGCGGACTGACGATCTCTTGAGAGCATGAAAGGAAATGTCCATGAACATCCAGATCCGCGTGCTTGGCGCCATTGTCCTGGCCGGCCTGGCTTTCAGTACGGTTTCGCAGTGTGACGCAGATTCGAGAGCAGTGGCCTCTTCACCGCAGATCTCCATCGTTCCCGAGCCGGTCACCTTGGAACGACGCGAAGGCCAGTTTCGCGTGACGCCGCAGACGCGTGTCACAGCGTCAGGCGAAGCCCGCGCCGAGGGCGTCAAGCTGATCGACTCCCTGGCACCGGCGCTGGGATATCGCTTGAAGATGAATGACGGCGCCTCGTCTGGCGACAATTCGATCCGCCTGCGCATTGAATCGTCTATAGAAAATCGGCTTGGCGAAGACGGATACGAACTCGAGGTGACACGCAGAACGATCCGAATCGCCGCCGGTGGTCCGGCCGGTCTGTTCTACGGCGTTCAGACCCTTCGCCAGTTGCTCCCGCCGGCCGTCTTCAGTTCGCGCAAGGCCGATGAGGTGGACTGGACGGTGCCGTGCCTGCGCATCGTGGACCGCCCCCGCTTCCAATGGCGCGGGTTGCTGATCGATCCGGCCCGGCATTTCATTCCCGTGGCGAACGTCAAGAAGTTCATCGACGTCATGGCTCTGCACAAGCTCAACCGCCTGCAGGTCCACCTGACCGACAACGAAGGCTGGCGGATTGAAATCAAGAAATACCCGAAGCTTGCGAAACTCGGCTCGAAGATGGACTGGAATCTCCGCCGCCAGGGCGGAAGCGGGCCGCGCTGTTTCGGCTTCTACACGCAGGACGACATCCGCGAAATCGTCCGCTACGCCGCGGATCGCCACATCACCATCGTGCCGGAGATCGAGATGCCGTTCCACACCGGAGCGGCCATCGTGGCTTACCCCGAGTTGGCCATCAACCCGGGCCGCCTCACTGAACTGCCGCTCGAGCAGCGATGGGCCCAGACCCGGGGCCTCATCGCACCGCGCCCGGAGACGGTCGCCTTTCTCCAGGACGTGCTGAGCGAAGTGATCGAGCTGTTTCCCAGCACGTACATCCATATCGGCGGCGACGAAGCCAACATAGGCCACTGGGCCAACGACCCCGAGATGCAGGCCCAGATGAAGCGGTTGAAACTCAAGGACGCCCACGAGCTGCATAGCTGGTTCATCAAGCAGATGGACGCGTTTCTCACGGCAAAGGGGCGACGCCTGGTCGGCTGGGACGAGATCCTCCAGGGCGGCCTCGCTCCCGGCGCGACCGTGATGAGTTGGCGCGGCACCAGCGGCGGCATTTCCGCTGCCAAGGCCGGCCATGACGTGGTCATGGCGCCGACCTCGCACACCTATTTCGACTATCGCCAGGCCCCCAACGAAACCGGGCTCGGCCGCAGCGTGATCGACCTGGAGAAGGTCTATGCGTTCGAACCGATCCCCGCCGAACTGAGCGCCGCGCAAGCCAAACACATCCTTGGCGGCCAAGGCCAGCTCTGGGGCGAGCTGATCGCCGATCCGCGGCGTCTCGATTTCATGGCGTATCCCCGGGCGTGCGCCCTGAGCGAAGTGCTCTGGTCGCCCAAAGACAGTCGCAGCTTCCGCCCGTTCCTGCGCAGGTTGGTCCCCCATCTGCGTCGTCTGAAACTTGCCCAGGTCAACTACCGGCCGCTGGAACCCTCTCTCATCGAGAGGATCGCGCGCTCGGCAGAGGATTTCGATTACTTCACGAACAACTGGAACGTCGTAGGCTTGAAGGACTACACGCACGGCAGCCGCATCACACCCGACAACAACCTGGTACTCGCGCACAAAACGCCCGTCGAAATTCGCATCGGTCCCGACCGCACGCGACTGAGCCAGGAGAACCCGAAGCTGGCACAGGACGGCTGGATGCCGATCATCACCGTCAACGCCAAGGAAGCACAGGTTGATTACGAAGTGGCCTATTGGGCCACGCCCTTGCCGGATGCAAAGAACTGGCGCAAGGCATTCGACTGGCCGACCGAAGGGGAGAACTTCCTGAACTGGATCCGCGTCAAGGCCACGAACCACTCCGACAAGCCCGTTGAGGCACGCGTCGAAATCGGACCGAACCGGCAAGTCAAGCCGCCGAGGACTCCCGAGCAGCAGAGTGTCGCGAAGGCCGAGGCGGTACATGAGCGCAACTATTCCTGGTCGTGGCAACTCCCGCCGGGCGCCTCAAACGAGGGGATCGCCCGATACACATTCTTCCCCATTAGCGACCCCAAGAAATACGATCGCGAGGATGCGAACTTGTGGCTCCAGCGCACCGCGGAATACTGGCAAGGCGTGATGGACCGCGCGGCCAAACTCGAGGTGCCCTGCCCCAAAGCCACCGAAGCGCTGCTGGCCGCCCACGTCTGCCAGTTGATTGCAAACGACCACGGCGAAGTCCATGGCGGCGAAGATTTCTACGACGTCTTCTACATCCGCGACGGGGCTTATCAGGTCATGGAGTTGGAAGAAGCCGGGCTCATGGACGCCGCGGCCAAGGCGATCGAGCTCTACCTCGTGCGCCAGCGCGATGACGGCCGATTCGAATCGCAGAAGGGCCAGTTCGACGCCAACGGCCAGGCGGTCTGGACCCTCTGGCAGTATTACCGGATCACGCGCGACCGAGCGTTCCTCCAGCGCGTGTACCCCCAAATGGTGCGTGCGGCACAGTGGGCGATGAAGGCCCGGCGCACCACCGCGCGGCCCTTTGCCGGTCTGTTGCCCAAGGCCCCGGCCGACGGAGAATGCCTCTGGGAAGCGCAGAACCACATCGTCGGCTACGACCTGTGGAATCTGCGTGCGATGCTCTGCACCGCCGATGCCGCGCGAGTCCTCGAAAAGCACGACGAGGCCGCACAGCTCCTGGCCGAGGCCAAGAACTACCGGGCCGACATCGACACCGCCTGGAAAGATACCGGCCTGGAGCACTTCCCCCCAAGCTGGGAGAAAGACGGCACGCACTGGGGCAATACCGAAACGCTCTGGCCCACCGAGCTGTTCGAGCGTCACGACCCGCGCGTCGCCGCGCTGAGCCGGCACGTCCGCGAGGATTTTGCCGGTGGGTACATCGAAGGCACGATCCAGTGGAAGGGACGCGGAAACGTTGATGCCATCCATCCCTACATGGGCGCCTATACAACCATGACCGATCTGATCCGGGGCGAGCACGAGCAGGTCGTCGAGGACTTTTACTGGTACCTGCTCCATTCCACGGCCGCCCATGCATTCCCGGAAGGAATCTACTACAAGAAACGCATGGCCTGGAGCCACACGATCCCGCACGTCACCGGGGCGTGCAACTACGCGATCATGCTCCGCCACATGCTCGTCCATGAGGCTGGCGAGGAGCTGCACCTGCTGGCGGCCGTGCCCGACTGGTGGCTCGGCGAAGGCAAAGAGATTCGCATCGAGCGCTTGCCCACGCACTTCGGCGAAATGGCGATGACGGTTCGCGGGACCGCCAGCGGTGTCGAGGTCGATCTGGATCCGCCGAAGCGAAATCCGCCCGAGCGCATCATTCTCACGTTGCCAAAGTCGCGCACGCTGGCAGGCTCGCTGCCCAACGTCCGCGTCGTGCAGCGGTCGAATCAGATGAAGCGCTGGGACTTCGCGACGATGGTTGACCTCTACGAGCGGACATATGACTGGACCAAACCCAACGCGGTGAGTCTTACCACGGGCAAGCCCGCAACATGCTCCCATGCCCTGGCGCCTCATCCGGCCAGTCTCGCCAACGACGGACGAAGCGACGACACCGACAGCTATTGGGCCACCGACGTACAGCAGCACCCCGGCGACGCCTGGTGGCAGGTCGATCTCGAGAAGCCGACCGCGGTCGGCCGGGTCGTTGTGGTCGGCTACTACGGCGACACCCGGCACTACGGCTTCACCGTCGAAACCTCCACGGACGGCAGAGAATGGAACATCGTCGCCGACCGCAGAAACAACACCACGCCCTCCACAAGAAACGGTTATACGTGCCGCTTCACTCCCCGCCCGGTGCGTTACATCCGCGTGACGCAAACACGCAATTCCGCCAACACCGGCCGCCACCTCGTGGAAGTAATGGCTTACGAAAAATAGGCTCATCCGGTTTTCGGGTACTTGGCGCATTAACATGCGAAGTGCAAGGCGGCGTTGTAATCGCGAGCCGGCCGGTTGCTTATTGGATTTCGACGTCATGGGGGCTCTGCCCCCAGCCCCCCGGCATTTGGCGCTTTGGACCAATGGCATGAAGAACGCCTTTGGTGTGCCCCTTGGCGCGAACGGCCCTCGCAAGTCCGCGAGCTTGGCCGCTGCGCAGGATATGGCTTTGGGAGCAAGCACGCCAAGCGGCCCGGCAGTTGTACTTGTAGGATGGAGCTTGCCCCACCATCCTTTCTCCTTCGAAGATTTTGGCGCGGGTTGGAGGGGCTGCAGCGGTCGTAGGACCTAAAGTCACAGCGGGAACTCGCCGATCTGGGCAGGAACCACCAATCGTGAAAGGAGAGACCATGACCGAGGAATCGCGTTTCACTGTTGACGCAATCCTGTTTAACCTGCAGATTGGGGTTAAGACGGAGGACGAGGCGGTTGCCGAGTGCGGAGACCTCGCGCAGCACCAACTACTGGACTTCTCGTATCTACAACGGAAAAACCAAGGGCTGTACGAGAAGGTGATGGCGTGGTGCAACGCGAATCCGCCCGCCCTGTGAGTCGGCCGGCACCGTTTCGCAGGAACGGCCGCCCAGGAAGACTTGAACGCAAGTCCCTCTTCATAAAGGACTTACCTTAATCGGGGCGACTGGACTTGAACCAGCGACCTCTTGACCCCCAGTCAAGCGCGCTACCAAACTGCGCCACGCCCCGAAGCGTTGCGATCATTGTAGTGCCCCGAACGGCGGCGAACAAGCGTTTTTTTGGCGAAAATCGTTGTCGCATGCCCGGCCGGCAGGCGAAAACCCGACCGTTGCCCCTCCCGGCGAATGCCACGCCCGAGGAAATATTGAAAAAACCGCAGTCCGGCGTTGACAAAGTTAGGCACACCTAACTATGATGAGCGTAGTAGATTGAAACGAAAGGTATTTGGTCAATCATGGATTCATTGATGACAGATAAGCTCAGCGCTTCTCTGGAAGACTACCTGGAAGCCATTTTCAACCTGGCCAGCGACTCGCAGAGCGCCCGCAGCAAGGACATTGCCGAGACCCTCGGCGTGGCGCCTTCGTCGGTCACCGGAGCGCTGCAGGCCTTGAAGGAGAAAGGGTTGGCGAATTATCGGCCTTACGGCTGCATCACACTGACCCGGCGGGGCCAGACGGCGGCCGAGGAAGTCGTACGAAAACACAATATCCTCAAGTCCTTCTTCGTCAGCGTGCTCGGTGTGGACAAAGAATTGGCCCAGCACGCGGCCTGCAAGGCCGAACACGCACTCGGGCCGGAGATCATCGGCAGACTGCTCAGTTTCATCGAATACGTGACCGCCAGCCAGAAAAACGGGCACGACGTCGTCGGCGAATTCAGGGAATTCCACGAAGCTCGCCGGGTCAGGCGACCCGCAGCACGAGCCCATGAGGGGGCAGGTCGATGAAGGTCGAAGAACAGATCAGACCGTTGTCGTCGGTGAAGACGGGCAAGAAGGTTCTGCTCGTGCGGGTCAACGCCGGGCGCGGACTCAACAGCCGGCTCGCTTCGATGGGGCTCGTGGCCAACACCGAAATACGCGTCGTCAGCAACAGCCATCCGGGACCGTTCGTGATCATCGTCAAGGACACCAGAGTCATGCTCGGACGGGGCATGGCCCACAAAATCATGGTGAAATAGCACGAGAAACGAAGGTCGGCGTTTTTTTTGCGGACCAAGTTCGCCTTCCCTAACTTTTGGCGGCTTCTCTCTACGCGAAAGAATCGGTATGAAGCAAATCACAGTGGCCCTGGCGGGCAATCCCAACTGCGGCAAGAGCAGCATCTTCAACATGCTCACCGGTGCGCGGCAGCACGTGGGCAACTATCCCGGCGTCACCGTCGAGAAGAAGGAAGGATACTGCACCCACAAGGACTACGCGATCACGATCGTGGACCTGCCGGGCACGTACAGCCTGACGGCCTATTCGACGGAGGAGCTGATCGCACGCCGCTTCATCCTCGAGGAAAGCCCCGATCTCGTCGTGGACGTCGTCGACGCCTCGAACATCGAACGCAACCTGTACCTGGGAACCCAGATCATTGAGATGAACGTGCCTCTGATCTTTGCGTTCAACATGAGCGACGTGGCCAAACGTCGCGGCCTGGAGTTCGACCTGGAACAATTGTCACGCTTGTTAGAGGCTCGCATCGTACCGACCGTGGGGAACAAGGGCCAGGGCGGGCCCGCCCTGCTGGATGCGATCGTCCAGACCGCAACCGAAGGCAGGAAGGCGCGCACGCACAAAGTGACGTACGGCAGCGAGATCGAAGAGGAGCTGGCCAAAATCGGACAGTGCGTCCGGGACCGGGAAAAGCCCCTCACCGAGAAATACGGCGCCCGCTGGCTGGCGGTCAAACTCTTAGAGCAGGATCGAGACGTCATCGAAAAGACCCAGGCTCCCGAGGTGTTGCAGGTTGTCAACCGAAGCATCGAACACCTGCGCACGATCTTTCACGACGAAGCGGAGATCGTCATGGCCGACCGCCGTTACGGCCTCATTTCCGGCGCCTGCCAGGAAACGATCCGAAGCTCCGTAGAGCTGCGACACGACACCAGCGACACCATCGACGCCGTCGTCACCAACCGCATCCTGGGCCTGCCCATCTTCCTGGCGTTGATGTACGCCGTCTTTTTCCTGACCTTCACGCTCGGCAAATATCCGATGGGCTGGCTGGAGACCCTCTTCGGATGGACCGGCGCGGCGATCGCCCAGCACTGGCCCGCCGACAGCGCCCTCTGGCTCCGCTCGCTGGTCGTGGACGGGATCATCGGCGGAGTCGGCGGCGTCCTGGTCTTCCTGCCCAACATCCTCATTCTGTTCATGGCCATCGCCCTGCTCGAAGATTCGGGCTACATGGCGCGGGCGGCGTTCGTGATGGACCGGATCATGCACAAGATCGGGCTGCACGGCAAGAGCTTCATCCCGATGCTCATCGGCTTCGGCTGTTCGGTGCCCGCGATCATGGGCACGCGCATCCTGGAGAACCGGCGCAGCCGGCTCACCACCATCATGGTAATCCCCCTGATGAGCTGCGGGGCCCGGCTGACGATCTACTCGCTGTTCATTCCGGCGTTCTTCGCCCAGCCGTGGCGGGGACCGGTGCTGTGGATCATCTACCTGACCGGGATCGTCCTCGGCATCGTCGCGGCCAAGGTGCTGCGCCTGACGCTCTTCAAAGGCGAGACGACACCGTTTGTGATGGAGCTGCCCCCCTACCGCATGCCGACGGCCAAGGGAATCTTCATCCACACCTGGCAACGAGGCTGGATGTATCTGCGCAAGGCCGGCACGATCATTCTGGCCGCCTCGGTCATCCTCTGGGCGCTGGCCAACTTCCCGAAACCCGCCCCCGACACGCTGGCGAGCCTAAGCGCCGAGCAAGCGAAGCAGACGAGCCTTGCGCATTCGGTCGTCGGCCGGCTGGGCAGAGCCATAGAACCTGCGATCAAGCCGCTCGGCTTCGACTGGAAGATCGGCACCGCCCTGATCGGAGCGTTGCCCGCCAAGGAACTCTTTGTCTCGCAGATGGGCATCGTCTACGCCGTCGGCGAGCCCGACGAAAGCACATCCACCCTGAGCGAAAGACTGCGCGCCGCCTACACGCCGCTGACGGGGTTCTGCGTCATGCTCTTCTGCCTCATCAGCGCCCCCTGCATTGCCACCATCGCCATGACGCGACAGGAAACCCAATCCTGGGCCTGGGCCCTCTTCCAGTTCTTCGGCCTGACCGCCCTGGCCTACGTCATCACGCTGCTGGTTTATCAAATCGGCAACCTCTTCTGACGCAGCCCGACCCGCCGCCGTCGGCGCAAACGAGATGCGCGCCCCCAATCCAGGCCGCCACACCGGATGAGCATCAATAGTCCTTGAAGTCCCGCATCCACTTGGGCCAATCCCCAGGCTCGACGCCGCCGGCGGTGGTCCAGGGTCCGGCTCTGTCGAAATCCATGTGCCATTTCAACGTCCAGAGCTCTTTGAGCCCGATCTGCCTAACCGACCAATCGAGGAACAAGCCGTTGACATAACCGTAATGCCGCTTCATACAAAAACACCACATCGGTCCAATGGTGTGGTCTTCGGTCCTTGGCGGTGGGTCGTGCGTACGGGGCCGGCACCCTGGCAACGCACAGTCAATCAGCACCGAGATGTCGGCTTTGCGTCTGACGTAAAACGTGTTGGGACCCTGTCTCCTGGCCCCACGGCCGAGAGACATGTCAAATCGGGAGCTGAACAGCCACTCGTTGAATCCGTAGCTGCAACAAAAGGGCGGACCCGGGCTCAGGATCTGCCAGGCCCCAAACGTCGAACCGAGCGTTCCTTCGACCTGCCACGACGATAAATCTGCGGAAGTGTGACCCAACCCGAACCTTCCTCTATTTCTCGGGCGGACCGCTTCCGGGCAGCAAGCGATACCCCTTGTCCTGACGGGCTGCTGAACAGCGGGCTCGTTCGGGTCCCGCGTGTTGAGGGCCGAGCCGCGCAGAAGCCACACCGCGCCGGCCGTGTCGTCGGGCAAACGTCCCTCACTGTCCGCCACGTAGCAGGCCAGAATCGCTCCCCATTGCCTCAGATTTGCCCGGCACGCCACCGCCCTGGCCTGCTTGCGCACGCGGCCCAGGGCCGGCAAAAGGATCGCCATCAACAAGGCGATCACGGCGATGACGACGAGCAGCTCGATCAGGGTGAAACCGCCGGGATTCGACATGCTCGCTCGCCTGTCATCCTGAGGCGCAGCCGAAGGATCTGGCGTGCGAAGGAGAGTTCCCATGCGATGGCGAGATCCTTCACTCCGCTGCGCTTCGTTCAGGATGACAGCGCGGTGCGAACGCCGGAAGCGTCTACGCCCGGCCTGCGCCGCCGCCGTGGTTGGCCCCGGGCCTCGTTTGCCCCCGCTTCTTTTCTCCCTTTTCATTGCGGTCGCTCCTGTTCCCTCGAAAGGAGCCGCTGGGGCGTTATCGCCGCCTATCGCCGATGTCTCACATGGTGTCCAGCGAATCCGCACCGAGCTTCCTTATCCATCTTCCGCTGAAAGCCACTGCGTATTGCACCCAATCTCCGCACCGCCATCCCCGCCCGATGCGCCCATCACACCTGAAGGCGTTTCTCGCGGCCGAAATGTTGATAGCATTCTTCAAAAAAAGAGAAATTTTTTCCACCTGCCATTCTCGAACCAACCGGCATGGGCTAAAGCCCATCCTACCTGCTACCCTTCACACCCTCCTACCCTTCTGACCCTTCTCATCCTTCTACCCGTCTACTCATCTACGCGTCGCGCCAGCGCCGTTAATAATCTTTGAATCCCCGCATCCACTTGGGCCAGTCGCCGGGCTGGACGCCGCCGGCTTTGGTCCACTGGCCGCTGGTGTCATAATTCCGATGCCACTTGAGCGTCCAGAGCTCCTTGAGACCCACCTTCCGCACGGACCAATCCAGGAAGAGGCCGTTGACGTACCCGTCGTGCCGGTTGATGTAGAAAACATATTGGTGGGACTCCTTTCTGGGCGGCCGGTCTCCATCCCGAGGATTCCCTCCCGTACTCGAACAATCGAGAAGAACGGGAGTTGCGGCCTTACCTCGAAGGCTGAAAAGGTCCAGGACGGTCCCACGACGGGGGCGATCGGCGAACCCGCCGAAGAGGTACCGATTCAGCCCGTAGCTGCCGCGGAACGACGGAGGCGGATTCGTGATCTCCCAGGCTGTGAAGGTCCATCCCGGCGTCCCTTCCACGCTGGCGTCGATGGAGCCGAAGGAGGCGCTTTGATAGAATCCTCCTCCTTCCGGGTCCGACTTGGCGGCCATGGGACAACAGGCGATATCCTGTGTGGGGAAGCCGTGAATGGAGTTTGCAGCCGCGTTGGGATCGCCCCCCGGGAACGCACCGCGAAGAAGCCATGCGCCCCACCCGCCGAGACCGTCGGCGGGAAAGCGTCCCTCGCAGTCCTCCACGTACAAGGCCAGCGCCCCGCCCCACTGGCGCAACTGCGACCGGCAAATCACGTTTCTCGCCTGCTTGCGCACCCGCGACAGCGCCGGCAGCAGGATCGCTATCAGCAGCGCGATCACCGCGATCACCACGAGCAGCTCGATCAATGTAAAGCCGGCGAAACACTTTGACTTGCGAGACGTTCCCCATCCGCTCATGGCCGCTCTTTTCCTTCATCGGCGCACACTATCAGCCGAAAGCCCGCGAATCATCAGAAACGGGGCCGGGCATCCTTATATATCTGTCTGACGAGACAGGGAAATGTGACGGGCGGCTTACGTTTTTTGCAGAAATTTCTGGCGTGAGACGCCTGCGGAGCGAAGGACGGCCTCTGCCGGCGCTACGCCTACAGCCAGCGGCGGACCTTGTTCTTGTAGTCGCGCCAAGGCGGGCCGAACGTGGCGTCCATCATCTGCTCTTCGACGCCGATGAAAACGAACTCCATGAGGATAGCGAACAGCGGAACCACGAGAAACGGCGTTAGAGCACCCAGACAAATCGCCAATCCCAGCAGCAGCAAAGCGAAACCGAGATACATGGGGTGGCGGCTGATGGCGTAGGCGCCGCTCGTGACCAAAGCCGTTGATTCCTCGAAGGGCTTGACCGTGGTTCGATGCTTCTTGAACGCCTGGTCGGCCACTATGCTCAAGGCCAAACCCAAGCCGGCGGGGACCAAACCCAGTAACGACCACGGAAGCGTTACGATCCGCCAGCCCGGCAGTAAAAAACGCAAGGCAACCATCGCCACGATGGAAGCCAGCAAATACGTGGGCGGGAGCACTCTCTTTTTCGTTGCAGTTGGCTCTCGGGCCTCAGTCATGCCTTCCCCCCATAAACGCCGGTGCGTCTTCGTCGATCAAGCCGGTCGGACGGTCCATCTCTGTCGCAGCCGGACGATGGTCGCCACCACGGCCAACAACGTGCCCAGGGACAGCGCGATGGCGGGCCCCATGGAGAAATCATAACGGTAGGAGAACAGCAAGCCCGCCGTGGAGGCGATGATCACGACCAACCACGCCAGCAGCAGGCGTGCAAACCAGCTCGTGGCAAACAGCGCCGAGGTGGTGGCCGGGATGATCAACAGGGCAAAAACCGTGACCACGCCGGAGAGGCGGACGGCCACCGTGATGACCACGCCCAACAGAGCGTAGAAGAGGAAGTCCCACCAGGCGACGTTAAGACCGTCGGCTGCAGCAGCGGCATAGTCCCGCGAAACCGCCGAGATGGGCTTGCGCACGAGCCAGAGCCCGAACCCTACGGCCGCAAATACAACCAGGCCGACGAGGAGCTGCTGCCCCGTGACCCAGAGCAACGCGCCCGCCAGCATCTCGTCGGCATGCGCGTGTCCCGGCGCCACGCCGATCAGAAACAGCGCGCCGGCGGCCGTGATCGCATAGGAAATACCGATGATCGCCTCGATGGAGATCTCCGTGACTTTGTGCCGCGCCACCGAGTAAAACCCGGCTATCGCCAGCACACAAGCAAGCGAGCAGAGATAGGAGATCAACGAACCGTCTTCGACGTCGAAGGCCAGATGAGCCGCCAACGCCCCGACCGCGGCCACCTGGGCGACCGCGATGTCGATAAAGATGACCTCCCGCTTGAGAACGTGGATGCCCAAATAGCTGAGAATGCTACCCATGAGCAGGCACGCCAGCAGGGGCAGGCCCAGCATCGCTACGAGGTCGGACATGGCCGGCTCCTTTCCATCACGGATGTCTGTCTCGCCCGCAAAACGGCCCGCAGCACGATGGCGCCCACGAAGAACAGCCCCAGGAACAACACGAGCGTGGGACCGTACGGCAAGTCCCACTGATAGGACGACGCCAGTCCGAGCAGGCACGCGACGAACCCCAAGGCCCAGCCCAGCAACACCGCAACGCCCCACTTCTTCGTGAACATCGTCGCGATCGCCGCCGGGATCATCAGGAAACTGTAGGCCAGCAGCACCCCGGCGATGGGCACGATCAGGACGGTGATGATGCCCTGGGTCGTGAAGAACAGAAAGTCCCACACGCGTTCGTGTTTAAGCTGACCGGGCCTTTCGGCAAGCGTGATGAACTTGTCCCGCAGCACGTAATGAAAGATGATCAGAACCACGTAGGTGATGATCGTCACGCGCACCAGCGGCCACGTCACCCAGAGCAGATAGCCCGACAGGGTCTTCTCCACGTAGGCATTGCCTCCGGGAATCTTGTCCGTCCACAACAGGGACAGGACCAGGGCCATGGCGTAGAGGATGCCGATCACGGCCTCACGCGGAATGGCGGAATTCCTCGGCTTGATCACGGCCAGCAGAAAGGCCCCGATCAGGACCGCGGCAAACGCAAACAGGTACGAGCCGGGGGACGCATACGCGATGCCCAGCCCCACGCCCACCAGCGCCCCGAAGGCCGCCAACTGGTCCAGCACAAGATCGGAAAAGATCAACGTACGCCGAATGATGTGCAGCCCGAGGTAGGTGTGCAGCACCAGGACCACGGCGATCAGGGCAATCTGCAGTGCGAACAATCGCATCGCTTCTGACATATTCTCGTCCTCAAGGTCGCCGGCGCTATTTGCCCGCGAGCCCTTTTCGAGTGGCCGCGCCGACCAGGTTGTCCACCCAGTAATCCACGAGCTTGAAGTAATCCTGGGCCTCGGGCACCCCGCCGACAAACAGCGGCACGACCACCGCCTCGGCCCCGGTTCGGGTCGCCACGGTTCGAACCTTTTGGGCATCGAAGTAGTTGGCGGCCAGGATGATGCCCACGTTTCGCTTCTGCATCATCTCCACCAGTTCCGTCACATGCTTCGGCGAAGGCGGAATGCCCGGCTTGCTCTCGATGGTGGCGGCTTCTTCCAGGCCGAAGAGCTGGATGAAATAGCTCCAGTTCTTATGATAAACCACGATGGGCTGCCCGCGCAGCGCCTGCATCTTTTGCATCCATCCGCCGAGCCGGTCGATCAAAGGAGCGCCCTGGAGCTTGTTCTCCTGGAGAAAGCTGATGAGCTTGCCCTGTTCGGCGAGCCGGCACAACGTATCTCCGCCCAGCCCCGTGAGCTTCTCTCCGAACAAGCGTTTGTCGAACTCCGCCTGCAGTTTGTCGAGATTCGCCTGATAGAAGCTCTTGCCCGCGGGGTCGTTCTTGATCAGGCCGGTCGCGATGTTCTTCGCGGCATGCCGGGCCTTGATCGGGCTGCACATGATATGAGGATTGCCGTAGACATGAACATCTCCCTCATACTGAGAGGCGTTCTCAGGCTTTTCCAGAAGCGTCATCCCCTGGCTGACAGCGACATATCCGACTTCTCCGCTGCGGATGCGCTTGTTGCCCGACTTGTTGACCACGGTCGGCAGCCACATTTCCAGATCCAAACCCGTGGCGATGATCACGTCCGCCTTCTTGACCATGTGCACGAAAGACGGTTTGGGACGGATGTGGTGCGGGTCCTGGACGGGATGGACAATCGACTCGACCGTCACACGGTCGCCCCCGATGGCCTTGACTAAAAACGCGTAGTCGGGCAACGTGGTGACAACGCGCAGAGGATTGTCCCGGCTCGCGCCGCCGAGGTCCTGCCCCCCGCGCACGCGTGTTCTCTCACGATGATGGGCCGCCTGCAAATCGCCCTGCAGCGGCAGGACGAAAGCGAGCAGCAGGCCGAACAACAATGGGTGTATTCTAAGCGTCATTGGATCTACCTCCGAACACGGGCTCAGTACCGTTCATGTTTGTGCGGGCCGATGGCGAAGTTGGCCTGGCCCCAGAAGATATGCTCATGGGGCTCCATGCCGTCGCCCCAACCGTAGTTGTATTCGGTGCGGAGCCGCACCCACTCACTCTGCCACCAGGTGACATAGGGACCGACCTGCCAGCGACACGGATCCTTGTCGAGGTAGGCGATGGGGGCCAGAGACAAATCTGCGGTCTCGGCGTAGTCTTTGCTGTCCGGCTCGAAGTAATCGAGGCGCACGCCGAAGATCAAGTTGCGGGCGACCTTGCTCTGGATGTAGCTGTAGCCACCCCAGGCGTTGATGGTGTCGCGCCCGGTGTCGTCCAGGGCGAGAACGTCGCGGTTGAGAACGTAGATCTCGCTGCGCCACTCCACGTCCTTATACAACGCCCGGTCGATGGGCTCCCAGAGATACGACAGATCCGCACCAAAGACCCGCGTCCCCAAGGCGTCATACTCGGTATCCACGAGACCTCCGGACGGCTGCACCTCCCACTCGTCGTTCCAACCGAACAAACCGCTGAGGCCCCATTCGAGGTAGGCGTCTCTGGAAAGGTCGCGGTAGTTCTTGTAGTGAAACAGCAGCGAGGGCGTGCCGAGGGCGTCGCCGTCGAACAGGGCCTCGTTCTCGGCGTTGGTGACCTGGAAGACGAACTCCTGCTGGGCCTGACCCCACGTCGGCAGCGTCCAGTCCAATGAGGCACCGGTCTGACCGAGGCCCTCATCCCCGAAAATGCGTCGCAGCGCCAGCGGGTACTGGACCTGATCCAGGGCGTCTTCGTGCCAGCGATTGACCACGCCGAATTGCTGGCGGAACCGCCCGACGTCGAGATTGGCGCCGGCGAAGGCCGAGAATCGCGTGAAGTAGACCTCTTCAATGTCCACCCCTTCGTCGCTCATGTGGGCGGTCGCCTTCATGTAGGAGAACGGATCGAGATAGGACTGTACGTTGAGTTCGAGCCCGCGAATCTCGGCGTCGGTGCGTTTGCGAACCCCCTTTTGATCGCGGTAATAGGTAAGAAAATCACCGGCGGCGCTGATCTCCGGGTTGAGCTTTTGCAGGCTCAGACCGGCCGCTTTGAAGACCGTCTCTTCCGGTGCCTTCTCCGGCTCGGCCGCCCCGCCGGCCTGCTGTTGGGCCAGCTCCCGCAGCAAAGCCATCTCGTCGGCCGGCTCGGCCTCCTCGGCCTCTCCCGGAGCCTGTCGGAGCTTCTCAACCTCGGCCTTGAGACTCGCCATTTCCTTGTCATGCTGCTCCCGCATCTGTTTGATCAGTTGCGTAAGCTCGCTGACCTGCTGCTGGAGCTGTTCCAGCTCGGGTCCCTGACCTTGTCGCTCGGCGGCCGCCAACGGATTTCCCGCCGTGATCGTTGCGAGCAAACAAGCTACAAGGAGACACATTCCTGGTCGCATACCTGCTTCTCCCGTTTCTTTCTTCGTGTAAAATAAGGTTCTTCAAGGAACGGCCGCCCTGAGGAAGGGCAACACAACAGCGTCGGAGAAAACACAACGGTTCTCTCCCAACCGCACACACCGTGCCAACAGCCGACGTGCTATGACAGGGATAAAACGGGAGGAGCGCGCAGGGCAATCGATCCCGTGCAAGAATTGGTGATGACGACAACCGAATCCGGGGCGGATTCGACTGAGAATGACACTTCGCTTACAACGGGAGCGGTGTCACACGGCACTTCCACGGAGTCCGAGCCGGCCAGGAATTTACAGGCCGGACAGCCGTCCTCCGAAGGAAAAGACGTTTCAGGGCCATCAGCGAGGTCCGAAAACGAACAATCGTCGCTGTGCATCAGCGAGGCCGCCGACGTAACCGCGATATACACCAACGCCACGCCGACTGCGAGAGCCCTGTAACCACCTGCTTGTTCTCGTGTGAACGCGTACACCCTTGTTGCTCGTCTATTCCGGGACAACCATAGGACACCAACTCAACGTGGCGGCAATTCTACCGGTCTTCCGAACACAGGTCAAGCGCCGCTTGTTTGAAGCCCTCGGCGCGGACCAACCGGCCCGTGCAACCCGCCCGAGATGGACGCCAGTCAGCGTCCCATAACACAGGCATCCTTTCGCCCCAACAGCACCTCCGCCACTCAACGTTCGAATCGCGGCACGCCACTCAATCGATGACGTGGATATTCTTCCGGTGGCACATATCCTTGAGGATCCTGGGCCAGACCGTGGCGCTGACCTCGCCGAGGTGGGCCTTTTTCAGCAGAAGCATGTAGGTGCGCGACTGGCCGATACCACCGCCGATGCTGAGCGGAATCTGGTCGTTGACGATGGCCTGATGGTACGGAAAGTTGAGCATGTCGAGCTGGCCCGACACTTCAAGCTGTTGTTTGAGCGTCTCGGCGTTGACGCGGATGCCCATCGAGGTCAGCTCGTGACGCCGCTTCGTGACGGGGTTCCACACGAGAATATCGCCGTTGAGGCCGTGCGTGGGCTTGCCGGTCTCGGCGCCGGTGTCGGTGGCCCAGTCATCGTAGTCGGCGGCCCGCATCTCGTGGGGATAACCGTCCTTGAGCGGCCAGCCGATGCCATAGATGAAGACGGCCGGATATTTCTGCACGACCGTCGTCTCGCGGGCCTTGCGCGGCAGGTCCGGGTACATCTCCAGGATCTCCTCGGCGTGGAGAAACGTCAGCTCCTCCGGCAGGTCGGGATAGCGATCCTGTTTCAACTGCGGGAACATCTCCTGAACGTGAAGCTCGGCGCCTTTGAGGACCTTCCAAAGCTTCTGCACCACCTGCTTGAGAAACGCCACCGTGCGCTGCTCGGGTGTGATGGCCAGCTCCCAGTCCCACTGGTCCACGTAGGCGCTGTGATCGTGATCGAGGAAGTAGTCCTTCCGCACCGCCCGCATGTCCGTGACCAGGCCCTCGCCGGTAGCCATACCAAACTGCTTGAGGGCCATACGTTTCCATTTCGTCGCGGCCTGCACAACCTGGGCATCGACGGGGTTCTTGTCGTAATCGTTGGAGATGTGAAACTGAATCGGCGTGCGTGACCCGTCCCGGTCGAGCATGTCGTTGACGCCGCTCTCGACGTCGACGATCAGCGGCACCTGAACGCGAATCAGATTCAGCTCCTGGCACATGTGCTCTTCGATGTAGTCTTTCGCAGCGTAGATCGCAATCTGCGTCTCTTTCGGCGACAGCGGCGTGCTGTAATCGTCGGGCAGGATCTTCTCCAGTTCTGCGTAATCACCAATTCCCGGGCCGGCCAGGTCTGCTTTTTTGTCTGTCATGGAATTCTCCTCTCAGAAGAAAGTCAGGGTATATCGGCGTGTTCTCAGATCAACGTACATGCTTGGACTGCGTAAGGAAGTGCCGTGGATTCAGATCGGCGCACTGGGCAGGCCGGTGACGCCCGGCCGTCCCATGCCAGGCTGTCACATCCACACAAGCTCTGTCCCAGAGTATCCATAGGGCCGCGAGCATAACGGAGACACAAGCCCCCTGCAAGCCTTAATGGGGATTCGCCGGCACAAGATGGAAACTACGAAGGAACCTCTGTCTGGATCCCCAGAACGGCCCCAAGGCGTTTTCGCCAGAAGGGATTCGCCAATAGCAAGACCAGGAACGGCAGCAACGCCGCGTAGTATATCAGGCTGCTAAGGAAGGAGGCGATCAGCAATTCCCTCAGCAGGCCCTCGACCGAACGCCCCGGGGCGCGGTAGAACACGAACATGATTGTCGAAAATATGACCAGTAACGCGAGAAAAAGCGTGCCCCCAACCCATGCGACGAATCGAGCGCCGTGGAAAGGCTTTGTACGGTGCGGCGAGGCAATGAAAAGGGCCAATAGGATCGCCGGAAGCGAAACGGCTGTGAGACCCGCAATCGCAGTAACATCTTCGCTGCATCCGTTGGCCAGCAGGGTAACGCCCAAAAAACCGAAGTAGATCAGGCTCGCGAGCAGGAAAGTGACAAAGCGATTTCGATGTCCAATGCGTTCGGCAAGCAGCCAGACCAGGGAAAAGCCGACAACTATGACCGTAAATATCACATGCAACTGGGCCGTGCTCCCAGAGGTCACCCGCATCATCCTGATGACGACCAGATACACCGTGGCCACCAATGCGATCGGGGCAAGAATCCATGCGGCTCGCGCTGTCCGATTTTCTCGCAGGACGACGAATGCCAACGGCAGCAGCAACCACGGGATCATGCCCTGGGCGTGATAGAGGGAATTGAAATGGTACGTGACGGGCTCGCCGTCCGTGGGACCGAACTCGCCGATGTCGGCCGAGACGACGATTTGCAAGTCGCCGGATACACTGTAGGGTACTCGCCACGAGTACGAACACCAATAGCCCCCTCAGCCGAACTCGAATGTGCCGCCGCCTACCTTGACGTTGTCTCGATAGACTGAGAACGTCGGCTTGCTTCGATCGCGAATTTTCCAGAGCGAATATGTCTTGCCATCGGTTCCCACAAGCTCATAGTCAAGTTTCAGGGCACTGCCCGTCCTTGTGATTTTGACGGTATGATTCAACGGTGCCGCCGCTTTGTATTTCGCCCTTACTTCCGCATCCATTTCGGAGCGGCGGTTTGCTCCGTGAGTATTCTCAGTACAAACCAGGGCAGACAAGAGAAGAATCGAAACTGTAGCCATTGAAGGCCGCTTCGACCCACGGCCGGAATTGAGCCTCAGGGCACTCCTGCGTGCGTCAGCCATTGAGTCCTCCCGCATCTGCTCTGCACAATAGCCTGCGTTACGCGTCCTGGCGCAGCCAGGCCACGAAGTGGGCCAGGCCGGTGCGAATGTCGGTGGTGCGCCGGTAGGCCAGCTCCTTTTCGGCCCTGGTGACGTCGGCGTAGGTCTGGTCCACGTCGCCCGGCTGCAGCGGCAGGTGGTTGCGAATCGCTTTCTTGCCGAGCGCGGCTTCCAGCTCCGAGATCAGATCGTTGACGCAGATCGGCTGCGACTCGCCGAGGTTGTAGATATCGTAGCCCGTGCACCTGCCGATCGAGGCGATAATGCCTTGAATGATGTCGTCGATGTAGGTGAAGTCGCGCATCATCGTGCCGTCGCCGTAGACGGGGACCGGCTCGCCCGCTTCGATCAGGCGGGCGAATTTGTGGATGGCCAGGTCCGGCCGCTGGCGCGGGCCGTACACCGTGAAAAACCGCAGGCAGATCATCGAAATGTCGTAGAGATGATGATACGTGTGACAGATCAACTCGCCGGCCTTCTTCGTGGCCGCGTACGGAGAGATGGGAAAATCCACGTTGTCCGCTTCGGAGAACGGGACCTTCTCGTTGTTGCCGTAGACGCTGGAGCTCGAGGCAAAGATGAACCGCTTCAAACCGCGCTGGCGCGCGATATCGAGCAGGACAACCGTCCCGTTGATGTTGACGTCGGTATAGAGCTGTGGCTGCTCGATGGACGGCCTCACCCCCGCCCGCGCAGCCAGGTGAATCACGACGTCGGTATCGTCCGAAATCGCACGCTCCATGGCCGCCTTGTCCCGAATGTCGGCCTCGACCAGTGTGAAATCCTCGTTAGCGACGCAGGCGGCCACGTTGCGCCGCTTGATAGCGGGATCGTAGAAGTCGTCGAAACTGTCCACGCCGACCACCGCCCAGCCGTCCTTCAAAAGTCGCTCGGTCAGATGGGAACCAATGAAACCTGCTGCTCCGGTAACTACCGCTTTCATGCTAAGTATCCGTCCTTTTCAAAGAGAATCGTCGTTGCACTGGTTCCGTCGGCCGCCTCACAGCCGCCCGGCGAGCTCGACGAGATAGCGCCGCAAATCGGCTGCCATATCCTCGCGTTTCAGGGCGAACTCGATGTTCGTCCGAATGAACCCTTCCTTGTTGCCGATGTCACAGCGCCGACCTTCCACTTTCAGCCCGTACATCGGCCGCTTCCGCGCCAGCGTGCGCAGCGCCTCGGTAAGCTGGACTTCACCGTTGGCATCCAGACCCGTCTGACGGATATACTCCAGAATATCCGGCGTAAGCAGATACCGCCCGGAGATCGCCAGGTGGGACGGAGCGTCTTGCGGACGGGGCTTTTCGACGAAGTCGTTGATGCGATAGACGCCGGGCTTGACCTCCTGTCCGTCGATGATTCCGTACAGGCTGACTCGCCTGGGCTCGACCTCTTCCAGCAATACGATTGGCTGCTGGAGCTCCTCGAAGAGCGTCACGAGCTGGCGGGCCGCCGGCACTTCTGCATCGATCAGCGTGTCCCCCAGGAGCACGAGAAACGGTTCGTCGTCCACGTGGTGTCTGGCGCAGTACACCGCGTCGCCGAGCCCTCGCATTTGCTTTTGCCAGACGAAATGAATGTCCGCCAGGTCGGAGATGCGGCGTATCGCCTCCAGTTCGGTCGTCTTGCCCCGCGCTTCGAGCTGCGCCTCGAGAGCAAAACTGCGGTCGAAGTGTTCCTCGATGGCCCGCTTGCCCTTGCCGATGACCATGAGCAGGTCGGTAATCCCCGCCTGCACCGCCTCTTCCACCACGTACTGAATCACGGGGGTATCCACGATCGGCAGCATCTCTTTCGGCTGCGATTTCGTGGCCGGAAGGAACCGGGTCCCAAAACCGGCGGCGGGAATGACGGCCTTGCGAATCATAGTCTGGCGTTTCCTTTTCCGGAGACAATTTTCGGTTTGATGAGCTTGACGTGAAGCTTGCGCAGCTTTTTCCGCAGCACACTGTACGTGCCCTCGTCGGCGTACGTGCCGACGATGGCGCCGCCCGAACCGGTGAACTTGGCGCTGGCCCCGGCCGAGCGGGCCGCCTCCACCATGTGCAGGTTCTCGTCGCTAAGCTGGTAGATCTGCCGTCTTCGGTTGAAATTGGCGTCGAGCAGCGCTGCGATCTGCGCGGGGTCTCCGCTGACGAGACACTTCCTGACCTTGTCGGTCAGGTTGGCCCAAAAGCGCATGGCGTTGACCACCTTGCGCTCGCCCTGCTCGAAACGGAGCCGAATGTTGTTGTGGAACTTCTCCGTCGGCTCGCCCAGGTCGTCGCGGTAGGCCATGTAGAGCCGGGGCAGGAGCTTGGGGTCGAGCGGCTCGTAGCTGCCGTACCCCTGCCGGGACATGATGTCCTTCGCAAAATCCATGTATACCAGGCCCTCATAGACCTGAATAACCCGGTCCTGCAGGCCGGCGGGAATGTGCAACTCTTTGACCTCGGCGCCCAAAACGAGATTGGCCTGGACGTATTTGGGGATGCTGACTCCGTAAAAGGCCATCAAGGCCCGCAGGCACGCGGTGATGATCGCGCTGGAACCGGCCAGGCCGACCCCGTGGGGAATGTTGGAGTCGTAGCGGATCGTGAAGTTCTTGCTGTGCAGGTCGATCTGGTTCTCCCGGCAGTAGTCGTAGAACTTCTTGACCGTCGCCTTGAGCAGGCGAATCCCGCCGTAGTAGCCGTGCAGGCGCACGTCCCGCACCAGGCCGTCGATGCTGGCAAAGCACGAGCGGTCCTTCTCGCTGGGCAGAATTTCCAGCTCCGGGGTCTCATATAGGACCACCTCGGCCTGGAAGTTGCTAAACGCAAACGAGATGGTCTTGCCGAAATAGCCGTCCGAGGGGTTGCCGATGAGCCCCACTCTCGGATAGGCCTTGGTCCGAATAATCACACTGTATACCTCGCCCACGCAGTCCGTAGCATGCGCTCGTAACGCGGGCCCCAACACCGGGGCCGCATACCTCACTCTTCGGCCAACCGGCGGTGTCCGTTTAACTCTCTTTCCCGCCCGTCAGGAGCCTTCCGCAGGCTTCTGCACGGGTTCGATCATGTCGATGTCGACCTCAACACTGGCGGCCTGGCCCAACATATCGATCTGAAGCACCAGGCGCGTGTTGCCCCGAGTCTGGATGACAATGCCCTCCAGGCCGAGCAGAGGACCGGCGATCACCCGGCACCACTGGCCCTTTTCGATGTATTTGTGCGGCACCAGCGGCGCCCCGGCACGCAGCGCCTGCTCAAATCGAACGAGCTCTTTGATCAGAACGTCCTGGTCCGTCACCGCCAGAAGATTCGCCACGCGATTGGTCTTGAGCAGCTCGACCCGGTCGTTCTCGTTGCCGCAGAAGAACAGATAGCCGGTAAAGAGCGGCAGCAGCGATTTGAGCGTTCGGCTGCTGCTGCGCCGCACTTTCCAGGTCATCGGCAGAAAGTAACTGACATCCTTCGCCATCAGGTCGTGAGCCAGGGCTTTCTCGTTTCTGCTCTTGGTATGCGCGACCCACCACTGCCCCTCAAAGAGCCGAACGGACTCGGCCGGAGGCCACATGATGGGCGGGTTTTCATGAACTTTTAACAATATGCTTCTCCCGAACGTTTGCAAGGCCTGCTTCAACGGGCGGCCGGCAGTCCCTAAACTCCAAAGTCTTTTTCACCGATTTAGCTGTTAAGTGCATTAGTTTATATGCCCTTATGAGCAATGTCAAACAAATGACGACCGTCGGCACAGAGGATGTATGGTTGATCCGCGATCCCATCGGCCCTATGATGAAACCGGCACCTCGCCGCGGTCACGAACGTGGGCAGGAGAGAAGATGGGCAAATCACCGGTCGACATGACAACGACCGACACCTTGCAACCGACGCGCCCGAGGCAAGGCCGGGACCGCATCGCCGTGCTCTTCACCTGCATCGGCCGGCGCGTGTCGCTGCTGCACTGTTTTGCCAGGGCCGCTCGGAAACTGCGCCTGCCCGCCTGCTTCTGCGGCACCGACACCACGTCGCTAAGCCCGGCGCTGCAACTGTGCGACGAGGCGTTCCTGGTCAAACCGACCACCCACGCCCGCTACATCAGCCAGCTCCTGTCCATCGTGCGCGAGCGTGACATCCGGCTGCTAATCCCCACGGTGGACCTCGATCTGCCGCTGCTGGCCCGGAACAAATCGCGATTCGAGCGTCTGGGCTGCCGCGTGCTCGTTTCCAATCCTGAAGCCATCGACATCTGCCGGGACAAGCGGCGTACGTTCGGCTTCCTCACGCGGCACGGGTTCGGCACCCCGGAGACCCTGAGCGTGCGCACCACCCTCGCAACCGACCGCAAGCGCAAGCTCGCCTGGCCGCGCTTTCTCAAACGCTGGGACGGATACGCCGGCCGGGACAACGCGGTCGTCCGCACCCCCGCCGAGCTGCGCTGGCACGCCCGCAGAATCCCCAACGCCATCTGCCAGGAGCTGATGGAGGGCACCGAGTACACCTGCGACGTCTACATTGATTTCGACATGCGCGTCCGCTGCGTCGTTCCGCGCCGGCGCATCGAGGTCCGCTCCGGCGAGGTCAGCAAGGGACAGACCGCCAAACACCCCCGGATCATGGACGAGAGCCGCAGGCTCGCCGAGGCCCTCGGGGCCGGTCCCGGGGTCGTGACGTTACAGCTCTTTCTCACCAAACGAAACCAGATCAAGTTCATCGAGATCAACCCCCGCTTCGGAGGCGGCGTGCCCCTGTCGATCCGGGCCGGGGCCGATTTTCCCCGCTGGATCCTCCAGGAGCTGACCGGCAAACGGCCACGCATCGGGTTCGACAAGTTTCAGGACGGCCTCGTCATGCTCCGCTACGACGCCGAAGTCTGGCTGGAACCGTCCGACGCCAAAGGTACGAGGCTCTGATGCTCGATGCGCTCATAGGCACGGACCGACCGCTTCGCTGGGTGCTCCAGTTCTGGCCCGTGCCGGCGGCCGCCTTCGTCAGCGCCCTGGCCGCGACCGCCCTGTGCAAGAAGGTCGCCCTGCGCTTCGGCATCGTGGACCGGCCCGACGACCTCGTCAAAACCCACAAGGAGCCCATCGCCTACCTGGGCGGCGTCGGGATGCTGATCGGGCTGACCGTCGGCGTCTTCGCCGGCATCTACCTTCTCCGCGCCGAGCCCGCCTTTCCGCAGGCGCTGCGCTGGCTGCTGGGCATCCTGGCCGGCGCGGCCATCGCCTGCTTCGTCGGCCTGGCCGACGACGTTCTCGACCTCCGTCCTCGCCATAAATTTCTCGGCCAGGTCCTCGCCGGCGTGCTCCTGCTGCTGGTCGGCATCAGCCCCAACCTGCGCCGCATCGCCGAACCGCTCGGCCTGCCCATGCCCCGAGACCTCGAAGTCGTTCTCGACGTGCTGATCGTGACGTTCTTCGTGCTCGGCGCGACGAACTCGCTGAACCTGCTCGACGGGCTCGACGGGCTCTGTGCCGGAGTCACCGCGATCATCTCGGCCGCCATGCTGCTGCTGGCGATCCACCTGGGCACCTGGGGCTTCAGCGATTTCGGCGACCCGGTGCGCATCGTGATCTGCCTGAGTCTCGTCGGCGGCGTCTGCGGCTTTCTGCCCTTCAACCGGCATCCGGCCAAGATCTTCATGGGCGACGCCGGCAGCATGCTCCTGGGCTTCGTCATGGCGGCCCTGATGATCATGTTTGCCGAAGGCGTACCCCGCTGGTGGCTGGCCTCGGTCGTCGTCTTCGGCCTGCCCATCCTCGACACGGCGGTCGCCGTCCTGCGCCGGTTGCTCAACCACCGCCCCCTCTTCGTCTCCGACCGGGGACACATCTACGACCAGATGATCGACCGGGGCCTGTCGCTAAAGAAGACCGTGGCGGTCTGCTATGGTCTGGCCGGCCTCTACGCCGTGACCGGCCTGGCGATGAGCCAGATCCGCACCCGCTACGCCGCGGTTGTCTACGTCCTGGTATTCGCCGCCTCCGCCCTCATCGTGTGGCGTAAGGGCTATTTGAAGATGGAAGGCCTTCGCGGCGCGCGATCACATTGACCGAACAACGGTCAGAGGGTCACATTGAGGTACTCGGTCTCTTCGCTGAAAATCACGGCGCCGCTGAACGCGGCCGGGATGATGAGAGAATCACCGCCCTTGAACTCCACCGTCTCGGCCTCGGCCGAGACGATCGCCCCGCCGCCGCGAAGGAAAACGAGCGTTTTCAATTGACCGGGCGACAACAGAAGCTCGCAGCCGGCCGCCCGGTGCCCCTTATCGACCTTGAAATATTCGCAGTCGACCAGTCGGCCTACCGTCGTGACGCCGAGCGCGTCGCCGGACGCGTCGAAATGGATGCTCTCCAGCGCTTCTTCGATATGCAATTCTCTCGGCCGGCCCGCGTCGTCAACCCGATTCCAATCGAAGACGCGATAAGTGGTGTCCGAAGGGGTTTGAATCTCAGCGATGAGCAGACCGGCGCCGATGCTGTGCGCGGTGCCGGCCGGCAGAAAGTGACATTGCCCCGTCTCGACCGGGACCTTTTCGAGCAATTCCGCCGTGGTCCCGGCTTCAATCGCGCGGGCAAACGCCTCCTTCGTAACGCCCTGCCTGAGCCCCTTGTAGATGTACGCGTCCGGCTCGGCCTGGATGATGTACCAGCATTCGGTCTTGGGCTCGCCCCGGCCCATCCGCCGGCACGTCGCCGGGTCCGGATGCACCTGCACGCTGAGGATGTCCTGGGCGTCGAGCAGCTTGATCAGCAGCGGAAACGGTGTCGGGAAATCCCGCCGGCCCGCGATCTCTTCTGGGTATTGAGCAACGACCGAGGCCAGCGTCCGGCCCTGGAATTCGCCGTTGGCAATGGTCGACTGGCCCTGCGGCAGGTCCGCCACCTCCCAGCTCTCCCCGACCCGCACGCCGGCCGGCAGGTCCTTGCCGAAGGCCTCCCGCAGCTTCTGTCCGCCCCAGATTCGCTCTTTGAACACCGGAACCGATATCAATGGATACGTTTTCATGGCCGCCATCCTACCCTGTCTGACCCGCCAAGTCCACACCAAAGCCGCCGCAGGCCCCTCCGGCCCAACGGTTCACCACCGAGACACCGAGCACACAGAGAACAAGAACCGCACCCTCTTTTCCGAACGGGCCTTACGGAACCGTGCTCGTGGATATCCCACAACGCCGGCCGCCCCGGTCGATAGCAATGACAGACGCTGTTCGCAGCGCTTCGCACCATTCGTTATCTCCTGACACGACAACATCTATTCCGGCGGTTCGCAGAACGACTAAAACCTGCGGATTTGCACCGCCTTGCCTCGGCGCACCGTTCGGCTCACCGAATCGCCCCCTCGATCCCTCTGGTCAACGGCAAAACCGCGTTTTTTCTGCTCCAAAGACGACGAGCCGGCCAATCTCGCCCCCGCCAATTGGCTTCGTTTGGCGCCACCGGTCCCCACCTTGCTGGTAACGGCTTTCGCCGCCTCGCTGGCCATTGGCTTGGTTTGGCGCAACGCCCCATCAGGACCGGAGCACGCCGCCCCCGCCGCCTGCGGCGTCGCCGACGTGGCCTGGGCCTGCCCGCCCATTGGGTTCGTTTCACCTTCTGCCTCCTCCGCCGCACCGGTAGGGTGGGGCTTGCCCCACCATTCGTCCGCGCGCGGCGGTTTCTCCGTTGCCGGCTCGGCCTCGCGAATGAGACGCAATCTCCGCAGCTCGCTCATACTCTTGTACAGGCTGTACTCGATCCGTCGCTCGTACATCGAGAGCCGGTCCAGGACCCGCGCATAGGTGAAATCGCGCACCACCGCCCGCCCGAGCGGCGTTTCCTCCACGGGGACCTCCGAACCATCCCCCGTCGGCAGCGATTCCTTCCGCCTCGGCACCGGGAAGTCGGCATCGTTGGCCAACA
>Ga0272441_10001468_pt1 | contig 50287 bp, 26 predicted proteins | sample SSMProp6N_FD_193582 | JGI IMG/M metagenome (GOLD analysis project Ga0272441, IMG submission 193582) | Marine sediment archaeal communities from Little Sippewissett salt marsh, Falmouth, MA, United States - SSM-Prop-6N | ecosystem: Environmental > Aquatic > Marine > Wetlands > Sediment ... | reverse complement strand
CGGCTGTTCGCCTGCCGTCGTGGGTCGCGCGTCCATCGTCCCTGGAGGTGGTTCTGTGGCCAAATCCGGGCGGTCCTTCGATCTGGCCGGCGAGGTCGCCCGCGCCACGGTCAACTCCAAGCTTACTCCTCTGTTCGTCTTAGGCTCCCTCGCCCTGGGCGTATTTGCGACATGGTTGCTGCCCCGGGAGGAAGAGCCGCAGATCATCGTCCCCATGGTGGACGTGCTTGTGCAGATGCCCGGGGCAAGCGCCCGGGAAACCCAGGATCGCATTGCCCGTCCCCTGGAACAACTCATCTGGGAAATACCGGACGTGGAGTACGTGTACAGCACCGCCGACAACGACTACGCGATGGCCATCGTGCGCTATAAGGTAGGGACGAACGAGGAGGAAGCCCTTACTCGGCTGTACAACAAGATATTCTCCAACTACGACAAGATTCCCCCCGGGGCGTCCGAGCCCCTCATCCAGTTCCGCTCTATCGATGATGTCCCCATTCTGGCTGTGACCTTCTACAGTGATGAATACTCCCCGCAAGACCTGCGTCACTATGTGGCCGAGGTGGAAGCGCAGGTCAAGGAGATCCCCAACGTCTCCCAGACTACCGTAACGGGAGGGCTACGCCGGGAATTCAGGGTAGAACTGGACCCCGAGCGCCTATCGGCCTACGGGATGGTGCCCGGCGACGTGGTGGCCGCCGTCGGGTCGGCCAACGCCGAGGCGCCCACCGGGCACTCGGAGTCGGGCGGGGGAATTCGCAGCACCGTGCGTGCCGGCAGTCGCGTGGGCTCGGCCCAGGACCTGCGTCGCGTGGTGTGTCGATCCGCGTCGGGGGAAACCGTCTTCCTAAAGCAGCTCGGGACGGTCACCGACGGCCCTGAGGACCGCAACGCATACGTAGAGACGGCCTCAAAGGGCGCAAGCCACGACTCTGCGGCAAGCCACGGCTCTGCGGCGGGCTCGCACAGTGGCTTCAGCGAGGCCGTGACGCTGGCCATCGCCAAGCGGAAGGGCACCAATGCCACAGTATTGGCGCGGCAAATTCTGCACAAGGTCGAAGGGCTTAAGGGGTTCGCCTACCCCGCGGACATGCAGTATCTGGTGACCCGGGACTACGGCGAGACGGCCAAGGAGAAGTCCGATGAACTGCTCAAGCATCTGCTGATCGCGACCTTCTCAGTCGCCCTGCTCATCGCCTTCACTCTGGGCAAACGCGAGTCCGGCGTGGTCTTGATTGCCGTACCGGTGACTCTGGCGCTTACGCTGTTGGTGTTCTTGCTGATGGGATTCACGCTGAATCGTGTGACGCTGTTCGCGCTCATCTTCTCGATCGGCATCCTCGTCGACGACGCGATCGTAGTGGTCGAGAACATCGTGCGTCACATGCGTCTTGCGCAGAGCGCCGGCGAAAGCAAGATCGCCGTGGCAGTGGCGGCTGTGGCCGAGGTCGGCAACCCGACGATCCTGGCTACCTTCACAGTGATCGCCGCCATCCTGCCCATGGCCTTCGTTCGGGGCCTGATGGGCCCGTATATGCGCCCCATACCCCTGGGGGCCTCGGCGGCGATGCTGTTCTCGCTGGCGGTTGCTTTCGTGGTCTCTCCGTGGGCCTCGGTACGGCTGCTGAAGGGCGACCCCGGCCATGGCGAGGGCGAAACCGAGTCGGCCTCCACCCGCTTGTATCGCAGGGCCATGGGGACGCTCATCAATGTGCCCGCGGCGCGGTACGGATTCTTGGCAGGGGTCCTGGGGCTGCTGGTGCTGGCGTGCCTGATGGTGCCGGCCAGGCTCGTGAAGGTAAAGATGTTGCCCTTCGACAACAAAAGCGAGTTGCAGGTCATTATCAACATGCCTGAGAGCGCAACGCTGGAAAGTACGCGTGATCTGGGCCGCGCCATCGGCAGCAGATTGCTCGAGGAGCCCGAAGTCGAGAACGTGCAGGTGTATGCAGGCGCTTCCGGGCCGTACAATTTCAACGGCCTGGTGAGGCATTACTTCCTACGCAGTGCCCCCTATCAGGGCGATGTGCAGGTCAACCTGGCCGAGAAGCACCATCGCAAGGCGTCCAGCCATGAGATCGCCATGCGGGTGAGGCCGTCTCTGAGCCAGATTGCCGCGCCGTACGGGGCCACGATCGAGGTGGCCGAGGTGCCGCCCGGGCCCCCGGTGCTCCAGACGCTGGTCGCCGAGGTGTATGGCCCTGACGAGGAGGGGCAACTGGATGTAGCCCGTCAGGTGAAGGCCCTGTTCGAGGAGACCCCCGGGGTGGTGGATATCGACTGGTACGTCCCCGACCCGGCGCCCCAACTGACCGTATCGGTGGACCTGGAGAAGGCCTGCCGCACTGGGTTGCCTGCCGGGCCGGTGGTGCAGGATGTCCGGACGCTCATGGACGGATCGGTGGTGGGCCTGGCCCGAGTGCCGGCGGAGCGCGAGGATGTGGTCATCCGCGTCCGGGGGCCACTGGCCGAGCCACGAGCCGATACGCTACGGCGTATGTGGTTGCGCAGCATGTCCGGCAGATCGGTGCGCCTGGCTGAGATCACCACTATCCACCACGGGACCGTACCAAGACCTCGCTACCGCAAGAACCTGATGTCCGCTATCTACGTCACCGCCGACCTGGCGGGTGAAGTCGAGAGCCCTGTCTATGCCATCCTGGATATCAACAAGCGTCTGCATCAGGTCACAACCCCCGACGGCGTGTCCCTGCAGGTGATGAGCACACGCCAGCCTGAGACCGGCGAGCACTTCGCCGTGAAATGGGATGGCGAGTGGCATATCACCTACGAGGTGTTCCGCGACCTGGGGATAGCCTTCGCGGTGGTGCTGCTGTTGATCTACGTGCTGGTGGTGGGGTGGTTCCAGTCCTTCAGCACGCCCCTGGTAATCCTGGCGGCGATTCCTTTCTCTTTGGTGGGCATTCTGCCGGCCCACTGGGCCATGGGGGCGTTCTTCACGGCCACCTCGATGATTGGATTCATCGCGGGAGCGGGTATTGTTGTCAGGAACTCGATCATCCTGGTGGACTTCGCGGAGCTGCAACTCCGCAGCGGGGTGCCGCTGGAGCAGGCGGTGGTTGACGCAGGAGCGATTCGGTTCCGGCCCATGGTGCTGACCGCCGCTGCGGTAATCGTGGGCTCGTCCGTGATCTTGTTTGACCCGATCTTCCAGGGCCTGGCTATCGCTCTGATGGCCGGAGAGGTAGCTTCACTGTTGCTATCGCGGATGACCGTGCCTATCCTGTATTACCTGGACCGCAGGCGCGGCACACGCCCGACGAGCGGTGTCGAGCCCGTTGAGCCGGGCAACGATGACACAGCCGCCGAGCCGGCGCAGCCGGATCAAGGCTGCCCCCCGCAGGATGGTCGTGGGCCGGCGGAGCCGGTGAGCCAGCCCCCCGTTGATGCGGAGCAATGACACCCCGCCCGGGACAGTGGCCGCGTAGTGCGCCGCAATGCTCCGGCCTATAGGAGAGCTGAAGAATCTTGCCCTACGCCTATGCAGTTGTTGAGACAGCCCTGGGCTGGTGTGCCGTCGCCACCCGAGGCGCCGGGCTTTGGCGCTCATGTCTGCCGCTGGGGGATGCTGATCAGGCGCTGGCATCGCTGCAACTGCCCCAGACTGCCGCACGGCATGCCGATAACAGCCTGCTCGACCGGGCTGCCGAGCACCTGATTCGTCTCTTCCAGGGCGAAAGGACATGCCATGAGTTGGGGCTGGACTTGGCGGATGAGACGTGCTTCGCGCGTGGCGTGCTATGCCAATGCAGCGACATTGCATGGGGTGAGGTGGTGACCTACGGCCGTCTCGCCGCCCGGGTCGGCAAGCCGGGGGCAGCGCGGGCCGTGGGACAGGTGATGAGCCGCAACCCACTGGCGCCCTTCGTACCGTGCCATCGTGTGGTCGGCGCCGGTGGCGACCTGGCCGGTTTCGGCGCAGGCCTGCGACTGAAGACACAGATGCTAAAGCTGGAATCGCTGAAGGTATTGCGCGCTCCCAACGGGAAACTAGCGGTGGTCGTATGAGCATGCAGGGAACCGGCGGGAAGCGCCCGCGTATACGGTATGCCGCGTATTTGGGGCGCGGTTGACTTGCTTGCTTTCATTGCGTTACAATGCGCGCACAAAGACCTGGCACCCGGGCTGCACGGGCGGCGAGGGGCGATTGCGCCTGCAACCCAGGCTTCATGTTGTGCCCGTAGGTTGTCGTCTGGCAGGGCCGGCATCGGCCCCGGTCAGGTCGGTTCTACTAATTGACGGATTGCCGCAGCCCGGGCTCTTGGCGCCGGTGTTTGGCGGTTCCTGTAGCGCCTAGTAGAAGTGACGGCCTGCCCAAAAGCAGCCAAGTATCACAGCGGCCAGGTCTCGGGGTCGGCAGGGGCTGTGACGGACTAGGAATGGTCGCGCTCTGACCACGCAATAGCCGAGGAGGCCAATGACTGTGCGCACCCTCAAGTCCAAGCTTCGCGCAGGCGCTCTAATCCCCTATGCTCTGATCCTGCTCGCAGTCTCCTTAAACGACAACGCCGTGATGGCGGGTGAGATCTCTGACTCATGGGTCTACCCAAGGTTGGCCTCCACCAACTCACGCCGATGGCTGAGAATCCTGGTCAATGTCCCGTCGACTGAGGGCCTGACCTATCTGAGTTTTTCAGGCGCCTCAGCCGCGGACGGGATTCCGAGCGTTGATCCGGCCCGCCCGGGCCAGCGCCACTGGATAGGCAGCGACGGCTCCTTCCAGTCCTTCACGACCATCTACACGCGTCAGGCGGGCTTGAGCCCGTATGTGACGGTGCACTCCTCCGGCGCTAACCGGTGGTACACCGTGGGGCCTTTCGTCGGGCGCCGGAACATGTTCAATGAGCCCCCTGCGCACTACCCGTGGGTTCTGGGCTACGTCTATTCGCCGGGCTCCAACACGGATATCCTTTCCCAGATCACCACCCCCACGTTCTACACCGACTCCGGTTACTACACGCTCTCCAACGGAGAGCCAATTGACCGCGATAGCAATGACTACATGACCGGCATCGGCTACCAGACCGTTCATGACAATGACGACATGTTGGAGTGGTTCTCGGGCAATGCGGCCGGTATCGATCCGGTCAGCGTCGCCGGGATTCAGGACAGCAGGGACTCGGGCGGCGGCAGCAGCAGCTACATCTTCCGGGTCGTCTACCGCTCCGGGCTTTACTCGGGCCTGGACCTGCAGCCCCGCTGGCGCTCGGACGTGAGCTTCGCCGACGGGCACTCCAACGGCCCTAGCCCGCGCTTCCCGAACTACCACCTGTATGACGGGTCGCTCGGCTCCCCGAGTTACCCCAGCCCCAGGTCGGACCCCAGCACGGGTGGCAGCCAGTTCAACTGGCTCTATGGCCGGACCACGGACCCGTGGCTGGATCAAACGGGCTACGCTCGCACGGAATACGATGCGCGAGGCGCAACTGAACCGGAGATCATCCTGGTCATCGACGGGCAGCACTGGGCGCCGCATTACATGATGCCGGAGAGCCCGTCGAACTCGGACTGGAGCAATGGGGCCGTCTTCCGTTACGAGATTCGGCCCACCGACTACCTGAGATTCGTGGACAACCTGTTTTTGGCGCCTTTCGATTTGCCGGGCGCAGACACATGGGACAACTACGCGGTTCGGCTGGCCGGGACGCCCGCATCGAACAACTATGTGGCCCTGGCGGCGGGGCCGCACACGTACGAGTTCTGGGCCACAGATGACTATGCTCCGGCTGACGACCGGGCCTGGGTGCAGGTTGGCTGGCCCGGTAATGATTGCCACGTCGAGTACATCGAGCGCATCGCTCCCGAGCCGCGACGTGTGGACGGGCTGCGCTCGGCCATCAGGCGCTCGCGGTACAGCCTGTTCAACGAGCTCAGCACCAACGGCACTGGTGTTCCGTACGCCACGGACTCATTGCGCCGCTTCCTGGACACTTCGGTGGATCAGCCGGACCCCTATGGCTACACGTTGAAGTCCCACGCGGCGTCAACGAACGCGGACATCGCGACCCTGGACAATCTGGACGACCCGGACCCGGTCCTGTCCCTGCGCAAGCTGCCCAATGTGAACCCGGTGCTGACGGCGCACCCGTTCTTTGGCCTGCCCGGTCGGGAGGGTGGCATTACGCTTCCGCTGCCGGCAATACTCGGGGGCCCCGGAGACCCGGAGCAGTGGGCCGGCGGGTACATGGATAACGACATACCCAACAACCAGTTCATCCCGGGCGCGGATGTGGGCGCGCTGGCCAACCCCTTCCCGTGGGAGACCTCCGCCGGGCCCCAGATGCCCTGGAAGTACACCAACGACGACACCATCCTGCCGAACCTGGTGAACATCTGGAACGAGCTTTCGGCCACCCCCTTCCGAGGCGGCAAGTGGACAGAGAGCACGAAGTTCACCTTCCGAATCAACTACTGGCACTCCGAGAACACGAAGCCCAGCTACATGCGGGTGTTCCTCCGCCGGAATGACCCGGACAGTAGCCCGGGCCAGTGGTTCGGCTACACGATGGAGTCCATCGACACCGATGGCGACTACACGAACGGTGCTGTGTACCAGTACGAGGCCACCCCGGACCAGTTGCCTTCGGACACCTCGTCCATGGGCGGAGGCATCGGGGAATACAACTACTACTTCGCCGCCGCGGACAAGGACTACCAGACCTCCTTCCCGAACCGGCCTGACCAGTATGTGTTCGCCGACGAGAACAACACCACCCGCTCACTGAACGATCCTGGCGACATTGGCGTGCCCTCCTCGGCTACCGGCGAGGACTACTACTGGTTCCGCGTTAACCAGAAGCCGATCCTGAGCAGCGCCTCGGTATCTCCGACAGTGGGCCGCACGGGGGACCCGTTCAGCTTCCGCATCACCTACACGGACGTGGACGGAGAGGCCAGCGTCGCGGGCGCCCTGGGCGACCGGCCCTTCATCTCGTACCTGTATGTGGACCTGTTCAGCGCGGAGCACGGTCAACACAGTGTGACCGCCGACCCGACCAGCCAGGCGGTGCTCGCCTACTCCAACACAGGGCTGCACGTATTCCCCGACAACGAGTTGGCGGGGCTGTTCATCGTGATGGAGTCGGGCGCAGGCGTGCGGAAGGTCTACCGCATCATCGGCAACAGCGGCAACACCATCAACCTGGAACCGGACCCCAATGACCCGGACCACCCGGGCAGGTTGTTGACCGACGGCGTTGTGCAGGGAGACCTCCTGCAGATTGCCCAGCGCACGGCCATGACCAAGGCCGACACCAGCGACAACGACTACACGGACGGCGTGGAGTACGTTTTCACCACGGGAACCAACATGCTGCTGGGACCGGGGAACCACCGCTACTTCTTTGAGTTCGCCGATGACTGGGGCGGCTGGCAGTTCCCCAACAACGTGGATGTGCACGTGGAGGGTGAGTACGTCCGGTTCCCGAATGCGGGCTCCTTCTCGGGCCCCGAGGTCATCCGGAACACGGCTCCGGAGCTGGTGGACTTCCGCTTCCTGCCCCAGGACGTGGGCAGCGCGCCGGACGGTACCACATCGACGACCTTCATCTTCTACGTGACCTACATCGACCAGCAGAATGACCCGCCCGCCTTCATCCGGGCTGAGTTGGACGGGGCGACGACCCTGAGCCTGTACCCGGATGACGCCAACGACAATGTGTACACCGATGGAGTGGTGTACCGCAGTGCGGGAATGCGGATTACCGAGGGGCAGCACTTCCTACGCGCCCAGGCTTCGGATGGGGAGGAGCGGTATCCGCCGCCTGCGGCTTACTCGGGCACCGCGCTGCCCTTCATGGGCCCGGTTGCCACAGTCACAGGCGCCGTGGCCGCTACGACGATGGAGTACGCCGTGCGAGCGGCGACCTTCGCCGACGGCCGTTACGATGGCGCAGGCATCACCATCCGGATGCTGGACGGTGGGGCGCAGGGGAACACGTACACGATCTTGGCGAACGCCGGCCCGACACTGAGCTTCGCCGCCGGCACGACCTTGAGCGGCGACGGTGTGGCGACGGGCGACCACTTCATCCTGGATGCGGCGCCGGGGCCCAACGTGGTGCCGAATACGCCGCCGCAGTTGATTTTCCCGGCCAACGACAACCTGTACGAAAACGACCCGGCCGATCCTGACTTCCCGCAATTCCCGGGCCTTGACCCTGACAGTGGCGTTCCATCGGACCCGGCCTCGGGCACTCAGGCGACGGACTTTACCTACCAGGTCATCTACATCGACAACGACGAGTTTGCGGGTGTGCGCGGCAATCCGCCCGAATACGTGCAGGTCTACGTCGATAACGTGCCGTACCTGATGAACCAGGTAGACCCTCAGGACAATGACTTCACCGATGATGGCAGCGGCACCGGCGGGACGCTGTTCGAGTTCACGGTGCCCAGCGGGAGCGTCCCGGCGCTGGAGGCCGGCACGCCGCACACGTACTTCTTCATCGGCTCCGACGGTCTGGATACGGCGCGACTGCCGGCTCTGGGTACCGTGACCAACAACCGCTACGACGGGCCGATCGTCGACGGCAGGCCTGATCCGCCTCAGCAGTTGTTCGTCACAGACACGCCGAATGACAATGGCGAGACCCTGGACTTCACCTTCAGCGCTTCGCTTGACGACGGCGGCGGCGCCGACGACGTGACGGAGTATCACCTGTACCGCAACTCGAGCGGCGCGCCCTTCCAGGACCCGCCGGTGCTGGTGATCGAGGCCACGAATGCGCCCTCGTACGCGGGCCAGGACACCCAGGCAACCGGCCTGCAGAAGGCGGTCAACTACTACTACATCGTCCGCGCCTACGACGGGCCCTCGATCGACCCTGATGGCGACGGTCTGCCGGGTGTGGACGCGGACAACGACGGGCAGCCCGACGACCCCGTGGTCATCGATCCGCTGGACCAATCGCTGGACTCGAACCAGGAGGGTCCGGTCATGGCGGAGGACGACATCCCGCCTGGCGCGGTACCGTTCCTGAACGCCGACGACCCCGAGCTTGGCGGCACCATTGAGCTGGACTGGGGCGCCTCGCCGGACGACGGAGCGGGCAACGACGACGTTGCCGAGTACCGGCTGTATCGGAACACCTCGGGTGCGCCGTACAACGCGCCGCCGCTGGTGACGCTGCCGGCGCAGACCATGAGCTACCAGGACCAGGCGGTCCAGGACGGCGTGGAGTACTACTACGCCATCGCCGTATGGGATGGCGCGAACCTGTCGGCCCTGGTGGAGGCTACGCCGGCGCCGGTGATGTCGACGGACGGTGCGGCGCCCACAATCAGCAATCTGCAGCCTGCAAACGCCGAGGCCGATGTGTCGCCGGGCGCCGACATCGAGTTCGACGTCACGGACACGGGTGCCGGCATTGACCAGAGCAGCCTGGTCGTGACGGTGAGCGTTGGCGGGCAGCCGTGGACAGGAACCACCACAACCACAGGCGCCGGCAGTCAGTTGCACGTGGTATTCGATCCCGATACGGACTTCGGGTTCCTGGTGGCGGTGGATGTGCACATCGAGATCAGCGACCAGGCGGTGCCGACGGCGAACACGGCGCTGGTTGACAGTGGGTTCACCGTGGCCGGGCCGCCCGTATACGAGATACAGGGCACCATCGTTGACAAGGACGATCCGCAAGTGAAGATCGCCGACGTAGTGGTTCGGGCCTATCCGGTTGGCGGTGGACCCGCTATCTCCGCCACGACGGATGTGGACGGTAACTACACCATCACGGGCCTGGCGGCGGGCACGTACCTTGCGGTGCCTCAGAAGGCGGGCTTCGCCTTCATCCCTGAGGCCAGCGTGCCGCTGACGGTGCCGCCGTCGCCACAAAGGGCCGACTTCACGGCGGCGCCCGGCTTCGACATCACCGGTACGGTGACCGATGCCAACGGCGATCCGCTGGTGGGCGTCAGGGTGACCGACGGCGTGCACGAGGACCTCACAGACGTGAACGGCGAGTACGCCATCATCGACGTCGCCGAGGGCGACTACACGGTGATGCCGCAGTTGGCCGGGTATGACTTCGTGCCGCCGAGCCAGGACGTGAGCGTCTCTGTGGCGCTGGGCGATGCCGTGGCCGACTTCGCGGGGGACGTGGAGAAGTTCTCGGTGAGCGGCACGGTGAGAACCTCGGTGGGCCTGCGGCTGGCGGGGGTCACAGTGGAAGCCGTGGACGTGGGCGACAACGTAGTGGGTACCGCGGACACAACGGCAAGCGGCGCGTACTTCGTCGCGGATCTGCCCGCGGGCTTCTACACCATGCGCGCGAGCAAGACGGGCTGGGAATTCGACCCGGCCACCCGAGACGTGGACATCGCGGGTGACAAGACCGGGATTGACTTCATCGCCGTGCCGATCTACGAAATGACGCTTGCCAGCGGGCTGCGAATGGTGGCTTTGCCGATCCTGCCGCAGAATCTGAACCCCACGCTGAACGTCCCGGCGGGCGTGAATGTGGCGCGGTGGGACCCAACGCTGCCGGATACTGTGACGGACAAGTACATCATTGGGGATCCCGGCTCTCCGCTGCCGGAGCAGTACGAGATGGTGCCGGGGCGCTCCTTCTGGATGCGCAACTCCACCGGCGCGGCGGTAGACCTGGCGGTGGCCGGGCAGCCGGTAGATACCAGCATCCCCTTTAGCATGAGCGTCAAGCGCGGCTGGAATATGTCGGGGAACATGTTCGACGGGCCGCTGGCATGGGCCAACCTGCAGATCGTGGGGGGCCAGACTGTTCGCGACTACGGGTTCCTGTACAACGCGACCACGAACAGCTATGACCTTGTAACCGACATGGCAGGCCTTGGCACAACGACCACGGTACCCAAGAACGCGGGCTTCTGGCTGAAGGCGGATGCGGCTCGCACGGTGATGGTGTCCTCGGTAGGGACCGCGGACGCACAGACGAGTGAGTTGAAGCTGGCAGACGATGACTATCTGATCAGCATCGCGGCGCGAGCCGACAGGAGTGCCGATACATGCAGCGTGGCCGGTGTGGTAGCCGGCTCGGGCGGGTACAGGTTCGATAATCCGCCGGCCATCTCGCCATACGTCGACGTGTACTTCGTCGACGAGCGGGGCAGTTGCCTGGCCTGCGACGTGAGATCGGCGAGTGGCGACACCCAGAAGTGGGACTTCGTGGTGGCCACGGACATGACCAGCGCGAAGGTTGAGGTGTCGTTGCCGGACCTGTCCGGTGTCCCGGCCGACAAGTCGGTAACGCTGGTGGATCAGGCGACCGGCAAGCGAATGTACGCCAGGACGATGTCCAGCTACACGTACACCGCAGAGAAGGCGGGCGCGCGGCCGTTCACACTTGAGGTGGGCCCGCGGACGGAGGATGCGCTGGTCGTGAAGTCGGCGACAGCGCAGCAGACGGGTGCCGGCGCCGTAGTGACCTACTCGGTGAGCGCCGGGGCGCAAGTCAGCGCCGCCGTGCTCAACGTGGCGGGGCGCACGGTGCGGCTGTTGGCCACCGGCGTGTCCGCCCAGCAGGGCGCCAACACGCTGTCGTGGGATCTGCGGTCGAGCTCGGGTTCCCGGGTGCCGGCCGGGCGGTACATCGTGAGGATAACAGCCGTTGCGGAGAATGGGCAGGCGGCCAGCGGTGTCGCCGGCCTGCAGGTGAACAGGTAAGGCCAGGAGGGCAGCCGTGCCACGGGGTGCGGCTGCCCTAACCTTTGCTGTGGCGTAAGGGTACCCGCAGTCTAAAACGCAGCAAGTGCCGCACACGCCAGGATGGCGCTCGGCCGACGTTGGCTATCTGTGCAATCATCTCACGCCAAAGGCCGAACCCGGAGGGCAGCGGCTGGGGGTCTGCGGATCGGTTTAGCGGGCCGACCAGCGCAACGCACTTCCGAGGAGGAGATCAGATGTCCGACTCGAAGCTTCATCTGTTCCGCAGCCAGGTCATCGCGCTTGCACTCATCGCGCTGGTGGTGAGCGTCCCCGCGTTCGCCGCGCGCACGCCCGTGGTGAAGGTGAAGATGGAGGGGGCGCGGGAGCAGGCGGCGAGCTTCTACGCCGACCAGTTCTCCGTGTCCAAGAAGACCGCCAGCCGGTACGTCGGGCGGCAGGAGCGCGAGAGGCAGGTCAAAATCATTGATGAGGCGGAGTTGCCCGAGGGCGCACTGTTGGACTTCTACAGGGTGCGCAACCACGAAGACCCCGCCAAGCGGGTGGACTTCGAGGGGCGTGGCAAGCTCGTCTACGCGACCTCCTACCTGGGTCGGTACTACAAGGAAATCCTCTTCGGCCTGCTGAACACCAAGCAGCGCGACGATGCCATCAAGCTGCTGAAGCAGGCGCGGGACCACGGGTTCATGGTCGTGCCGACGGCGCTGGACGCCGGCGGGCCGGGCACAGTGCGTACCGCCGCCGCGCAGACCGTCACGGTTATCGTCATCATCCCTGAGTTCCCCCACTGGGTGGACCCGAGGCCGAGAAGCGACGGTGACACGAGTCGGGAGGCCCCGCCAACGGACGTGTACTACCAAACCGGTGACGAGTTCGACTTGCCTCCTCTTCGCAGCTACCCGATGAACGGCAACAACCATGCCTGGGAGCAGGGCGACCCGGCGCACTGGTTCGCCGATTCACCCGGTGGCACATTGGACGGTGGGATTCCCGAGGGGCTGACGGAGCCCACGACGGCGGCGTGGTCGGGGGACAACCCGACCGCGACCTCGAACCCCGACGGGCACCCCCGTGCCGGTGGCGAGGAGTGGAAGCCTGAGTTCACCCTCCAGAACCACTGGTTCAACCTGGTGTTCAACAAAGCGAACCCGAACTCTCTGCACAACTACTACTACCAGAACTCCCATGGGCACATCTCCCTGGAGGGCGACACAAGCAATGTGGTCGGGTGGGTGCATGACCATCATGTTCTGGACCGTGCGCCCTACCCCATCGGCGTGTTGTATGCCGTGCAGCCCGGCACGCCGATCCTGCGGCCGACGGACCCCACCGGGCCGGGCATCGTGCGAGCCAGCCTGTATGCTGAAGGCCTGACGCTATTCCTGAGGTCCAACGCGGTGCCCAGCGTACGCCTGTGGGTCTGGCAGAATCAGGACATCAACTCCGCTGTGGACGACGACCAGTTTGGCGAGGTGGAATTGATCCTCAGTGGCGGGTCCACTGTGTGGGACCCATGGGAACACCGCCGGTACACCTTGCTGGACGGTGACAATTGGGAATTCGTCGACCTGGGCGACGCTACAGAGCGGATCGACTACGAGCCCGTGGCGAACGGGTCGTGGCGGTGCCGGGCCACCTTCGGAGGCACGACCTATGAGTGGAGTTCGACGAACCCGGGACTCGTGACGGGCAGTAGCCCCGGCAACAGCAACTACAGGGGCCAGGCGCGGGGATGCGGGAGCCTTTCGGGCACCACCTTCACCAGCGCTGACATCCTTGGCTCGGCCGATGGCAACCGCCTGAAGAGTTTCTGCTACTATATCCACGACCACCGCTTCAGCGCAGGCGCCAGCGCCTATCAGCTTAGTACCACGCGGCAGCCGGGCGGGTATGGCGACCCCATCGCGGGAAGCGTTGACCAGAGCAGTGACCGCGTCGACCGGGCACAGCCCTTCGACCACGACATGCGGGATCACAGCTTCCCCAACGCCGGTGCCGTTCTGAGCAGCAACAGTGACACCCCGGGCCACAGCTCGGACGCCATGCGTGGCGACGTATATAATACGCTAAATGATCAGGGCATCAGCTACAGTGCGTACACGAAGGAGATCTTCATCTTCCCGGACGGCAGCCAGTCCGAGGGTGATCCCAATGCGTCGATCATCCCTCACGCGCAACTAGGCGGGAGGACCCTTGTCGTTCCGGAGGGCGCGGGGTTGACGCTGCTGGCCCACGAGATGGGCCACACCTTCGGCACCTGGGACCTTTACGACAAGAACTTCTACGACAACTCGTATGTCCCTGCGCCGGTACCCTTCTTCTTCGAGTGTCCCGCCGCCGGCCCCTATTCGGTGATGGCGCACGGTGTGAGGATGGACCCATGGCACAAGCTGCGCAGCCTGCAGTGGGGGCCGTGGGCGCAGGAGACGCCGGTAACCCGCGACCTGGGCTTCACACAGATCGGGCAGGTCGAGACTACGCTACGCGACCCGGTCATTCTCAAGCTGCCCGCCCACCCCCTGGCTATCTACGCGAGCAAATGGCTGGAGGCCAACCCGGGCACGAAGCCGGCGGGCTTTGGGGGCAGTCAGGGCGCGTGGGAGGCCCTCGCCGATCCCGACCAGTGGTCTGAGCACTTCCTGGTGGAGAACAGGAACGTTACGGGCGGCTCTTACTTCGGCGACCAGTCACCCGTAGGGACGTACATCTGGCACGTCGACGAGCGCAACATCGGTGGTGAGCAGAGAGCCGAGGAGACCATGTCGGTGATCCCCGAACAGGCCGACGGCCTGTACGAGTTGGAGACCAACGGCTCTCGGACGCAGGGCGGTGGCTTCAACGCCTTGCCGGGCGATTTGGCCGGCGACCCCTTCCCGGGCTCTCAGGGCAACACGGCTTTCACGGAGCGGCCCAGGCCGCTGCCCAACGGCGCCGAGTCGCCCGTAAGCTGGAGCCATGGTGTACAGGAGGCCTCGGGCTGGACGATCCGCCCGGGAACACCAACGGACTCCTTTGTGCGCATCACCGACATCAGCGCCCCCGGCAACCCGATGACCGCGAACGTCTTCGTGGAGCCCGCGGAGGTCATTTGCACGCAGCCGGGCCAACTGGTGAGCGCCGGCGACACCGTGATGCAGGGCACTGAGGACTATCCCGTCCTGTGGCTGAACCTGGAGAACGACGGCACGTACCCGAACCTGTCCACCAAGGCCATGACGGTGAACACCATCAAGATCTACGAGGTGGGCACCAGCCTGGATCCGGCGAACATCGCCCTGGCCAAGCTGTACGAGGACAACGCCCCGCTGGGCACCCTTGACGCCGGGGACACACTACTCAAGACGGCCCCGGTGCAGCCGGCCAGCGCCGGCGCGGACTTCGACCATATCCTGTTCAACAACCTAGGGTATGTGATCGGGCTAGACAACGACCAAAACTTCATTGTCGCCTTCGACATCGCCGAGGACGCGGAGACGGACCCGCGCATCACCATCGGCGCTGAGTTGACCACCTTCATGTTCATCGAGCCCAGTCAGCCCGGCGCGGTTCAGATGCGTGAGCGTCTTGCCACCGGCCCGGACTACGGCTACAACTTCGGCGTATACCGCTTCCCGGTGACGGGCAACACCGCGACGATCATCGAGCAGCCGGATACGCTGACGCTGACACTGAACGAGGATCTGGCGCCGGCCCAGGCCGCCATCGGCCAGCAGAACGTGCCGATGATGCAGGTGGGGCTGACGGTCAACCACGACAGCGTCACCATTGACGACATCCAGCTCGAGCAGACCGGCAGCGCGATCGGCGGCACCGATGTGTCGCTGGTACGGGTATATCACGACCTGAACGGCAACGGCTCGATTGAGGCCGGAGAGCCGGTGCTGGGCGAGGCGGCGGTAGTTGGGGGCAGCGGAGCAGGCATCGCCAACGTGACGGGCATCAACCTGACGGTGGGCGCCGACCAGCCCGAGTACTTGATCTTCACCGTGAACATCACGCCCGGGGCGGACTACACGACGCCCCACGACATCCGGCTGTTGATCGAGGACACGTCGGTGACCCTCGAGGTGAACCCGGCGGATCCTCCGAGCTCGCATGACATCGTGGCCGGGCCGGTGAGCCTGCCCTCGGGGCTGACCGAGATCGTCGAGCACATCATCTCAGGCGAGAACATCCAGCCCGATCCGCCGAACCCGCCCTTCACACCGGACGGGCAGTACATCGAGGTCAATACGGGCCAGCCGACGTTGAGTTGGCAGGCCGCGACGGATCCGAACCCCGAGGACACGCCGGACAACTTCGTCTACGAGGTCCAGATCAGCACAAGCTCCGACTGGGGCGACACCGGCTCGATTCTGGAGATCGTCACCCCGGTGGACGGGAAGGTCGGACCGGGGCTGATGGACCCGACAATAACCATGCCGATCCTGGCGGTGCGCGAGAACCCCGGCGATCCGCCGACCATCCTGCAGGATGACACGCGGTACTTCTGGCGCGTGCGGGTGCGGGACCGACAGACCGTGGACGGACTGGACTCGGACTGGACCGACGCCTTCAGCTTCTGGGTGAATAGCCAGAACCTGCCGCCGGAGGCGCCGAATACGGGCTTCTCGCCGCGCAACAGCGTGTCGGTTAGCAGCGACAGGCCCGTGCTGCATGTGAACCAGGCTCACGACCCGGACCAGAGCGACCGCGTGACGTGGCCGACCTGGCCGACGAACGCTCTGACCTATGTCTTCCAACTGTCCACCGCAGTCGACTTCGGCACGGTGGCCTATCAGTACACGCAGATCGGCAGTGCGAATCAGATCTTCGTAGAGAAGCAGGTCGAAGTGGGTGACGAGCTCACCGACCTTACTGACTGGTACTGGCGAGTGAAGGCCAGAGACGACGAGGGCGCCGAGTCGCCGTGGAGCGCGGTGCAGGACTTCTTTGTCGACACGGGCAACCAGGAGCCGCAGTTGATGGCGCCGAACGGGGACTACCGGGACGCGCTGGATCCCAAGTTCGGCCGGCCCGTGCCGCCGACGGGGTTCGAGTTCCGGGTGATCTACATTGACGCCGAGAACAACGCCCCGGCCGACGGCGTGTTCGTCGAGATCTACGACCAGACGGCAACGCTCTTGCAGCGGCTGGAGATGCAGAAGTTCAACCCCGCGGACAACACCTATACCGACGGTGTGGAGTACATCCGGGGAGCCAGCGCCGCGGATCTGGCGCTGGGCAGGCATACCTTCAAGTTCCTGACCCAGGGCGACACCGTCGAGTGGCCCACCCCCTTTGATCCTGCCGAGGCAGGGGTCGGCCCGATCATCGGCACCGAGAGCGAGTTGTATCTGACCGACAGCGCCTGGGACGAGACGGCCATACCCGACCCGGGCGACCTGCCGGACGACCAGGCCTACGAAGAGGGCGGCACGGTCTACGTCAAGCTGATTGATGAGGACAAGCAGGGCCGCGGCACGCTGGATGTGTTCCTGTACACAGACCTGGGGTCGCTTCCCCTGGATTGGGAGACAGTATCGCTGACCGAGTCCACGGTGCCGGCGGATCCCGACGGCACCTTCCTGGGGCAGATCGACACCCTGGGGCGGCCGGGCGGCCTGGGCGACGGTGACCTGAATGTGATCAGTGGGGCGAGCGGGAACACCATCACGGTGCAGTACGACGACCCGGACGAGTTGACGCCGGACTTCCCCGGCTCGATGACCGCCGATACCTCGAACGACCAGGGCGTCGTGAAGGATACGGTGGCGCCTCCCGCAATCGTGTGGACGACAGAGATGACCGCGGTCAGCGGCGTCAACGGCCTGGGGAACAGCGAGGGCCGCAGCATCGACATCGACTGGTCGGCCTACGTCGCCGACACCTCTGGCGCGGACAAGACCGACATCGCCTACTTCGACGTGTTTGTGGGTGAGAACGGCGAGTTCTCCCTTGGACCCGGTGGGCCGGTTGTTCCGTGGCCCAACCCGGTGGACCCGGGAGCCGACGCCATCCTGGCCGCGAGCGTACCGGCGGGAGCGACGGGTTACACGGTCACGGGCTACGAGGCGGCCCTGGTAGCCGGCGGGCTCAACTACCCGATCCAGCCCGGGTACACCTACTACGTGGCTGTGGTGCCGCGGGATGAGGTGCCGAACATGGCCCTCACGCCGGACGTGACGAGCCGCCCGGTCACCCCAGCCGACACGCAGGATCCGCTGCTGGCCAACGCCAGCCCGGCCAACGGCGCCACTGAGGTGGCCCTTGACAGCACGATCTCCTTCGACCTGATTGATCCCGGCGTGGGCATCGACGATACGACCCTCGAGGTATGGGTCACCGTGGATCCGCGAGACGGCCCGGCCGAAGCGGCCGTGAACGTCGTTGGGGACGCCACCTGGTTGATGGACCAGACGGGCACGGACTTCGCCGCGTCCTTCGTGTTCACGCCGCCCGCCGGGTTCTTCGAGATCAACGATGTGGTGAGCGTGCGGGTAGTGTGTGACGACAAGTCCGGCAACTCGCTGGATCAGACATTCGCCTTCGACATGCAATCGGACAACGAGGGCCCTGTAGTCATCAACCAGCTACCGGCGCCGAGCGCCACGAACATCGCGCCGAGCACGCATATCTCCTTCACCATCACCGACAACGTCGCCGGCGTGGACACTGCCAGCATCACCGTGACGGTGGGGCTGACAGGGCAACCAGGCACGGACGTGACCGGCGACTGCGTAATCGACGACACCGACCCGATGGCGGTCACTGTGGAATATACGCCGACATTGGCGATCGTGCCGTGGAACGCCGACATTACAGTGTCGGTGACGGCCTCGGACCTGGCGAATAACGATCTGTCGCCGGACCCGACAACCTGGGAGTACCATACCCAGCTTGACGACGTGGCCCCGGCAATGAGCCTGGCGAACATGTCACCGGCTCCGGGGGCGACCGATGTCCAGATCGATACGGCCATCAGCTTCCGCATTGACGACGGGGTATCCGGAGTGGACGAAAGCACCCTGGAGGTGTACGTCAACGACGTGCTGGTTCCGGGTGCTGATCTGAGCATCGGTGGCACGGCGGCCCGCCTGACGGTGACCTACCAGCCTGCCACGCGCTTCGACTACAGCGAGACGGTGAGTGTGAGGGTGGGCGTGCAGGACTTCGCACTGAACGACATTGCCGAGGAAGACCCTCTCATTGGCGCCGCCAACGGCCAGTTCGACTGGCAGTTCACCTGCGAGCCGCCGCCGACGTACCGGATCGCGGGTACCATCGACGATCAGGACGGCGACCCGCTGCCGGGTGTGACGGTGAACGTGTATGACCAGGACGCGGGCGGGGCCTTGGATGGGCAGGCGACCACGGACGGCAATGGGACGTACATCTACAGCATCGAGCTGGGCGGCAACTTCCGACTGGTACCCGAACTGACCGAGTACGACTTCGATCCTGTGGAGCGCACGGTGGCGATTGCCGGCGCGGATGTGATGAACCAGGACTTCACGGGCACACTGCGGACCTACGAGATCAGCGGCACGGTGACGCTGACCGGGGTAGGCGAGGCGGGCGTGACGGTATCGGACGGCACCCGGAGCGCCGTGACGGACGGCAACGGTGATTACACGATCACCGGGGTGCCCAGCGGGCGCTACACGGTGCAGGGCGTGCTGGCCAACCACAGCTTCCGGCCGACCTCACGGACGGTGGTTGTGGAGGGCGCCGGCGTGGCAGACATTGACTTCGAGGCCATCCCGGACACGTACAGCATCTCGGGTACGGTGCGGGACTACGCGGGTGACCGGATCCAGGGCGTGCGTGTGACCGACGGGACGCGCAGCACGGTGACCAATGAGGCGGGCCAGTTCACGCTGAGCGATGTGCCGGCGGGCACGGTGACGATCAGGGTCTCGAAGGCCGGCTACAAGTTCGTGCCGGGGACGCAGGATGCAACGACGCCGCCGGCGGCGACGGGCGTGGACTTCATTGGCTACATATCATTCGCCAACAGCTTCCCGATCGGCGTGAACACGATCAACTTCCTGTCGGTGCCGTGTTACCCGGCGGACGAGGATCCCGAGGTCGTCTTCGGAACCGATGCCGTTGCGCGGTGGAACCCGACGGCTGCGCCGCCGGCCTATGTAATGCCCGGTGCGATCGTGGGCGCTGATGTGCTGGATGTGCGTCCTGGGCGCGGCTTCTTCGTGAACCTGGACGATGCCGACCTGGACGTGGCGGGGCGGCCCGTGAGCACGGCCCGAGCCTTCACCATGACGCTGGGGCCCATCTGGAACATGGGGGGCAACCCCTTCGCGGCCCCCCTGCCATTCGGTAACATCGTCCCGGCGATACCGGGATCAATGAGGAGCTACGGCTACGTGTACGACGCGGTGAACCGCGGGTATCTGCTGATCTCGGCGAGCCCGGGTGTGAACATCGCCCGAACCGAGGTTTACCCGTGGGAGGGCATCTGGTTGCGCACGACCACAGGATCGGCGACGGCGAACGTGGCGCCGCCGGTGGGCACTGCACAAACGGGCAGCGTGGCGCCTCAGGCGCTCGAGTTGGGCAGTGAGGGATGGGCCGTGCAGATCGTGGCCAGCGCCGGGGGCAGCATCGACACCACCACGGCGGTGGGCGTCGGGCCGGCATTGGCGGGCGCCTACACCCTCGAGAATCCGCCGATGGCCCCGCAAACGGTGGATGTGTACCTAACTGCCGAGGACGGCCGCTACCTGGCGCAGGACATCAGGCCGAGCGCGGTCGCGAACCCGTCGTGGCAGTTCACTGTGGCGACGGACATCGCCGGCGCGGACGTGCAGGTGTCGCTGCCTGATCTGAGCGGCATCCCCGGCGACCGCGCGGTATACCTGACCGACGAGGCCACGGGCAAGCGCATGTACGTCCGCACGATGACGGCGTACACCTTCGCGGTAGGCGACAAAGGTGGCAAGCGGGACTTCGTGCTTGAGGTCGCGCCGAAGGATGCCGCCGGACTGGTGATCGCGAACACCGCGGCCGCCAATAGCGCCCAGGGCATGGTGGTCACCTACAGCGTGTCGAAGGACTGCCGTGTCACCGCACAGGTCACCAACATCGCCGGGCGGGTTGTCCGCACGGTTTGCGACGGGACGCTGGTGCAGGAGGGCGTCAATGCGCTGAACTGGGACCTGAAGAGCACGCGCGGCACGCGTGTTCCGAACGGTCGTTATATCATACGGGTCACGGCCGCCGGCGAGGACGGACAGAAGGTCCAGGCAGTGACTTCCGCGACGCTGCAGCGCTAACTGGTACTGAACCGGCAGAGCCACTCTGGCACAGCCGGCCGGGAGCGCAAGGGTTGCTGCCGGCCGGCCAGCCGCATCGCAATACTTGAGGGGAGAGACACGCATGGGCAGCGCACGCCTGATGTACTTGACCGCAGCAGTTCTGATCGCCGCTCTGACGGTATCGGTGTTGATGACCGGTTGCGGCGGAGACGACGCCAACCCCTACGCCGACACTGGAACGGTTACCGGCCAGACCGTCGACGCGACCAGTGGACTTGGGCTCGGCGGGGTGACTGTGCAGATTGGGAACATGGTCGGGGGGCAGTTTGTCGCTGCCGCTACGGGGTTGTCGACCACACCCCTGGGACAGTACGAGATCAAAGGGGTGCCTGTGGGTGCCTACACCGTGCTGTACGTGATACCGGTTGCGGCCATCGGCCCGCCAAACGCAACGGCGATCAACGTGACGGTGCAGGAAGGGCAGAATGTACCGCTTGGGCCGGTGCTGATCATTGACGACGTGCCGCCGGACCCAGGAGCCTGATGGGCCCCATAAGCTAACGTGTGCTGAGCGTGGAGGCAACGCCGTCCGCCATTGGGCGGCGTTGCATGGTGTCTGGGCGGCCGGCGTGGGGCTTGCCGTTACGCGGGGGCGGCGCCGCCGTGCTACCCACGCTTGACGCCTCAGGCACCTTGGCGCTGATCACTGCAACGAACGGTGGTGCGATGGGCATGACGCGAATTACCGTGAGCGCCCTTGCGGCTATCTGGGCGGTGTGTGCCTGGACGCAGGATTGGCCGAGTTTGTGCCACGATCAGGCCAGAAGCGGAATATGCCCCGCGGAAGGGCCGTCGGCCGCCGAGGAAGCCTGGGCCGTGACGCTGGGCGGGAGTGTGGATGGCTCACCGGTCGTCGCGGACGGCCGCGTTTACGTCGGCAACAACCGGGGAAGCATGTTCTGCCTGAAGGCGGACGATGGCGAGGCGGTATGGGAATTTGCGGCGGCCGGACCAATCGTGGGGGCGGCGGAGGTCCGCGAGGGCACTGTGTACTTCGGCAGCGTGGACGGCTTCGTGTACGCGCTGAGTGCGGATACGGGGCAGCTCTCGTGGCGGCATCGTACCAACCGGCCCGTACTGTGCTCGCCGGTGTGCAGCGAGGGCAAGGTGGTCTTCGGCAGCATGGACGGCACGATCCGGGCGGTCGAGGCGGCGACGGGGCGGCAGGTGTGGCGCTGCTCGGCGCCGGCGGGGATCAGTGCCTCACCGGCCCTGGCAGAAGGTGTACTGTACTTCGGCGACGAGGATGGCAACCTCCTGGCCCTGCGGCTTGAAGATGGCTCGGAGGTGTGGCGAGGCAAGCTGCCCGGACGGATCATCGCGGCCCCCACCGTGGCCGGCGGGAGGCTGCTGGTACCGCTGATGAGCCGAAGTTCACTGTCTCCGCCGGCAACTGAGATCATCACCGCCTGGAACCCCACCGACGGCACGAAGCTGTGGACCATCCCTAAACCCGGGGCACAGTCGGTCATGGGCTCCCCGGTGGTGTACGGCAGCACGGTGTGGGTCTTCTCGGTTGAGGGCTATGTGTCGAGCGGGGTCCTCAGAGGATTCAGCCTGGATGACGGTAAGCCGGTGGCTGAGCGGAAGATGGAGGGCGCGGACCGACTGGTGGTTGATGCCTCCCTGGCGATAGCGGGGGACGCCCTATACATTGCGGGACAGAACGGCATGCTGTATGTGCGAGACGCAAGCAGCGGCGTGGCGCGCAAAAGGCTCGCCGTAGGCGGTCGGATGTTCTCCTCGCCCGCCATCGCCAACGGCCTGCTATATGTGGGCGCTCAGGACGGAAAGCTGCACTGCATCCGCTAGTGTGACTGGTCACGTGCCCGCGTGCGGGGGTTACCCCGCAGTCGCGGTGAGACGCAGAGGCCCGAATCATGCTTTCTCCCCGGTTGGGCCTTCGGGGCCTGGCGCGGCTCACCGGGCAGACCTGCGAAGATGTCACCGGTGCCCCTGTCTTGTGTGAGGGGGCACTACCCCCCCGGGCATCCTACCACGTGTTACAGCCGTCCCGAGGTGGAGCGCGCGTAGCGGCGAAAACGCGCCCGGGGGCTTGTGGTATAATCGCGCCATGAGGCGGGCCGGTAGCAGACCCCAAGGAGCCCCTCGCAGCGGATGAATCTGCACGAGTTCGAGGACACCATTGTTGCCCTGGCGACACCGCCTGGAGAGAGCGGAATCGGGATCGTGCGGATGAGCGGCCCTGAGGCTCTTTCCATCGCGGCCGAGGTCTTCGTCCCTGCGCACACCGACCGAGTGGCGGGCAATCTGAAGTCATTCTCGACGGCCTACGGACATGTGCGCGATGGGGATGAGACGATTGACGAGGTCATCCTGACGGTGATGCGGGCCCCGCGGACCTACACGACGCAGGATGTGGTGGAGGTTAACTGCCACGGTGGGATCGTGCCGCTGAAACGTACCCTGGAGCTGCTGATCTCGAAAGGGGCTCGTGTGGCCGACCCCGGGGAGTTCACGAAGCGCGCGTTCTACTTCGGGCGCATCGATCTGGCCCAGGCTGAAGCCGTTAACGACGTGATCAGCGCCCGCACCGAGGAGGCGCGGAAAGCCGCGATGGCCCAACTCGAGGGGAAGTTCTCGCAGGCCGTGAACGCCCTTCGAGATAAACTCGTGGAGATCATCGCGCACCTGGAGGCGGCGCTGGACTTCGGCGACGCCGGCATTGAGCCCATGGCGATCGAGCACGCCGTGGGGCAGCTCACGCAGATTCAAGGCGAGCTAGACGAGTTGATCGAGTCAGCTCAGGTGGGGCGAGTGCTGCGCGAAGGTGTGCGCACGGCCATCGTGGGCCGACCAAACGTCGGCAAGTCAAGCCTCATGAATGCCCTCTTGGGCCAGGATCGAGCCATCGTTACCCCCATCCCGGGGACGACGCGAGATGTGGTGCAGGACAGCATCAATGTCGGCGGGGTCGCCCTGCTTCTGGCCGACACGGCGGGCCTACGGCGGACTGAGGATGTGGTCGAGTCCGCGGGCGTAGCGCGAACGCGCACGACGATGCAGCAGGCCGACCTCGTGTTGCTGGTGATGGATAGCTCCGAGGCGCTCGCCGACGAGGATATCGCCTTGATGGGTTCCGTGCCCCGCGACAAATCCGTGTTGGTCCTCAACAAAGACGATTTGCCGGTCGGCTTCGAGCGGCAGGCCCTGCACGAATGGGGCGACGGCTCCGTGGCGAGAATATCGGCGAAGCTGGGCACCGGCATTGATGAGCTCAAAAGCTTGATCACCGAGATGATCTGGCGAGGCAAGGCCGGACCAAGCGGGAGCACGCTGGTGACGAACGTGCGCCACAAGGCGGCGCTTGAGCGCGCGCGAACCGCCGTGGGGGACGCGATGAAGGCCGCCGAGGACGGCCTCACCGAGGAGTACCTGGCCAGCGATCTGCGTGAAGGGCTTGACGCGCTGGGTGAGATCGTCGGAGCGACCCTGGTGCAGGATATCATCGACCGGATTTTCGACAGCTTCTGCATAGGCAAGTAGGGCGACCACGCGGGGCTCAGCTTCGGTGGCGGAGCAACTCAAGGCCTCGGCCGCATGCGTGCACCAGAGCCCCCTGTGTGCCCCGGGCGGCCTTTGCCGTCGTGGCCAGACGGGTTTCATAGCTGCCTTGATCCAAGGCCTTGTCGGTAGGGATGTACCCCAGGTAGTCGTTGGCCAGCTCAGCGACGAGCGTCCGCGCGAAGGTCGACTGCTGCTTGATCTGCAGGCCTATCTCAACGAATGCCTCGCCGGGAACTCCTGTGATGCCCAGATCGCCGATGCCTAGACTCATGATAGGGGTCTCACGCTCGAGGGGCTCCTGGGCTACAGCGATCGTCTCGCCTGCGTACATCCAGTCCGGGTCGTCGGGGGCGGTCTTTGCGGCGCGAAGCCGCCGAGCGGCCTGCAGCTCATCATCGGTCGGGTGCCGCCGCCGGAAGGTCAAGGGCACGGTGACGGCGCCAAGCTCAATGTCGCCGCTGAACTCGCGGATCGTTCTCCAGGCACCGTAAGCGCGGGCGGCGACGACGTCGGCGACCCGCTCGACCTGGTAGAAGGGGTGCGGCATGGGGGGAGCCGGCCGCGAGAAATCGCAGTTGTTGATATCCCCGCAGCAACCATTCATCATGATGGCGACGAACTGCTCGCCGGCGATTCGTTGCATGGCGCGGTCAAAGGCTCCGAAGTAGTCCGCTGAGATCTCGAGGGCAAAGGGACCGCCCACGTAGTGCAGCGAGTAGTTGGCCACGACGGCGATTGGCTTGTCATCCTGGCCGACGACCACCAGCAGGCCGACCTCGGGGTCCGTGGGGCCTGCCGGCCGAAGGGCCTGGGGATTTTCATACCCCGGGTTCATCTGCACCGTGCCGTCCCTCATGTGCCAGCGGCGGTTGTGTGTCTCCTCAGGACACTGCCCCGATGCGTGTCCTACCTGTGCAGGCTGCAGACGCTGCTGTGCCATGCGCACTGCATCGCCGGCCCTGTCCATGGCCCAGTGCATGTACTGCTCCTCTCGTGGCACGTTGAAACAGCCTGCCGTCGAGGGGCCGAAGTGCGTGTGGGTGCATGACATGAAGATATTCTGCGGTGGGATGCCTGTGAGCTCGTGGGCCCGTTTTCGCGCCCGGTCGAAGTCCGCACGGAAGGCGCACATCAAGTCCAGGACCACGATGGCGACGGCCGTGTCGCCGTTGTCCAGCACGACGGCCTTGGCGAACAGATCGTCGGCGACGTTTTCGGCGATGCGGTCGTTGAAGTAGCCCATGATGTGGCAGCCCAGATGGGGCGTGATGCAGGCGCGCGCAGCCCCGGCTCGCAGAGCGGACATACCTTCTCACCCTCAGTCAGAGGAGTAGCGCATTCGTAGCGGCACCGCAAGAGTTTCCCCTGTGGGACCGATGAGACCTGCGGGAAGGAGCGGCGACGCGGCTGGGGGAAACCGTACTCAGTTGCGGGACAATACTCAGGACGGCATAGTGGAGACTGCGCGATGAACGCCTACCGCATTGGCGCGACGGGGATCGGATATATGGGCCAGTTGGAGGCCCGCATATGCAAAGAGATGCAGGGGTTCGAGGTAGTAGGGCTACATAACCGGACCTTCGCGAAGGCCCAGGGGCTGGCCGATGAGCTGGGCTGCAGCGCCTATGAGACGCTGGACGATATGCTTGACAAAGCGCGACTGGACGCGGTGATCATCGCGACACCGAACAACGCGCACCTGGCGCCTGTGTTGAAAGCGGCCCGGGCCGGCGCTCACATCTTTCTTGAAAAACCCATGGGGCTGCACATGCAGGAATGCCGCGAAATGATGCGGGCCGCCGACGAGCATGGTGTGAGCCTGTTCATGGGGCACCCGCAACGCTTCATGGACGGGGTCCGGCGGGCAAAGAACGCTGTGACCCAGGGCGCCATCGGCCGCCCCGTCGCCCTCAGGGCCGAACGTTTCTTCTGGGTGGACCTGAACCACAGTGCACCCGGATGGAAGACGAGGAAGAGCCAGTCCGGCGGACACCTGTTCCACCACATTCACGAGATCGACACCGCGCGCTGGATATTGGGCGACGCCTCATCGGTCTACGCGCAGATGGGTAACCTGGCCCATCAGGGCGCAGGCGCCGACGGTGAAGATGACGTCGTGCAAGTCGCTGTGCGTTACGAGCAGGGCACGTTGGGTACCTTCGAGTTCGGCTCGGCATACCGCACACGGTCCCACTTCCTGCGCGTCGATGGCAGCGAGGGTACTGTGGTGGTGAACTGGGGCGCTCAAGGCGGGGGCAAGGTGTTCATCACCCGAGGGCAGACCACGCAGGAGCACAACATGTACGATGAGCCGGAGTGCCAGCGGTCAGCCGCCGAGGTCTACGCTGCGATAGCCAAGGGAGTGGTCCACGGCAGCGACAAGTGGGGCGCCCCGCTGTTCCTGCGCAGGCTGGTCGAGCGCGAGCTGGACTGCTTCCACCGGGTCATGGATGGGAAACAGATTGATGACGACCTGCGCGGGCTTCTGGCCACCGATGGCCTCAAGAGCGTTGAGATCGCCAGAGCGGCGTGCATGAGTAGCGACGAGGATCGGTCGGTGAAGCTGCCACTGCCATGACCACCGGTGAGATAGACCACACAAGGGGAGGCGCTCCGCACCATGCTGGGTCTGCTCCTGGCGTTTGCCGGCGCCGGCGTATGCTCCGCGCAGATCATTGATGCCACGCCGGAAGACGCCGGGCTGCGCAAGCCGCGAGGCCTGGTCGTCCACCAGGGCACCCTGTGGGTAGCCGACACAGACAACGGCCGCGTTGTCGGGCTGCCCATCCTCGAAGGGGGCAAGTTGGGGAGCCCGGCGCGGATCATCGACGGGCTGGCCGAGCCCTTTGACGTGACGGCGCGCGACGGGATGCTTTACGTCGCCGAGAGTGCCGGCGGCCGGGTCAGTGCGTTTGAGGCCCACACCGGCCGCCGGTCAGGCGCATGGGCGGTGCCGGCCCCGAGGGGCGTGCATGTGCTGGGGGAGGGCAAGCTTGCGGTTACGGGCGCCACCGATCCGGCAAGCGGCGCCCTGTTCGCGCTTCAGATCGGGACGCAGGCGGCGCAGACCCTCACCGCGGACCGACTCGTCCAGCCCTGGGGGATCACCGGGGGGCCCGACGGACCGCTATTCGTGGCCGACGCCCAGGGCAAACGTATTGTGCGAATCAGGCTGGACGGTACCCCCGATGGTGAGATCAAGACCGATGGCAAGCACCTTCTGACAGCGTTGCTGAGGATGGGTGACCTGCTGCTTGTGGCCCAGTCCACGGCGCATCGGGTTGCCGTGCTGGGTATGCCGGACGGCGCCGTGAGGGCCACGATCCCTACGGGGTCGTCAACCTATCCTCAGGGCCTCGCCGCGGACGGCGCTGGGCATCTGTTCATAGCTCTCACAGGACTGCACGCCATTGGCATGGTCCCTACGGCCCAAGTGAGAAAGTTGGGGGCGGCGGAGGGGCTCGGGACACAAAGGCAGGCTCCGACAGAAGCCCCGTCGGCGAATGGCCCGCGAATCATTCAGCGCAAGCGGCTCGTGGTGGTTGCCCTGGGCGACTCGGTGACGCAGGGCGTCCATATGCAACCCGGTGAGACCTACCCGGCTCAATTGCAGTCTCTTCTGGATGCGCGGTACGGCGCCGGCGTCGCCCGGGTCATCAACGCGGGCATCGGCGGCAACACGTCATCACAGGGACTGGCGCGGCTACAGACCGATGTGCTGTCACACAAGCCCGATTTCGTGCTGGTGAACTTCGGGCTCAATGACAGCGCCAAGACGGGGCCCGATGCGTACAAGACTGCTCCCGATCTATACGAGGCCAACCTCACGAGGATCGTGACGCGGGTGCGCGAGGCGAAAGGCGAACCGGTCTTGTCGACGATCACGCCGGTGATCGAGGAGTTATACTTCCAGCGGCATCCGCGGGAGTACTATGAACTGGAAGGGGGGCTGGCGGGGTTGCTGAGCCGATACAATGCCATCGTCAGGCAGGTAGCGCGGAGGAGCAACGTGGCGGTGGCCGATTGGCGCCGTGCCCTTGAGGGTGGTGAGGAGTACCTGATTCGCACACCGTCGAACTGCGGCGCCCCAGACGGCGTACACCCCACATGTGAGGGGTACCGAGCCCTGGCGCTGGAGGGCCTCCTGCGGCTGCGCGACTTGCTGGAGCGTTGATGGCCTCAGGGCGTCCGGCGGTCCAAGTGACGCGTGTGAGAGGGCCCCGACCGATTGTGTTCAGCAGGGCTCGACGCCCGCCTGCCGTCTCTTTGCTTGAGCAACGGCACTCAGAGAGCAGGAGTGCAAGGGCGAGCCATGGTCCTGAACACAACCGGCCGGGGCCCCTTCGCTTCCGGCTATCGGGTTCAGTACAGGTCCCACATGTCGTTCATGTAGTTGGCGTTGTACCTGTCGGTGATGTTGTTCCCCGTCCAGACCCCACCCTCGTAGATGGGCTCGGGGTAGAAGGGCCCGAACTTCATCGCCTTTACGTGGCCATCGTAGAAGGCTACGTTGCTCATGCCGTTGTGGCGGAAGCTGGGGCGGCAGATGTAGGCGTAGCTGGGCTGGTGCGGCGGATTGACGTGGGAAGGCAGGTACACCCCGCTGTTGACGGAGTCCTGGCGCCCTACATCACAGAACATGACGGTCTCGGCCGGTGAGTTCATCTTCGACAGCGGCACGCGGCTGCAGTAGTAGTAGTTGTACCCGTAGCCCCCGATGTAGGCCATCGGTGGCGTACCGATCTGTGGCTGTGGCTCGGAGGGGCAGCCGGTGGCCTGGATATTCCTCATGTACGGCCATATGAAGGGCTCCCACCGGTAGTAAACCCCCGTTGGCATGCGATAGGCGTACTCCATGGTGACCTCATCGTAATCACTTGCGTACATCAGAGCGGCCATCGCGATCTGCTTGAGGTTACTCTGACAGCTTGCCTGGCGCGCCTTCTCCCTGGCCCGCGCAAACACAGGGAACAAGATCGCTGCCAGAATCGCGATGATGGCGATGACAACCAACAACTCAATTAGGGTAAAACCGCGTCGCTTCATTGACGTCTCCTCCTATCGATGATTACGGTCAGGCTGTCCGGCGGTGTGGTGTTCCGTAGCAGGTGCATCCTTTGACGAGAGCACCTTCGCCGTGGGATGGGACTAATCCTTGTGTCGTTCAACTGTTGCCGGTGTGATAGTCACATTGGCTCGGCAAAGGGCATTGCGAGCATTGCGGCGTCGTGGGGCGACACACGCTGCGGCCGTGTGCGACCATGCCGACGTGGAGTAGGTACATTAGCTCACCCGGCAACTCGTCCTGCAGCAGGTTCTGGGCCGCGTCGGGCGTCGCGTTGTGGGGCACCCAGCCCAGACGCTTACATACACGGAACACGTGGGTATCCACCGGGAACACGTGCCGGCCCAACTGGAACATGAGCACACAGGCCGCGGTTTTAGGCCCTACACCTTTGAACGCAGTAAGGCTCTCGAAGGCCTCCCGCAAGGGCGTTTCGTCCAAAAAGTCCAATGTGATGTGCCCATACTGGTTGCGGAGTTGTCGGAGAATGCGCTTGATGCGGGCCGCCTTCTGGTTGGCCAATCCCCCGCGCTCGATGGCCCGCGAGATGGCCGCCTCGGGAGCATCAGCAACCTCGTCCCACGTAGGGAAGCGGCTGATGAGGCTGTCGAAGGCCGCGCTCGAGTTCCTGGAGGTGGTGTTCTGAGACAGGATAGTGGCCACCAGGCCGTCAACAGGGTCTGTGGGTCCCTGCCACTGTCTGAGTTCATAGCGGGCCGCAAGAGCCGCCGCCACCTGGCGGGCGACCCGCGGTGCGACGGGCTTGCGCGTGGGCCGGCGCTCCGACCTTGTCATCCCAGCAGACCCGTGATGTACTCACGGGCCCGCGCCATCGCACGGGCCTTCTCCTCATTGGTCTGCCCAACGGCTCGCTCTAGTGTGTAAGGTCCCCTGTACCCGCCCCGCCATAGGGAGGGAAGCAGAGACTCATAGTTGGTCTCGCCCTGGCCCACGGCCGGGAAATCGTTATTGCCCTTGCCGCCCTGATGGTCCTTCAGGTGTGTGTGTCCGATGAAGGGCAATAGCTCGCCGAGTCGTTCCTCGGGACGCCGGCCCTCGTAGTACAGGAAGTTTGCCGGGTCGTAAGCCAGCCGGACCCGTTCATGGTCGATGGTGGCCATTGCCTCAAGGCACGTATCAGCGTTGCCCGTGTATCCCCCGTGCGTCTCCAGGCAGATCGTGATGTCCAGCGTCGCCGCCAGGTCTGCCGCCCGTCGAACGCGGTCCGAGAAGGTCTGCACATCGTGCCTGCGAGCATCGGGGTCCTCGCTAAGCGAGATGGAACCGGTATCCAACACGGACACCCCAAGTCGGTGGGCAGCCTGTAGCTTGGCGCGCAGAAGCTCGAGGCCGTCCTCGGCCAGCAAGTTCGTCCCGCCATAGACGGCACAGACCCCAAGCCCATGCGCCTGCAGCTTGGCTGTGAGCAGCTTGAGATCGTCATCGGACAGGGCTTCCAGCGGCAAGTCCAGATAGCCCTTGGCAAAGCCCACGGCGACGAGGCGGTAGCCGGCTTGAGCCGCGCCGGCCAGGAAGCCGTCGAAGTCCGGGTTGCAGAAATTGTACGCCGCGATGGTTGGTCCCAATTTGCATAGCCTCCAAGCGGGATGGTATGGACCCTAGTTCGCAGATCGAGGACCAAGGTCCTTCGCGACAATCCGCAAGAAAAGGGGAACACGCCGCGAACAGCGAACCGATGAACCAAGGCGAACAAACCGATCACGATTCGAGGCCGACCTGTTGGCAAAGCGCAAGAAGACATCATCCCCGGAGGCCGTCGGGGACCTGCAGTGGCAGGTCTGGCCGGCCAGGCAACGGCCTCAAGCTGCGGCGGGCGCCATCGCGCTCATACTCGGAGTGTCCTGGTACGGCTATATCGGGTTCGGGCACATCATCTACAGCATCATCGCCCTGGTGGTTCTCACCGGGTCGCTGACGTCCTTCTTGTTCCCTTCAACCTACACGATCAACGATGAGGGCATCCGTCTGCGGGGGGTATTGCTGTTTAAGACGAAGCGATGGGACGAGCTGGCCTGCTATTTGCGTGGCGATGACTTCATCGCCGTGAGCACGACTGCAGAGCCAAGCCATCGGTCCATCTCACGAGGCCTCATCTTGAGGCTTGCACACAACGGCGAAGAGGTCGCCGCGTGCCTTGGGCGGCGGATTCCGGAATGGAAGCGGCCCGATGAGAATGGCGCGGGTTCGGATGCCCCGCCCGAGAGTCCGTCATGACCGGTCCGACAAGGGACCTCGACGCGGGACTCGGGCACTGGCAGTGAGACATGTCTACACGCGATGAGCAGCGAATCGTTTTGGAGCGGGTCGTGGACCACCTGGCGCGCCGGCGCCTCACGGCTCCCGCGATCTTCGCGCTGGAGAGTCTCAGGCCCGTGAGCTTCGTTGCCTCCCAGGGCCTGGTGGTACTGGGGCCGATCATCCGCCCCTTTGTCGGCGAGGCGGACTATGACGTGCTGTGCGATGCGCTGGAGGATCGTGAGAACGTTGGCTGGCTGATCCAGCGGCTGGAGCAGGCCGAGGCCGGAGCTACGGGGGGCGATTCAGCCGGCCCGGAAGACCCCGGGTAACCCGGGCGCCCGCCGGGCGTCCATCACTTGCAGGATGGAGCGCGAACCATGCAGACCCAGGACATCAAGGTCATCCTCGCCACCGACTGCGGCTCGACTACGACCAAAGCCATCCTGATCGAGAGGGTGCAGGGGCAGTATCGACTGCGGGGACGTGGTGAGGCCCCGACGACGGTTGAGGCCCCCATTGAGGACGTGACCCGGGGCGTGATCAACGCCATCACCGAGGTGGAGGAGCTCTCCGGGCGCACGATCCTGGACAACGACGGCCTCATCCGGCCCGCTGTCAACGGTCGGGGGATTGATGTTTACGTGTCGACCAGCTCTGCCGGAGGCGGACTGCAGGTCATGGTGGTGGGTCTTGTGCGGCGCATGACGGCGGAGAGCGCTCAGCGGGCGGCCCTGGGAGCCGGCGCGATCGTGATGGACGTCCTCGCCCTGGACGACGGCCGGCTGCCCCACGAGCGCATCGCCCAGATGCGCCAGCTCAGACCCGACATGGTGCTCATCTCCGGTGGTATTGATGGGGGAGAGGTGCGCAAGGTTGTGCAGATGGCCGAGCTGGTGGCGGCGGCGAACCCGCAGGCGCGCCTGGGCGCCGAGTTCCGGTTGCCCGTCATCTACGCCGGCAACGTGGACGCTCGAGAGCCCGTCGAGCACGAGCTCGCACGGGCCTCGACTTTGAGCATCACCGACAACCTCAGGCCTACCATGGAAACCGAGAACCTGGCCCCCGCGCGGGCGATGATTCAGGAGTTGTTTTTGCACCACGTAATGGCCCAGGCCCCGGGCTATGACAAGCTCATCCCTATGACCGACGCCGACATCATGCCCACCCCCGCGGCCGTCGGGTCGCTGATCGAGACCGTCGCGAGTGAGCGCGGCATCAATGTTGTGGGGGTTGACATAGGTGGGGCCACCACAGACGTATTCAGCGTGTTCGACGGCGTGTTCAACCGGACCGTTAGCGCCAATGTGGGGATGAGCTACTCGGTGTCCAATGTGCTTGCGGAGGCGGGCATGGACAACGTGCTGCGCTGGGTGAGTGAGGAGGTGGACACGGAGATGTTGGGCCGGCAGGTGCGGAACAAGATGATCAGGCCCACGACCATTCCCCAGCTTTTGACCGACCTGAAGGTGGAGCAGGCCATCGCGCGCGAAGCCCTTCGTCTGGCCTTCGAGCAACACAGCCTCCTGGCCACGGGGCTGAAGGGTGTCCAGCAGCAGCGAGACATCAGCGATGTCTTCACCGGCGCGCAGGCCGGTGAGACACTTGTCAGCCTACAGTCTCTGGACCTGATTGTGGGCTCCGGTGGCGTGCTGTCTCATGCGCCACGCCGAAGCCAGGCGGCCTTGACGCTGATCGACGCCTTTGCCCCCGAGGGGGTCACCCACCTGGCCGTGGACAGCATCTTCATGATGCCACATCTGGGCGTGCTTGCGGGAGTGTACCCTCAGGCTGCGGCCGAGGTATTCGAGCGCGATTGTCTGATTCCCCTGGGCGCATGTGTGGCCCCGGTAGGCAGGGCACGTGAGGGACAGCCGTGTGTGGCTGTCTCGCTGCGGGGACAGACCACTCAGGTGCGATGCGGCGATCTGGCGGTGTTGCCTGTGCCTGAGGATGAGCAGGTCCAGGTCGTGGTGCGCCCTGAGAGGGGTTTTGATGTGGGAGCCGGGCGTGGCCATGAGGTGGATACGGTGGTCGCGGGGGGCGTCGTGGGCCTGATCATTGATGCCCGTGGACGCCCCATCCGCGTACCCGAAGACCCGGACCAACGGAGGGCCAAGCTCGAGGCCTGGGAGCGCGCTCTGAGTCTGTACACCAACTAGCCCAAGCTCCCCTCAGATGCAGATAGGGCCGATGAAAAGGACTCCGCCGCCCACGCGCCAATACGTAACCAATACGTTCGTACCCGATCATCAGGAGGGGAGACCATGTCTGACAACAGCGTCGCGAAGGTAACGCCGTACACGGAGAGCCCGATCCACGTGGCTCTGAACATCTCGAAGGTGGCGAACAACGAGCGCAGCTTTGAGTTGATGAGAGAAGTGGGGCCCAAAGTGTGCATCACCACGGCCCAGCACCCGGGATTCATCGGCTTCCAGGCCAGCCATCAGATAGGGATTCTCCCACTTGCGGGCAGGTATGGCGGCGGCAAGGTGCACATGGAGGAGGAGCTGAACCCGATCCGCAACTATCAGTACACCATGTGGAAGAGCTACACCGACCACGATGAGTTCCACGAGCAATACTTCGACAACATCTTCGAGCTATGCGGGCATTGCCTGAGCATGGTCATCGAGGGGCCCTGGGAGCCGGTTTTCAGCGTGGTCGCGGCCAAGATGCCCCCGGTCCGCGCAATGGGTGATATTGTCGGACTGGCGGGCGATATGATGCAGCAGAAGGAGTTCGTCCGCTTCTCCACCCCGCAGCGCTGCATCGCCATCGGTGAGCATGCGGTGAAACCCGGACATGAGGAGGCGTTCGAGCAAGGCCTGATCGACACCCTTGAGGCCCTCTCGAGCTCGACGGGCTTCCTGGGGTACATGGTCTTGAAGCAGATGGGCGTGTGCGCCATCGGCAGCTTCATGCTGGACCCCGAGTCGATGGGACAGTCCCTTCAGACCCTCGGGGCCAACCCCCCCAGCAACCCAAAGCCGGCCTTCGCAACGCCCGACGCGGCGCCCGACCCACCGGAGTATCTGATCCATACGGAGTGGGAGGCCGTCGAGTTGGCACAACTCGGGTTTGCCAAGGTGCTGGTGAACCATGACATCCGCAAGCTGCACGACGAAGGTGTCATGGCCCATGTCATGCGGGGGCCCTACATCATGTTCTTCCAGCCCATGATGGAGGAGCCGGGGTGGCGAGAGCACCTGTAGGCCGCTGGATACAACCGGACTGTGCCGGCGAATGGCCGGGCACGGATGCGCACTATGAGAGCCCGATGACGATCCGCAAGGATCGGCGCCGGGCTCTCACGGAAACCGTCGGCCGCCGGCGCGTAACGCCCGGCCCCATCTTGCCTTCCCCCGGACCGTAATCTATACTCCCCTGTGTACAAGCTAGTTCTCGGCTGTCTTGCGATCGGCCCTATGAGGTCCTGCGGAGAGCCCGGATGGGTGTCTGGTGACACATGGCTGACAACCACGAAACGACGACTGACGACATCTCGCAGTTCCTTGAAATCGTTCCGCCACGTTCCCGGGAGCGACTGCAAACCCACGACAAGCTGGGCGAGCTACTCGAGGTTGTCGTGGACCTGGGTAGACCCATCGAGGCGCGCTTCCCCAATGCGTTCGAGTACCTGACCGAGGATAACGCGACCGACGAAGACACGGGCTACGTGGTTGCGCGTGTGGGAGAATTCGACCGTGACAACCGCGCGGGCATCGAGCGCACTCTGCACCGGATCGCCGCGATGCGCAACCGCCACGACGAGATTGTGGGGCTCACCTGCCGGGTTGGCAGGGCCGTGTTTGGGACGGTCGACGTCATCCGGGACATCGTGGACACGGGCAGGAACATCCTTCTGCTGGGCAAGCCCGGAGTGGGCAAGACCACCCGACTGCGCGAAGTGGCGCGGATCCTCGCCGATGAGGCCCGCAAACGGGTCATTGTGGTCGATACGAACAACGAGATCGCCGGCGATGGTGACATCCCCCATCCGGCAATCGGCCACGCGCGACGTATGCAGGTGCCAAACACCAAGCTCCAGCACGATGTCATGATCGAGGCCGTGGAGAATCACATGCCTGAGGTCATCGTCATCGACGAGATCGGCACGGACGCCGACGCGGCCGCCGCACGCACCATCGCCGAGCGAGGTGTCCAACTCATCGGCACGGCGCACGGCACCAGCGTCACGAACCTAATGTCCAACCCGACGCTGTCGGACCTGGTGGGAGGAATCCAGGCGGTCACGCTGGGGGACGAGGAGGCCCGCAAGCGCGGGACACAGAAGACCGTGCTGGAGCGGAAGGCGCCCCCAACTTTCGAGACGGTCATAGAGATTGAGGACATCCACAAACTGGCCGTGCACTACGATGTCGCCACCGATGTCGACCGCCTACTGTTGGCAATGCCCATCAGCGTCGAGGTCCGTGAGCGGGGGCCTGACGGCGAGGTGCGGATCACCCGGCGCACATCGGAATCGGAGATCGAGCCCGCTGAGCGGGTCACCTTCGGTGAGGGTGAGCGAACTGCTCACCACACCGAGGAGGAGATCCGAATCGTCGAGCGCGAGATGCGACAGGCACAGGACGAGCGGGATCAGGTAGCCCATGTGTACGCTCTGGGCCTCGGCCGCAGGAAGCTCGAACGTGCCGTGCATGAGCTGCGCGCATCGGCGATGGTGGTCAAGAGCCCAGAGAAGGCGGACATCATCTTCGCCCTGAAGGGCGACAGCAAGACCAAGGAAGCCATGCGGCAACCGGACGCGCCTCGCATCGTGGGAGTGCGCAGCGACACGTACACTCAGGTGTTCGAGGCCGTGAAGCACACCTTTGGCGGATCGCAGGTCGCCCAGGAGGAGTTCGCCTTGCGAGAGGCCGAGCACGGGGCCCGGCAGGCGCTACGCGAGCAGCAGGCTGTCGAGTTGCTGCCGCAGAATCCCTACCTGCGCAGGCTGCAGCATGAGGTCATCAACAAGTACAATCTCGAATCGCGATCCGTGGGCAGAGACCCGAGACGCAGGATCAAGATCATCCCCAGACAGGTGGAATCGTGAGGCCCTGGTTCATTGTGATGGATGGTGTCGAGGGTTGCGGCAAGTCCACTCAGGTGCGGCTGGTGTCCGATCTGCTGCGGACACAGGGCCATGAGCTGACCGTGACCCATGAGCCGGGGGGCACCGCGGTTGGAGAGCGGATCCGGGAGTTGCTGCTCGACCCGACATACCCGGAGATGTCGTCGCTAACGGAGGTCATGCTGTTTTGCGCCTCCCGGGCCCAGCACTGCGAACAGGTCATCCGTCCCGCTCTGCAGGCCGGCCACACCGTGCTATGTGACCGGTTCGCCTCAGCCACCGCCGCCTACCAGGGCTATGCGGGGGGCTTGGGCGTGGACTTGGTCAGGGATGTGAATCGGGTGGCCACGGGGGGCCTGGCGCCGGACCTGCTCGTGATCCTGGACCTTGATCCGGAGATCGGCCTGCGCAGGAAGTTCGGCCATGAAGCCGTCGCCGGTGACCGCATCGAGGAGAAATCCATGGAATTCCACCGGCTCGTCCGTGAGGGGTTTCTGGCTTACGCCCGGGCCCATGAGCGCACGGCCGTGGTGGTGGATGCCGACGCTGAACCGGAGCAAGTCCACGAGGCCATCGTGGGCGCCATGCAGCAGATGCTCATCGACCGCTAGCCCAAGCCCGTTGCGGATGCGCCGCGCGAGCACCCAGCGCCCGGACGGTCCTGGGCCGGCGCAACCAGCCAACATCTACCGGGAAACACCTTGTCATTCACGAACGTCGTCGGCCTTGAACAACCGATTGCGGTTCTGCGTCGCGCCATCGCCTCGAAGCGCGTGGCGCATGCCTATCTGTTCCATGGGCCGCCCAATGTGGGCAAGACGCTGGTCGCCCACGAGGTCACCAAGGCCCTTAACTGCGAGACCAACACCAGCTTCGACGCGCCTGAGGACGTGGAGCCCTGCGACCAGTGCTCGGCATGTACCCGGATACAGCGGGACACCCATCCTGACGTGCGCATCGTCCGCCCCATGGCGAAGGTGCAGGCACAGGACGAAGAGGGCGGCGCGGACGTGGTCATCGAGGGCGCGATGATCACCACCGAACAGATCGCCGACATCGTTACCGACGCGAACCTGAAGGCCAGCCAGGCCCGGCGGAAGGTGTTCGTGGTCTCCTCGGCCGAAGCGATGAATCCCCCGGCGGCCAACAGGCTTCTGAAAACGCTGGAGGAGCCCCCCGGGGACACCACCCTCATCCTGACCACCCAGAACCTGTCCCGCCTGCTTCCCACCATCATCTCTCGGTGCCAGATGGTGCGCTTCCGTCCCGCGTCGCTGTCGCAGGCGCAGGAGGCCCTCCATGAACGTTTCGCCGACACGGACGCCGGCGTGCTGCGCTCGGTGGTGGCCCTGTCCGGCGGCCGTATCGGGTGGGCGATCAAACTGCTCGATCGTCCGGAGGCCCTCGAGTTGCGTGGTGGCCTGCTGGACCTGGTGGCATCCATCCCCGGCCGAGACTGGTTTGAGGGTATGGCGATGGGCGAGCAGCTTATCGAGTTTGCCCAGAGATGGTGGCTGGCCACCGAAGAGGAGGAATTCGCGGAGAAGGCCATCAAGGCCAACCGCGATAGGGTGCTGCGGACGAAGATGAATGACGTGCTGGATGTCCTGCTGACGTGGTTCCGCGACCTGTCATTGCTGGCCTCGGAGGGTGATCCCTCACTGGTCATCAACGCCGACCGCATGGACCAGCTTACCAGCATCGCACAGGACCGCAAGCCCGAGCGGTGTGGCCGGGGCTGTGAGGACATTGAGCAGACGCGCAAGCAACTACGGGGCAACGCCAACCTGCGCCTCGCGTCCGAGGTGCTCGCTTACAAACTCATCAGCGCATGCCGCTAACAGCCTGTGGCTTCCCGCGGCGCCGGAGGTTGTCGGCCCGTCCCCCTGTTAGGCAGACCCCTGCAGCTTGAGGATAGCGCCGGCGATCAGCCAACGGTAGACGTCGAACTCCTCGGGCGCCCACAGGTCGTCGTACTTGTACTTCGTTTGCACCCGGATGGCTTCCCACACGTATTGCAGTTGTTTTTCGGCCTGATCGGCGGCCTCCCGACGCCCCGCCTGACGGGCCTCGCGGATCAGGCTTTCCAGCGTGTACACGTAGCGGTAATCGTCATAGCCCTCGCGGTACGCCTCCCACATGGCCACCGGTACTGGTGTGCCCTCCGGCTCACTGCGGTTGAAGAAGTCCTGGGCCGATCCGTCCAGGTAGTTGAACGGGTCGCCGATATTGGCCTGGTAGATCCATGGAATCAGCGCCCTGAAGCCCGAGCGCCATAGGCCAAAGCCGTAGGTCATGCGCGCCCCGGCGACGGGCGTATGGTCGTTCTCGCCATTCACGTGGTTCGGGTAGCACCAGTACTGCACGTCGCGCTCGGCCATGTCCTTGAGGATGACCTCGCGCTGGGGATTGAAGGGCTGGCAGCACCATACGTTGACGAAGGGCCGCATGGGCTCGAAGGCCTCACGGACCGGATCGGCGGTGACATAGGTCTTCACACCGGCCTTGCGGATCGCCTCAAGGAGCCGCGTCATGAACTCGACGGCCGCCGCCGATGTGCCCGGCTCATCCACCGGGTAATACAAGAACTCGGGCCAGCCGTACTTGACCCTCTCAGCCTCGACAAATGCGGCCATGCGCGTCATCTCATCGAAAAACGCCTGGGGCGGGACCTTCACACTTCGCAGGTGGCTGCCGTACGATTCGTTGTTCATGTGCTTGCGGTACACGCCGCCGGTGTTGATGCTCATCACGTAGGGCGGCTTGAAGTCGTACTCGCGGGCCATGTCGAGCTTGGCCTGCAGGGCGGTCCAGTCCGCGGTGTAATTGCCCTGATCGTCCTCGGGCTTGCACCAGGCGCTCATGGTTACGTTGCGCGTGCCATGGGCGACCATATCGGCGTGCTCGAGCTGTGACTTACGCCGGAAGTACGCCTTTGACACCTCATCATCGGCCGATGCCCACCGGTCGAGCGGGTCGCGGTAGTAGATACCATAGACCTTGTCCGGGTCCTCGCGTAGCTCGATGTTGAGCACACGCAGCCTCACAGGAAGCTCCCGCGTGTGCCCGTTGGCGTGGAACACGATGGCTCCCGCATACAGCCCCGGCTCTGCGGTCTTCGGGACATTGACCGTCAGCCAGAAACGGTGCGTATGCTCCGCGGGCAAGGACAGCCTGTCGAACTTTTCCAGCACATCCGGTACCACCCTGAACCGTTCGTATGTGCGGTAGTTCGGCCTCGCCCTCATATACCGTACGTGGCGCACATCAACCGTGTCGCCTTTGACCGGACCGATATCCTGCGTCGAGACGGTCACGTCCTGCAAAGGCTCGAAGGCGCGGACCGAGAAGGTAAGGGGTTCATACTCCCCCGGGCTGGCGAAGATGCGCAATTGGGGGTCCAACTCATGGGTATATGGGTTGGTGTTGGGGTAGACACACTCGACATACGGCTTGTGGAAGATCGCGAAGCCTCGGGCCATGTCCTGCGCGGGCACCCTGTCCTTGTCCAGCGCGACGGTAAGAGGCGGCGGGTCCTCCTTCCACTTGGCCATCACCTCGCGGGGCAGGCCGTACATCTGCTCGTGCAGCCCCTCGATCATCTCCTTCATGCGCTCATCGTCGGCTCCGGTCCAGACCATGACCGCGTTGATGACCCATTTGCTCCGCGGGTCGAGGGCGATGGTCAGGGTGTCGCCGGCGGCCCGGACTGCGAAGCGTCGGTTGCGGAACTGGTACCCACCCTCAAACCGGACCCTCGTCTGCTCGCCGCCCACCCCTACGGTGAAGTCGAAGTATTGGTTCCGCAGGTTGTAGCTCGTGCCGCACAGAACGTACACGCGCAAGTCGCCCTGAGGGGCCCGTACGCGGAAGGCGCGTGGCCGCTCGCCCACGATGCAGTCTTCGGTGAGGGCGTTTGTGTAGATCGGCGGGGGGTCTGTGCGCCCGGCGCTCTTGTTCTCGATGGGGTCTTTGTAGGCCGCGACATAGGTCCTCAGACCCTCGGCCTTGTCCCAACCAAAGCCTCTCTGGGCCGAGTAGACGTCCTCCTCGGTCACCCGTTGGAAGCCCTGCATCAAGGCGGAATCCTCGGCGCCCATGTCGTACAGGAGCGCCTCACCGTATGCACCACTCATCAGCGTGAGCACTGAAAACACGAGTAACCAACGCATAGCGGTCTGTCCTCCGGAACTGCTGTCACTGACGGCGTGCTGTGGGCCACTGAGAGCCGCGGGATACAGCGTCCGGGCGGCGGTAAGTCAGCGCGATTATAGGCTGTCCGACCACGGCGACTCGATGATGCGGTAGGTGAAATCCTGCGCCTGGCCCCCGGCAAGTTGCAGCCTCACCTGGTAGTCTCCCGGTGGCATGGCGCCCCCGCCAAGATCCACAACGATCACGTTCCGTCCGCGCACTACCTCCCGGGCTGTGCGCAACAGCACCTTGCCTTCAGCCAGCAGGCTGGCCGTTCCCTGAATCGCCTTGCCCTCAGGCAGGCCACTGGCCCGGAAAGCCACCAAGAACGAGGCCGCGTCGGAGAAGGCGATTGAGGGCCGTAGTGCCGTCTCCAGAGCGCTAGGGACGGCATACCGCCACAGGGCGATGTCCTCGATGTAAAAGTCAACCACATCGTGGTCCCGGTAGTTGGATTCGCTGATGAAGAACTGCAGCAGGTTCACCTCATCATGATCCGGTATCCCCGACAGTGGCAGATCGATGGTCACCCATCGGCCCTTGCTTACCTGACCCAGAGTCCCGTGGTAGGCCCGCGCACGGTCCGGTGTGTGCAGAACCAGGCCCAGCGGTGCGTCGGGAAGCCTATCCCTCGACGTGTCCGCGTAGATCACCAGACGCAGGCAGTCGTAGCCCGACCAGTCTTTCTGCCAGCCCTGCTTGAGGGCTACATTCGTGCGCGGCCAGCCGATAGGGTATGCCTCCTCTCCCGCATTGAAGTCCACGTCGATGTGGAAGTGATGCGAAGCCTTGCCCGTCTGCACGCGTTTCGTGTCCGGGCCCATGGTCGCCTCGGCCTCCGACCACTGATCGGCATCCTCTCCACGCAGGATCGTCAGGAACTCCTTGTCGCCCACACGCACGGGCGTCTGGGCGGCCGCCGTGCAGCATAGGGCCACAGCAAGGCACAGGATCATCACATCGCGCACGCGTATCACCTCGTAGCGTCTGGTGGTAGTCAGCATTGCCGGCTAAGGCGTCTACGTCCCACGTCGCGGGCTCCGCCCGCACCCGGCCGGGGGAGCACGCCCCCGCGGACCCCCCTTCTCGCGCGCCGATGGAGCGAGGCAACTGGCCCATTGCCCGCGTCGGCGCGGGCCACAAGAAAGCACGGGGGCCGGCCATGGCTTGCCACCAACAGCAGCGGCCAAGTGTAACTCGGCCCAGGACCGCCAGCCCGCCGCCCAGACACACTTCTCGGCCCCGCAGCCCTTTGCGCGCACTAGCGGCTCACGCGCGCCCATGGCTCGCCATCGCGCACGACTTGCGCGCCTTGGGCCAGGCGGATCTCGTCGGTGGTACCATCCGACAACGTCACTCGCGCCACAAGCGGCGCCCCGGGGTCGGTGGTATCCTGCACCCGGACCTGTGGGACATCTCCGGCGGGATGCGGGTAGATGACGTAGAGAAGTCTTGCCGGGGCCTCGCGGGTCAGCGAGAAGACGGCTGCAGGCGCCTCGCGCTTACCGTGGTCCGGTGCCGTCGCCGTGGGATCCTTCCAGCTTGGCCGCCACCTTTGGCCCGCGATGAAGCCCTGGATTGAGGGCTCCAGCTGGCCCTTTATGATGGTCGCCCGGATGCCTTCTTGCGCCGCCGCGGCGATGAGGCAGTTGGGGGTAGGGTCGATAGTGCGCACGGTCAGGCCGTCCGGATCCACCTGCGCCTCATCCGCGTCGAAGTGAAACACGGACTCGTACAGGTGCTCGCCCTCGCCGGTCAGAGTATCCACCACCAGCCAGTAGTCGGGCTTCACGAAGACGACTTCGCGGTGGTGGGTGACCTTCGTCTCTCGCCCCGGGCCGTAACCCTCATCATACTGCCCGGCGCCGTAGTCCAGCCTATCGCTGGTGAGCCAAACGTTGGTTGGTATGGGTTCTTCCACCACATGGTCCGCGCGCGGGGTTGCGCGACGGCGCTGGGGTTGCCCGTCTATCATGATGGTGTTGTGGGCGGGCGTGTCGATGGTATACCTGCGCCACGGACTCGAGTCGTAGGCGTAGTTCCCCGGATCAATGATGTGGGTTTTGCCCAGGGCGTGAACCATGATGCTGAGCTTGTCCTCATGCTGGTGGCCGTACCCGTACGGTCCGGCATCCATCACGAGGTACGCCGCGTCGGGCTCCCAGCCGGAGCGCATGACCATCTGCCCGGCGTAGGGGAAGAAATGGCTGATGTGATCAGGCGCTGTGCCCTGACCGCCGCGGGTGGCGGCCCACTGGAAGACCGGGTCCTCGTACAGCTCGTAGGCCGTCTGCATACTCGATAGTATATCGCTGGCGCCACCATCGTTGAGGGACGGCGTCCTGGCGTTGGGCATCTGCACATACAGGTTGTATTCGAACATCCGCTTGAGCTTGTCGTAGTAGTCCGCCGGTAGCGGGATATCGTTTAGCTTGGCGGTCTTTGCCAGCCCCAGGAAGTTGTTCAGCGACACTTGGTGGTAGCCTGTCGTCAGCTCGATCTGCGCGCCATCGGGGTACACCTGGTTGTCGAGCTCCGCATACATGCGCTCCATGGCCGTGTTACGCCACAGGGGCGACTGCTTGCACTCCGGCAGCAGGATCCCGATGGTCCCCAGTCCGTTGCTCTCCATCGTCAGCCAGTTGCCACCTGTGGGCCATGTCATCAGGTGTTGGGCGTGTTCGATCATGCTCTTCGTCATGGTTGCGGCAACCCGGGGCGTGAAGCTCTCGGAGCCCAACACCTTGTACAGGCAGTCGGGCCATGTGGTGGACTGGCGGATGCCGCACTCGATGGTCCGCCACGTGTACGAGCCATTGCCCGAGTTGAGCAGGGGCACCGGGTTCTTGCGCACCCAGTCAACGAGCTGGTCGCAGAACTCCCGGGCGTACTTCTCATCGCGGCTGTCCCAATAGGCCTCGCATAGGGTCCGCCAGTGATAGAAGCGGTTGATGGCGTACGTCCACTCGCGGTAGTTGTTCGGGTCGGCCTCCCAGTCCATATCGGGCCCAAAATCGTGGCCTCTGATGATGTGTTTCATGATCTCGTCCGCCTGTGAGAACACCGTCTGGTCGCTATTGAGGACCATGGTGATCTTGGCGCCCGTGGCCTTCGGCGAGTAGACCCAGAACTCAAGCGCATCGAACTGGGACCAGTCGGTCTGCTCAAGGTACAGCCTCACGCTGCTGTTGGTAGGCATGTTCTGCCATTTCGCGGACCGGGCGCCCTCCTTGGCTTGCTCGTCCGTGGGTGTCAGGCCCACCCAGCCGTCGGCGCCCTGCTCAAACTCGCCCAGGGCAACCTGCTTGTCCTCGCCTACCAGACGGATACCATCCAGGTACAGCACTGTTTGGGGGTCCGGTGTCTGCCCCCAGCCACCGGCATTGATGGATATGTAGCTGATCCAGTCCCAGCCGATTGGCTTGCGCGCCTCTGCGAAGTCCGACTTGCGCAGGCTGAAGTGTCTCCAGCCGGTCCAGTTGATGACCGGTTGGTAGGAGTAGTAGTCCCAGCCCTCAGAGCCGCCTGTTGGGGGTTGGCGCGAACTTCGAGGACGCTCCCGGTGGTCGACGAACCAACGCGGGCTCTCGCGGCCTTCGAGGTGCGCCAGCCAGGCGGCTTTGGCGGCCCCGTAGTCGCCGGCGTGCACCGCGGCTTTCACTTTCTCCAGCCCCGGGTAATCCAGGTCGATGGCCTCGAACAGTTCCTCATCGGTGAGCCTGGGGCCGTCCACCCGCGCCAGCCTCAAAAGCTTCAGGTCATCGAAGTACACGACGGCTTCCGGGTTCGGGGTATTCCCCCAGCCGGAAGCGGTAAACTCGATGCTGTCGATCTGCTGCCAGCCCAAGGGCGACCGCGCCGTCCCCAGTTCGCGGAAGGGGGCGACAATGTGCCGCCACCCCTCCCACCTGCTCAGGTCGAGCTTCAGCGAGTAGTAGTCCGGCCCTTCGGTCTCGGCGCTCTCGGAGTGGACGATCATCATAAAAGCCGTCTCATTGAGCTTTCTTGCGTTGTAGATCCACAGGGCCAGCGCGTTGTAGGCGCTCCAATCATGGGGGATATCCCCGTTACTGACGGAGGGGTGTTGATCCATGGCCTCCCACTTGCCCGACCCATCGCCCACCTTGGTGGTTGCTGTGGCAAGGCTGAGGCCCTCCCACTGATCGACGTCCTCGAAGTCGGCCAGGACGAGCTCAGGGGTCGGCGTGGCCTGCTGGCAGTAGGCGATGGGCGCCGGCATAAGAAGACAGCACGCCGCCGTGACCAGCACGGCAATACTGGTGGGGTGATGGCATCCAACGATTGGCATCTTCACGCCTCCATTGGTGGGGAGTGGGGGTCGGCGAGCGATACGGCGACGGACTCGCTACCGGGCCTGGGCGCTCTCGGCGACCCCCGCTGGGAAGACGACCTTACGCACAGGCCACGAGATCTCGATACCTTCCTGCCCGAACCGCTTGTGCAAAGCCTTGATGTACTCGTGCTGCAATACGTAGATCGCCGTCGGGTCATTTACCCGCAGCACGACGACGAAGTTGACATTCGAGTCGGCGAACTCCTTGAACCGCACGAGTGGCTCCCAACTGATTAGGGCGCCCTCGACTCGCTGCATCACCTCGCGGCCTGTCTCGACACACACCTGCTCTACCCGTTGCAGGTCACTGCCGTAGTCCACGCCGCAGTAGACGTAGACCGACATCTCCGGCACCGGTAGGTGCCAGTTGGTGATGGTCGCGTTGGCGAGCCTGGTGTTGGGAATGATGACGTGGTTGTTCGCCCACGGGCGAATGCGGGTGTTGCGCCAGCCGACCTCCTCGACAAAGCCCTCTTCACCGGTATCCAGGAGGATGTAGTCGCCCGGCCGGATCGGCTGGTCGAAGGTCAGGTAGAAGCCCGAGAAGAGGTTCCCAAGGGTGTCCTGCAGAGCAAGGGCGACGGCGATGCCCGCCACACCGAGGCTGGCCAGCAGCGGCCCAATCGCGTAGCCCAGTTGGCCCAGAGCCACGAGTGTGGCCACGACGAGGAGCGTGACCCCCACGATCTTGCGCACCGCGCTCACATAGACGGCGCGTGGGTCGTGCAGGTCCCGCAGGCGAACGAAATGATGGTCGCCGAAGGCGTTGACGAGCCTGAAGAGACCATAGCTCACCACCACTGTGAGCAGCACGGCGACAATCTGGTTCAGGAACTTCGAATAGCCCACCTGCATCTTGTCGGGCACCGGCATCTGCACTGCGATGGCCCAAAGGCCGATGAGCAAAACCGTGGCGCACAGTGGCGATATGAGATGACGCCACGCGCTCCTGTCATAGTCCACGCCTCCTCGTCTGGCCAATGTCGCCAGTGCGCGAGGCAGTAGTAGTCTGAGCGCGGCAATGCACAGGGCCGTGACGCACAGCGCGATCCCCATGCCGTATAGGTCAAGGATGGTGAAGCCGGATACCCATTCAGACATGTCGGCACGGAGTTGCTCCATGCACGACCACCTCCGTTGTCAGGGATCGCTCCGGCCGGTGGGTTCTGAGCGCACTGTCTCCGACGACCGCTGTCAGGGCTCACTGGGCGGGCTTCTCAGGCTCCCGCCCCTCGTCATCGGCGTCATCGCCGTAGATGAGGCTGGCCCGCGTCTTCCCCTCGGCCAGGGTCTCGTCAACACCGCGTGAGGGTTGCGGCTTTGGGCAGGTGATCTTGATCAGGGCCGACCACAGTCCCACGTAGACCAGGCTGCCCAGGATGCCCATCATGAAAAAGCTGGGCCAGTCTCTACCGCCTTCGGGGTTCCTGGAGATCACCAGCAATAGCGCCCACAAGCCGACAAGCGGCATCCACAGCAGAATCTGCCGCTGCTTCTTCGTCAACCCACGTCCTGTGTCGCGGTCATCACGTGCCAACGCTATGCCAACTCCCAATATGTAGATTCTTCTCCTGCACCGTGCCTCCTGCGTGGGTGAGGCGGTGTGCTCAATCCGCCGGGCGCACCGCAAAGCACACCGATGCTCCGCCCAGAAGGGTCAGATTGATGCGCAGGCCATTCTCAGTGCTCTGGGCGCCCCCCGTATCTACCAGGCCGGCCCCCAGGTCCCAGCAGGTCAGCTCGCCCAACAGCGGGAGCGTGAGTTGTCCCTCGAACTTCCGGGTCCCCTCGTTGACGACGAGGAACAGGCTGCCGTTCGCCGCGTCTCGCCGCACGGCGGTGATCTGCGGTGAGGCCGGGGACAGTGTCACCGTCCTGAAGGCGGACAGCTCGGCTCCATAGTCTGAATCGGTAGGTCGCATAATCCGCACGCCCGCCGCGCGGGCCTCCTCGATCACCGCCGACGCCTCCGGTGACGGCTCGCCCGTGGGAATGACCACACAGCGGTAGGCCGCCTTACCCACACACAGCGCCTCGCCCTCAATGGTGGCGCGTGAAAGCGCCACATCATCCACAACGTCGAAGTCTACCTGCTGCCGGAACAGGTCGTCCAGTACCCGCGCAAAGCGCAAGCCCAGCGCACCCGCCTCACCGGCCGACGCCTCGTCGAAGCCGCCGCCGAGGGAGGGAGGTACCTGCGGGGTCGTGCAGGCGCGCACCGCATCAATGGGGTAATACACCGCCACCTGCATGTGGGGCGACGTGCTCTCCAGCAGCCACGTCCAACGCGTCAGATATTGCACCAGGGCCGGAATATACGGCCAGTGAGGGCTCTGGAAGAACAGGGAAGGTGGCGATTCGTTGTACCTGTCGCCTTCGATGGAGTAGTAGAAGGCATGGGGCACGATCCGCGTCACACCCCGGACGCTCTGCCAGTCGGCCATCCGGCGCATCTCCTCGGGTGAGAGCTCCCACCCCGTCGCGCCGTATGTCTCACTGATGACCTGTCGTTTGTCCCGGGTGTGGGCCGCGGAGGAGGTCAGCTTCGGTACCGGGCTATCGGCGGCGCGGCGGTAGTTCCCCGCCGGGGCGATGATGTCCAGGCCCGGCGTGTTTAGGCCGTCCATGGCGGTGAAGAAATCCGCATTCAGGCGCACGTGATCCACCAGGTACTCCTCGTTGTTCACGTGCCCCACAAGCTGCATGCCGTGCTCATTGCACCAGTTGCGCAAAGGTCCGTAGAAGCGCTCGGCGATGAGGCGGCTCACCACGCGGTAGAAGTCGACGCGCACTTGCCGGGGCTTGCGGCCCGCCTGCCAGTCCTCGGGCTCAAGATGAAACAGCGCCTCGAGGCACGGCAGAAGATCATACCCCATCCGACTTTGGAACTGCTCGGGCAGATCGCCCGTCCAGACCACGGTACCCGGCGCGCAGTCGTAGAAGTGATTGTAGAAGCCCGGCTCATCGGTGAACACCGCCGTCACTGTGGTCCCCAGGTGATCGCCAAGCGTCTGGGCATAGCGCTCGTGGGTCGTCTCGATAAATGCTTGCGTCGCGCGCAGGTCCAGCAGGTCGGTATACCATCCCTCGTGGTAGGCCGGATGCCAGGGTGTGAGCTGCTGGATGAAGGCCACCTCGCCCCCGCGATGAACAACCGCATCGCCGGCTTCCTGTGCGGACACCATTGCCAGGCACTTGGCCCGGCCTTGTGGGTAGCGACTAAGCACTTCGCCCCCCGCGTAACCTGAGGGCCAATTATCCTCATCGTACAGCCACGCGGTCATCCCCAGCGATGCGCACGTATCGACGCAGTACAGGATGCCCGCGAACCATTCCTCCGACAGGTACTCGACCTTGCGCCCCTGTCTGGCGTGCAGCGCCACCGTCCCGATGCCGATGCTGTGCATCAACCTGAGTTGGCGCCCAAGCTCTTCTGTGTCCATATCACCGTTCAGGAACCAGAACGGTACGGGTGAATACGAGGGCGGCGGGTGTTGGAAGCTGTCGGCAAGCTGTTTTAGGGTCTTCACGTGCCATCACTCCACGGGGCCGCAACTATGAAAGTGACCCCGGGGGCGTCTCCGGGGCCGGGAGTCATTTCGCCGGATGGGACCCAACGCCCTGCTCGGGATTGCGACGAGGGGCGGCGGTGGCGAGGGGAGAAATCTCCCGCTACGATAGGTATGCGAGCAATAGGTCCGGCGGCTCGGGCACTGCACGTCCTTACACCGCGGGCTTCGCCCGCACCCGCCCGGGGGAACACAGTCCCCCCGGACCCCCGATCGCGAGGCGAACGGCGCCTCGCGATCACTTCCGCGCCGATGTGTTGGGGAGGGCACACCGACTGCCCGCGTCGGCGCGGGGCGCAAACCGTAGTGCTCATGGGAGGCGGAAGCGATGGCGAGCACACAGGGTAACACGGACAGGCAACTGCCCGGCCTGCAGGGCGGCGAGTTCAGCCGGTACGCACAGGAGTGCCTTGCCACATTGGTTGAGAAGGGCACAGACCGCTACGGCATCGTGCACTGTCCCATCTGGGTTCTTGCCTTGAATACCCATACGCTGGATGCGGTACGGCATTTTGACGACGCCATTGAACGCATCCGGCACTGGCGCCTGGCGCAGGGCGAGACAATGTACAGCACGTATGTGCCTTACGGGTTTGGGCACAGGAATATCCGGGTGTCTCAGCGGCCGGGGGGTTGCTCGAATTTATTCGTCGACCAGCCGATGATCCGCGCGGCCGTCCTGATGGACCGCCTGAGCGGCGCCAATGCCTACGGGGCCGCTGTCGAGGACTACGTTCACTACTACCTGGATCACTTCATCGATCGGCAGACCGGTCTGATTGAATGGGGTGTGCACACATCCTACGACGTCTTTGAGGGCTGCGTCTCGGCGGCGGATGGTCATTGGCACGAGGTGCAGGTAATCTTGCCCATCTGGACGGTGCTGTGGGAAATCGATGCCGAGACGATGGGTGAATACCTGCGAAGCTTCTGGCAGTGGCACGTCGATCCTGAGACGGGGGTGGTGGGGCGGCATCCCGAGCGGGGCGATGGGTGCAATTTCGCCGCGGCGGGCGCGGAGATGGTGCTGGCATGCGCCTTCATGCACTCGGTTGAGCCTGACGGCCCATGGCTCGAGCGTGCCCTCCTGGTCGCCCACTCACACTGGGACGCGCGACACCCAGACACAAACCTGTTCCCCAACCAGATACCGACGGACCGTCTGAAGCCGCGCTTCGACTCGGAGGCTTCCGACACCTCCGTCCCGGGTCTGTGGGCCTCGAGGGTGCTGATGGCGGGACGGCTGGCGGGTTGTCCGGAACTGG
>Ga0272441_10001467_pt1 | contig 50304 bp, 37 predicted proteins | sample SSMProp6N_FD_193582 | JGI IMG/M metagenome (GOLD analysis project Ga0272441, IMG submission 193582) | Marine sediment archaeal communities from Little Sippewissett salt marsh, Falmouth, MA, United States - SSM-Prop-6N | ecosystem: Environmental > Aquatic > Marine > Wetlands > Sediment ... | reverse complement strand
CCGATATTGCTAACGCAACATCGGGACTAATCCGGGGGCCTGCGGGCCCCCTCAAGCAGAGAGTCGGAGGCAGAGATCCAAGCCTAAAGATGGCGATCTGCTGTCCAACGATCGGGGTCCACCACACTGATCCAGGGCGCTCTGAAGCCGCTCATTGAGGGCTCTCACGTTCTTGCGGGCTTCACCTAGGCTGTCGCCACCGCCAGGATGAATACGCAAGCACACGGAGTCTCCGACCATCACATCGGTCGTCTCCGCGATTGTACGACTTCCACCTTGCTCGATCGGCTGATCACCAACTCGAATGACAAGGTCGGCCGAAATGACCTCGATTTCAGCAGCCATCGCATTTAATGCAGCCTTGGCCTGACCAAGCTCGCCTTCGATGCTCTGCAGTTCCTTAAGAGCATCGCGATCGACCTTAGGAAACTCCGAGAGCTGATGACGGTAGCTACGGATGTCGTCCTGCAGAGTCCGGACACGATCGAGGTGCTTCTGGAGCTCCGCCATCCTGGTCCGTTTCTCAAGAACGGAAACGTGGGCCGCCGCAAGATCACGTCGGAGCCGCGCGTTCCGGGTGAAGTCTTGATCATCCAGGTGTTCGCGCTCAGCTTCCTCCGCGCACTTGCGGAGGTCGGCGACTCTGGATTCCGCTTGTCGGAGCTCCACTTGCTTCGGCTCCAGAGCACCGCGGACTTCGGCGATGTTTCTCCGCAGATCTCCTATGCTCTGCTCAGCTTTCTCCAGGGAATCCAAGGAGTCCTTCGCACTTACAACCGCGCCCTTTTGCTCTCTCGCTGATTGCTGCAAGTTGTCGGCGCGAGCAAGCTTCTCATTCAACGATTGGCGCTGCTTTCCAAGCTCCTCCAGGTCAGTAGCTGTTCGCTGAACAGTGGCTTCGGCCGTCTCGAAACTGTTGATGGCCTGCTGCAGTTTTTCGAGGCGGATAACGGCATCCGAATGGGCAGTCTGGGCAGCCGCGACCTCCCTCTGAGCACTGTCGAGGTCCGTTCCCGCGCGTGCATTTTCTCCGCTCTTAAAAATCTCGTCCCGAGCGCGTGTGAACCGGGTAGCCACCTTGCCATCGAGTTCAGACTGCATCGCGACGGTCCCACCCGTTTGCTGAAGCTGTTGGAGCAGCTCGGACTGCTGTGCGGCGGCGTGGTGGGCGGGGTCATCACCACTCATGCCTTGCCATACCCACAGGTGAGCCCACTGCTGGGAGACACGATCCAGTACGCCTCGTCCACCGCCCGCTGCCTTCACACCGAGAACCTTTGCCAGGCGAGTCTCGGCCTCTCCACCACTCAGAGTTGCAGCGCCTATCCGCAGGAGCTGAGTCGTGCCGCTTAGGCCGCCGAATCGCTTCGTGAGCTTGTATTCGTTGCCGTTCGTGCTGAAGCAGACTTCAACCTCTGGATGCCCCGAGGAAATGGAGGAAACCATGCTCTTGTGTGCTTCACCGGTGACCGTCGACTTCAAAAAGAGGGCGCGGTGGATGGCTTCGATCAGTGTGCTCTTGCCTACTTCGTTTGGCCCACCGATCAACGTCCTGAAAGGATCAAACTCGACCATTACTTCACGATGAAGCCGGTAATTGCGCACGGTTGCCGAGACCAGCTTCACGATCCTGCCTCCTTCGTGGCTGAGTGCAGTTCACGAAGAGCAATGTGAGCCACTCGAGCACCATCATCTGCCCTGGCTGCACGCTCAATGAGTTGGCGCGCAACATTGGCGATCACAGGATGTGACGTCTGTTTGGTAAAGGCGTCGATCTCAGCCTCCGTAGGTGCAATGTGGGTCTGATTGGTCAGCTTGAGCCTTAGCAGTCTGGCTTCAAGAGACTCCAGAATCCGATCCAGCCGGCCGGATGCCTCGATGCCTAGCGATCCGGAAAGCGTCAGGCGCAGGAGGTCTTCATTGGCACGCTGGCCCAAGAGGTCGGCGATGCGGTTCTGAAACTCGTCTAGAGCCCTGTCATCGGCGAAGTCGAAGGCAAGTTCGTTCCACCGGAGACCGGCGGTCCTTTCTTTCGTGACCTTCGGCTGTTTACCACGCTGTACCTCCACGAGGAGGATGTTCCCCGGATCGTGGTTGCCACCCTTAGCAAATCGGTCCATTTCCGGCGTTCCAGCGAACCAGGCCTTCGCGTGCACCTGCTTTGTTCCATGCCAGTCACCCAGTGCGATGTAGTCAATCTCGGATTCTGGCAGCCGGGAAAGGTCGAGTAGGTTACCAGCCGCAGAATTTCTTTCGTCGTCCTCCCAATGCCCTGAGAACATCTGCGTGCTTCCGTGGGCGACAACTATCCGAGCTTTGTCAGACTCAAAGCTGCTGTAGATTTCGAGAAGCCTCAGCCACTCCGTGGGATCTTCTGACACGCTACGACGTAGGAGCGGACACGGAAGCAGCACAGCCGAGTCGCATTCGTGGGGCACAGGTTCCAGCAGTACGGTTAGGTTGGGTGCCAGGTCTGCCTGCTCCCTAAGGTAGAAGTCCTGTTCCCAAATGCTGCCGGGACCGCCATGATCGTGGTTGCCGGGAATAGCTATGACCGGCAGTCCGATCTGGCCGATGGCGCTGCAAGCGGCGGATACGGTTGACTTGTCGGCGCTGGGTGAATCGAACAGGTCGCCAGCCACCAGAACAATGTCGGCGCCAGTGTCCCTAGCCACCTCTCCGAGACGCTCAATAGCTTTGACACGGGCATGTTGGACGAGCGACCGCTTCCGCTCGTCGCGGATACCTGCAAAGGGCTTGCCGATTTGCCAGTCTGATGTGTGAACGAACTTCATAGCGGCAACATACTAGACAGCCGTGCTGTCAGCATCCTCGAAGATAAAGAACAGCGACTCAAGGGCCGCCTTCTTCACGATTTCATCCGCATCCAGGCGTTTCCGTGAAGCCTTGTCAATCTCCGGATCCGCGATCGAGTCGAGGACCGCATGGAGCTTGTCCAGTGCCGTAGAGCTATCGTCTCCCACTTCCGCTGGATCGACAGTCGCGGCCTTCCCGACGACTCGACCGAGCAAAAAGCCTCGAGACCAGGCTTCCTCAATCGAGTCGATCCGGGATATAGCAGAAGGCAGGTCACCAGCCTCGATGTACAACTCTGCCAGTCGGCCGTAGTTCTGTTGCTGCCGTTCCCTTGGAGTCTTGGCAGAGGTGTTGTATCCCTCGTTCGCCTCTGCGGCCTCGTTAAGGTAGATCCGAGCATCCTCCGGGTTTCCGTCAACCAACAGCGTCTCCGCGGTGTCTATGAAGAATTTGATTCGGTGGTCTCGATTTCCAACCTCGGCCATCAGTTCCTTGCCGCGCTCGAGCAGGCCGCAGTGCACGTACCACTCGGCCAGTTTCCGTATTCGTGTATCTCGCTTCGACTTCGGTTTGATCGACGGAATAGCGCCCTCGGCCCTTTCCATCCATTCGGTGATGTCGTTCGAGAATCGACGAGTCTGACCCCGTTCGTAGTCGGGGGTCAACTCCCTGGCAATGGCGATCGCGGCATCGAATATGAATAGGGCATCCTTGGCTTGTCGGGTCTCCGCTATTGCCATCTCGAGCAATTGGCGCTCCACGTGCAAGCGCTTGCCTTCATCGGTGAACTTCCAACTCGACAGCAGCGCCTTCACCTTCGCGACCGACGGGGGCAATGTCTTCGCCAGCGCAAGAGCCGCCTGCTGGTCAAACGCATCGTAGACGTAGCACTTGACGAGATCCTGGAGTTGGACCTCCCGGCCGTCGGGATCCTCGATGTGCTCGACAAGTTCCCTACATTTATCGAGAAGGGCCTTCGCCTTCGTGACGTCCCACGGCCGCCAGTAGGATGCGATCTCGCGGTACGCCAACACCTTTTTAGCTGGATGCGCGATGACGCTCGCCTGCGCCTCCGCGCGCCGAAAACGCTCGCGACGGCTGTCGGTCAAGGGGGCCGACTGCTGCTCCGAAGCACTGCTCTCCCCATCTATGTACTCGACCTCCCCGTCATCAGCATCGTCGAGAAAGTCGTCATCGAACGGACTCTCAGCGTTCATCAAGGAGTCGTACTCCGACACGTCCCCGTCCCAAGGGCCCTCGTATTCATCATCTTCCGGCCTCCAGGCGTCAGGTCCGGTCCGGATGAGCTGACGGCGTGTGAGTTCAAGTTGGATCTCCCCCTTTAGCTCGATCTCGCTCTTGGGTTTCTTTGTAGCCATGGTCGAAGCCCTCCATCCTCGCGGAATGCTACCTGGGCCCACACGCATAGATAGTACGACAAGGTACGACAGCGTTTGACGCAACTCAACAACGTTCTCCAGCAGGACTCGGCGGCAACCTCTGGTCGTGAGAAGTCCAGCACAAGGTCTGAATCCGCTGCGAATATCTGGCTGGAGCTCTTCACGGATCAACCCAAGACTACCTAAGAGAATACGCTTTCCGCCCTATTCAGGTATGTCACGCATTGTCCTGCCACCGGCCTACTCTATACTAACAAAGTAGCAACAACCTGGCGCTTCGGCGCCACGTGGCGATTTGACCTTCAGCTTGCCGCCACGAAAAACAAGGAGCTAAAGCGATGAACACCCAAGACAAATGTAGTGACTCGTGGGGACGGATTCAGCCGGATCGACGGGCGATCCGGGATGCTGAGGTGCATAGGCTTGCCGGGCCGCGGGTACGCCAGATTCGGAAGGAGCTGGCGGCGTGGATCGCGCGGGCGCGGTCGGAGGCCGGGCTGAGTCGGCGCGAGGTGGTGGCCCGGATGGGCTATCAGAAATTGGAGCGCGGCGTGTCCCGACTCGCTCTGTGGGAGCGGGGAGATGAGGCCGTTTGGGGGGACCGGATCCCTGCGTTGGCGCGGGCGTTGGAGGCCCCCGTGGAGGGGCTTGCGGCGTTCTCCAAACAGGAACTGGCGGCGTTGAAGGCTGCGGAGGTGGTGGTGGCGAAGCGCGCAAACGCCAATGCTGCAGCGAACGAGAGCGAGCAGATCCTACTGGCACGTTTCGCGTCGGAGCTGAGCGAGCCTGGTCCCGTCGCGGAACGCCTTCGTTGTCTTCCGGATGTGCTGCTCCGCTCCTCGGGGTGGTCAGTCTCGTTGCTGGGCGGTGGGCACTTCTCGTTGAACTTCCTGATGCGCGCCTGGCGCAGAGGTTACCTCGCTGTCACTTGCGACTGCTGCGGCGGAACGCTGCTGCTGACCTGGGTCGCGGGTAGCCCTTTCTCCGGAAGGCACAGGATGCGGGGCATCTGCCGGACCACATGCAGGGTTCGCACCTTCACGTTTCCAGACCCCGCCGAGGCATCGAAGCTTCTCAGTTTCACCACCCAGATCACGCGTGGGGCCGGGCGCAACGCACGCCATGACATCACGCTGGCCGAGGTGCTGAGCCGAGCCGGTCTCGATGTGCCGGTCGTCCGAATTCGCGACTCTGAAGGCGTGCCCCTTGCAATCTTCGACCCGTCCTCGGGCGTTATCATGCCCAGCACGGACCGACCGGCCGTTGGGGACAGCGGGGGAGTGGCAATCGGCCTCGACCTGCGCGTGACTCCTCGTCGGGGACCGGCGCGGGACGGTGGACGGCCCGTGATTGGCAGCCTTGCGCCTCTCTCCTTTGGCGCACGGCTGGGCGTGTCGATCGAGCTCGTGGACCGGGATGGCGGAGCCTGGATCCTCCACCCTGGCTACCTCGAGGATCCCGAGCGAAAGGTCGTGGCCTGGTTCGACGCGCCCGTGCCAGTTGCCGTTGCGAGCTGGTTGGTGACCCAGGCACCCACTTCGGTGGCCGAGGGGTGTGCGTCCGACAGTCGATGAGACGATGGGTGTCGCATCGGGCCGGTAAAAAGGGAGCATCAAACATGGCTGCTGCTCGCTGCGCGGAGGACCCCGCAACCGATTGGAGCGGCAAGCTGCAAGGGACGTGGTGCTATGAGTGACAGGCTGATCGATCTTTTCAGGGCTGTGAGCTGGAAGCCGGTGGAGGATGTCGTCCGGAAGCTGGATCCGGAGGACACCGAGGGCGTTCCTGATCTGTACATCCATCGGCAGGTGTTCGAGAAGATGTGCCGGATCGAGCCCCCGCTTTGCAAAGACTGGCTCGTGCTGGAGATCATGGAGGGAGAGCCCGACGAGAACGGAGAGCGGGAAAGCTGGGTGAGTGTATCCAGCACCGACCGCCAGTTCGACGAGGAAATGGGCCGCGAGAGCCGGTTCGGCCTGGATTTCAACCCTTGGTCCGAGTGCCTCGGGATGCGTGTCACCGAGGAGTCGCGCGCCAACTACTCCGACGTTGAGATCGTTGCTCACAGTCTCTGGGAGATGACCTTCTACGGGACCAACGAGGGGACGATTCAAGAGAAGCGCAAGGATCTCCTCGGGCGATGTGATGCGGAATTGTCCAAGGACGCGATTCCGGCCGAGCAGGTATTTCTTGAGCTCGGTCTCGGGCAGGAACCGGAGGACGAAGCCGGCTCCGCTCTCGAGGACGCGGAACCCCATCCAGCAACCGAGGACGGATACCGCGTGATGATCCATCCGTCGGCTGTCTCCGGGTTCGCGATGTTGAAGTGGGACCTCGACGACTTCGTGGAGAACTACGTCATCCCCGAGAGCAACCTCCGGAATTGGGAGATCAACCGTCGGAACCTGGTGCTGTCTTCATCTGTTTTCGATGGACCGCGACTGGAGCGGATCAGCTGGCACCCGCTCACGGGCGAAATGATCCTCAGCGGGCGCGGCGAGAGCTACCACGCCATGGACATCCACAACCATGGCTCTCATCCGTTCGAGGAGTACGTCCGGGCGCTGGTGCTACCGGAGAAACGGATGGTAGCCGCTCGGCCTTGGTGCCCTCTCACAGGCGAGGCGGCAAGCCACCTGGATGAAGCTGACGAGAGCCGCCTCTCTCGGGGTGGACAGCTTGCGCTCGAGACCGTGCTAAGGAACGCCGGGTTGCCGAAGAGCTGGAAGTTCGTCCTCGACATCGACAACCCGAAGCTCGAGCAGCTCACCGGCCGGCGTGGCTGGTGATGAGGGCCGGTAGACGAAAGGCTGAACGATGAACGTCACCCTGCACGAGCTTCTGAGTAGCGCTTCCTGGTCGGATGTGGCCACCGCCCTGCGCAAGCACTACCCAGAAGACGTTCAGGATCTCGAGCGCTATCGCGCGGCCTTCGAGAAGATGTCGCAGATGACTCCAGAGCCATCCTCCTTCCGGCTCAACATCGAATCCCACGAGCCAGACGAGGACGATGCTCGTTCAGTGGCGGTGAGCTGCACGGACGGCTCCTTCTGTGAACACAGACGTGGCGAGAGCGTCTGGGGGCTCGACTTCAGAAAGTGGGCTGAGTGCCTGGGCATGGAGGTACCACAGGAGAGACGAGTTGCCTTCACGGACGCGGAGGTCGTCGCACATTGCTTGTGGGATCTGACCTGGCACGGTTTCGATGAGGCAGACGGGCAGGAATACCTGGAGGAGCTCCAGCAGCGGGCTGTCGCGCCCGAGGATCAGTGGCTCACGCGGGAGGAATTTGGGCGGATATGGGATCTCGAATGAACAACACTCTCCACGAGCTGCTGAGCCACGTTGAATGGTCGGAGGTCGCCTTTGCCCTCCGCAGATACTTCCGGGAGGGAGCCCGAGATCTCGAGCCGTTTCGCCTCGCCTACGATCGGCTGAGACAAACGGTTCCGGAAGCGACTTCTTATCGGCTCGTGTTCCTGCGCCGAGAGTCGAATCTGGACGAGCCGTGGGAGCGAGACGCGCCGGCAGAAGTTGGATGCGCGAATGGCGCCGGCCACGATCTGCCGCGTGGCGAGAATTTCTGGAGTCTCGAGTTCAGGAGTTGGGAGGAGTGTCTCGGCATGGTGGTGCCCATGGCGGCGCGGATCGCATACATGGATGCCGGAGTCGTGGCGCACTGTATGTGGGAGATGACCCGGCATGGCCTGGAGAAGCGCGATCCGTTGGACTTGCTGATGAAGCTGGGACTACGGCATTCGGACACGGGGGAGATCGACGGATGAAACTGGGCGTCTACAGCGATGTCCACGGTGATGTCGAAGCGCTTCGAGTGGCTCACCGGCTAGCTGAAGGCCTCGGCTGCTCTGTACATGTGTGCTGCGGTGATCTCGTCGATAAGGCGCAGCCGGCGGACGAGATCACCGCGTTCGTCATGGAGAAGAGACTCTCCTGCGTCCGCGGCAACCACGAGCGCTGGTTGCTCGCTGCCGTGAGGGACGGACGATATCGCTATCCGCTGCCTCGTACGACTAAGGTCTTCCTCGAAACCACACCGGCAAGCTTGATCCAGGACCTCGATGGAATCAGAGTCGCTGTCCACCATGCGCGTCCTGGGTCGGACATGGACGGCCTGTTCGAGGACGACCTTTCCGTGGCCGACGTTCGCGGCCTGCTCGCCGAGGCGGAATGCGACGTCCTGCTGGTCGGGCACACGCATCAGGCGTTCGCTGTCAGTCACCCCGGAGGCGGGCTCGTGGGCAACCCGGGTGCGCTGGGGGGACCACCGTTCGTGCAGGTGGGCTCCGTCGCGTTGATCTCCAGCACCGGTGAGTCGCGTGTGCTGGCGAGGCCGGAATCGGCGGCCGGTACCTTCGGCGTGCTCGAGCTCCCTGAATGTCGATTTCAGGTCTGCGACCTCACCGGACGAACACTGCCCACCAACACCCTGGGAGCAACATGACACCCAGCGTCCTCTATTTGCATGGTCTTCTGTCGAGCCCAGCGTCTAGGAAAGCGCAGCTCTTTAAGGAGCGGCTCGCCGCCAGCGGGCTCGCTGTGGTGATCCCCGACCTGACGCAGGGCGACTTTCACAACCTCACGACGAGCCGTGCTGTCGCTCAGGCTGTCACCGAGGCCGGGGAAATGACATCGCCTCTCGTGCTCATGGGTTCGAGCTTCGGTGGGCGGGTCGCGCTGCACTCCGCGGCTGCCCTGGACGAGCGCGTTGCCGGCCTGGTGCTCATGGCCCCCGCTCTCAACCTGGAAGAGGTGCTCATGAACATGCTGGGCGCCGAGCAGCGTGCCCGTTGGAGAAGCCAGGGCTGGATTCCAATGGCCCATCCGGTTTTAGGGGACGGCGCCACCCTCGGCATTGCCATGTTCCACGACGCCGGCGTCACGGATCGCCTGCCGACGCTGCGGTCCGACCTGCCAGTCCTGCTCCTGCACGGGCGACAGGATGACGTGACCCCGTTCTGCGAATCGGCGAAGTTCGCGGAGAAGAATTCGGGGGTGACGCTCGTGGAACTGGAGGCCGACCATCGGCTTTCGGGGCAGCACGACCGGATCTGGTCGGAGGTGGAGCCTTTTCTGAAATCCGTGCTGACTTACTCGTGACGAGGAACTCGGAGGCGCGGGCAAAAAGCAGACTCGGATCACCTTTGTAGGATCCGACGCAATAGTGATATGTTTTAGCAACGATTTTGCCTGTATACCGGGAGCCTGGTGGATGAAGCTGCGGTTCAATCTCGCGTTCGACGACAACCCATGGCCGGGACCGCTGGGTGACCGGGAGGCCGTGTGGGGGGAGGCGTGGCTCGGTCCCCTGGGCATGCTCGGTCTGCTCGAGAACCAGCTCGGGCTGGGGGGGGTGGAGGTCAAGCCCACGGTGCGCGCCGCTGCTATGGTCCCGCGCGTGACGATGCTCGATGGGTTCTGGACTCGCTCCGCTCAAAGGGATGCCTTTGCCACGTGTCGTATGCTGCTTCATTGGCGGGACACCCTGACGATGCATGGATGGCGCAGCCAGCCGGTCGCCGAGAGGTTGGAAGCGTTGGCTCGTGTCTGCGAGGAGATCCTTCCGGGCGTACCCGATCGGTTGCAGGATGTCATCGATGCGCTGGGGAGACGCCGAACCGAGATCGAGGCAGTGGAGGTTGTGGACCACGAGATCGAGGCTCTCCCGCTGCTCTGGCAGGAGACGCTGTCCGCTTTGCGCGAGACCGGTGTTCGGATCGAGCGGACTCCGATGGGCCCTGCGGAACGGGGGGGCGATTTGGCCCGGTGCCTCGAGCGGGACTTCGTACCCGAAGGAGACGGTGGCCTGCAGCTCGTGCGCGCGGCCGGCCCACTGGCCGCGGCGGAACAGGTCGCTGCCTGGCTCGCGGGGCAAGATTCCCTGGATGGCATTGTGGTGATCGGTGGGGATCCCCTATTGGACGAATCGCTTCGTCGCTTCGGGCTTCCCACGACCGGAGCCGTCGACCGGGAAGCGGAGTGGTCGGTGCTGCAGCTCCTGCCGCTCGTGCTCGAATTGGGTTGGACACCACAGGATCCCAACATCGCGCTCGATCTGCTACTGGCACCGAATGGTCCGATTCACGGCAAGGTGTCCTGGCGGCTGGCCAAGGCGCTCCATGAGTGGCCGGGGCTGGACAACGAAGCCTGGGAGGATGCGCTGCAGGAGGGGCTGGAGAAGATCACGGACGAGTCCAGCCGACGGCGGGCTCGTGAACGGATCGAGGTGCTTCTTTCCGGTTCGGTACCCGAGCGGGCTTTCCCCGTTGAGGAGCTACGCGCTCGTCTCGCAGTGATGCAGCAGTGGCTCCAGGGACGTCGCGTACGAGACGAGGGGGCGCCGGTGGACTGGGACGCCGCGATCTCGCAGTGCGCGCTGCTTCTGCGACTGGTGGACGTCTCTGGCTTGAACCGCTTGAAACGCCCGCAGCTTCTCAGGCTGATCCGTGACGCTACAATGGACTCGCCCACCCGTCCGCGGCTGGGAGCGGAGGTGGGGCTGCACGCCGTTGGCACTCCTGCTGCGCTGGCCGGCCCGGCCCGGAACGTCATCTGGTGGTCTTTCGTCAGAAGCGGCGCCGACGGGCCACAGGTCTTGCCGCTTTCCCGGGACGAGCTGGAGGCATTGAGCGAGATCGGCGTTCGTCCGCCGACCGCCGTCGAGCAGGTCCGCGAGCTGGACGCTACGTGGCAAAGGCCTTTCCAGCTAACGACCGGCACGCTGCTCCTCGTGTGCCCCGCGACCGGCGAAGACGGCGAGGAGGCGAGCCCGCATCCCATCTGGGACCGTGTGGCGGCCCGGCTGGACGATCTCGCGCTGCGGCGCCTGGTTCGGAACGCGCCCATCGGAGCCGAGCGCACGCGCCTGCTTCCGGCGCTCGCGTCACCGGAGATCCAGGAGACGTGGCAGCTTCCGGCAGACGTTCCCGTTGCCCCTCCCGAGCAGATCTCGGCGACCGGCTTGGAGCAGCTCCTGGCCTGCCCGCTACGATTCACGCTTCGCTACAAGGGGAACCTGCGCGAGGGCGCCGCGGAGCGACTCCCGGGGGACGTGCTGCTGAAAGGTAAGATCGTCCACCGCGTGCTGGAAGACGTACTGGCGCGACGGCGCGCGGACCCGACCCTCTCTCCCGAGCAAGCGAAGGACCTGGCGCTGGAGGTGCTCGGACGGCTGGGACCCGGGCGTGCCGCCTCGCTTTTCGGAGAGGGCGCCGAGCGGGAGCGCGCCGAGGTTTCGCAGGCCATCGCTGCCACCGCCTACCGGATGATGTCGTTCCTCCAGGACACTGGGGCCATGGTGGTTGGCATCGAGGAAGAGCTACGAAAGGAGGAGGGGGAGACAGTCCTTTGGGGCCGGGTGGATCTGAGGCTGTCGGGGCCGGATCTGCTGGTGGACTTCAAATGGTCCGGAGAGAAGTCCCGGCGTGAGGAGCTCCAGCAGGGCTCGGCTCTGCAGCTCGCCTTCTACGCCAATCTCGCCCGGACCGCGGAGAGTTGGCCAGAAGCGGTGTATTTCATCGCGACTCGCCAAACCATCCTTTCGCGAAATCCGCTGCCAGCGGCCTCGGCGACGGGAGGCCCCCTGCTGAGCGAGACCTGGATGGCCGCTGAACGGAATGTCGAGACCCGGCTCCGCGAGCTCGGAGGAGGGACTGTCATCTGCGCCACATTCAGCGCTGATGACAGCGACAAGCCCGTGCCACCCGGCCTGGCCGAGGACCGGCTCGTGCTGTACCCAAAGTGCCGATACTGCCCCTATGACCTGATCTGCGGACGGGGAGGCGTGTGATGACGGACATCAAGATCGTCTCCGCGAGCGCGGGAAGTGGCAAGACGTACCGGCTGACGACAGAGCTGGTGGAACGGATCCGTCGTCGTACCGTGAGGCCCGAGGCCATCGTGGCGACCACTTTCACACGCAAGGCTGCGGCCGAGTTGCAGGAGCGGGTGCGCACCCGGCTGGTGAGCGACCGCGAGGACGACCTGCTGGAGCAGGCGACCCTGCTGTCGGCTGCGTGGATCGGTACAGTCCACTCTGTCTGCGGGCGCCTGGTCAGCGAGTTCGCTCTCGAAAAGGGGCTCTCGCCCGATGTCCGGGTGATCGACGAGGAGAGCGCGCGCGAGGCGCTTGGCACGGCCCTGTCCCGGGAGCTCACTGCTGATGAAGAAGAGGCTTTTGCAGCGTTGTCCGAGCGGCTGGGAAACCGTCACGGATTCGGACCGAAAAGCTCACTGCTCTGGGACTGGCAGAGCGACGTTCGCCGGGTAATCGAGCAAGCACGCGCGAACGCCATGGACGCCGAGGGTGTGCGTCGCAGCGGTCAGCGTAGCCTGGAGCAACTCGCCCCGCTGTTCACGGAGGCAGTCGGGGATGTGGACCAGCTCGCGCGAGCGCTCGTCGCCGAGCTTGAAGCCTTCCTGGGCCAGGTCAACCAGGAGGTGGACACCACTATCGCCACGGCCGGGGCGGTCCAGACGGTCACCGGAGCTCTTCTGCGACTGCGGGACGGCAATCCGCTCCGATGGGCAACGTGGGCGAAGCTGAGCAAGCTGAAAACCGGCAAGAATTCGAGGGACCTGGCCATTCCCGTGCAGCAAGCCGCCGCGGTGTACGACAGGCACCCCGACCTCTGGCCGGATGTTCGCCGAGCGACCGAGCTGGTGTTCGAGCTGGCGGCTCGAACCATGACCACATACCAGGAGTACAAGGAGGCCTACGGCCTGATGGACTTCGGTGACCAGGAGCGCCTGTCTCTCGAACTGCTCGAGGATCCGGACGTCCAGGCCCGCCTCCGAGGACGGATCGATCTGGTGCTGGTGGACGAGTTCCAGGACACGAGCCCCATCCAGCTCGCGATCCTCCTCCGGCTGGCCGATCTGGCGCCCAGCAGCCTCTGGGTGGGTGATCAGAAGCAGTCCATCTACGGCTTCCGTGACACCGACCCGGCGTTGATGGACGCTGCGCTGGAGCTCGTGCTCGGGACGGAGGAGCCCGAGACCTTGGAGATCAGCAGACGAAGCACGCCGGATCTCGTGGACCTCACCTCGGATCTCTTCGGGCCCGCCTTCGCGTCACGAGGCATTCCCGAGCCACGGGTCCGTCTCCAGCCCTGGGACGAGCTTCCCCGTGAGCGGCAGCAGGCGGTCCTGGAATACTGGCCGGTGGTCAAGGCGGGGCGGGGCCGGATGAACAACGCTCTACGCGGATCGGCTCTCGCGGCGGGCATTCGGCAGCTCCTGGCCGAGGAGGCCCCGGCAGTGTTCGACCGCTCCGACAGGTCTTGGCGTTCGCTTCGAGCGCGTGACGTCGCCATCCTCTGTCGGACGAACGAGGCCTGCGAGGAGGTCGCTGCGGCGTTGAATGAGCACTCGATCCCGGTCGTGGTCAAGCGCCGCAAGGGGCTGATGGACACCCGCGAGGCTCGGCTCGTGGCAACGGCTCTGAGGCTGTGGATCGATCCTCGTGATGGGCTGGCGGCGGCCACGCTGTCGCGTCTTCTCGAGTACCCGGATCTCGGGCCGGAGTGGTTGGCGAGGTTGCTGGATGCACCGGGGCAAGACGCCTTCGCCGGCAGCGCTGTTGTGACGCAGTTGCTGGAGAGCCGGGGCGCCACATCGGATGCAGGTGCGGTGGCCGCGATGGACCGGATCATCGAGGCCCTGGACGTTCGGAACGTCTGTCGTCGGTGGGGAAAGTCGTTTCACCGCCTGGCCAACCTCGAGGCGCTGAGGGCTCACGCCCTGGGATTCCACGACAGGTGCCTGCAAACTGGGGCTGCGTCTACGCCCTCCGCGTTGGTCCGCTACCTCGACCGCCTGAAGGAAGAAGGGCAAGACTCGCCCGGCGTTGCTCGAGATCTCGACGCGGTGACCGTTTCCACACAGCACGGTGCAAAGGGCCTGGAGTGGCCCGTGGTGGTGCTCTACGGAATGAAACAGTCAGACGACCCGCGAAGGTGCTTCGGGGTTCACGTCGAGAGTGACCGGCCGCGAATCGATCCCGAGCAGCCACTGGCAGACCGGTGGGTCCGCTTATGGCCCTATCCCTTCGGTGCCCAGAAAAGCGATCTCCCCCTGCTCGACCGGCTCGAGCAAAACGAGGCGCGAATCGAGCAGCGGAACAAGCAGGAACGAGAGGATCTCCGGCTGCTCTACGTTGCTTGGACCCGGGCCAGAGAGCGACTGATCCTCGTGGCCGACAAGGGCAAGCTCTGCGACAAGACCCTTCTCGAGTACCTGAACGTCGGCGGCCGGCGCGCGGTGTACGAACCCGAAGGCGAGGTCGTGCAGTGGGGGGCTGCGGAGCGTCGAATCCGGGTTCGTGAGCTCCAAGCTGGCGAGCCAATAGCCGTGGAGGAACCCGAGGAGAGTGGGTACCCGGAGCGGGACGCGCGAGAATACCCAACCGCGTATCTGAGCCCCTCACGGATCGAGGGGACAGCTGATGTAGGCGACCCGGTGATGAGGGAACCGGCCATCCGGGTCGTCGGGACTCCCGTCTGGAACAACCTCGGAAACGCGATTCACGGTTTCTTGGCCGCGGACTCGCCAGCGCTGGCCTTCGACGAGCGCGAGGCCATGGCGTTCCGGCTGCTGAATGCGTGGCTGGTGGCTTCGCACCTCGAACCAGCTTCCCTGCTGGAGATCGCTGATCGGCTCCACAGGTGCGTGTCCGAGCAGTGGCCCGAGGCCGAACGCCGTCACGAGTGGCCTCTGCAGATGCGGACCGCTGCCGGCCCCAAGGTCCGGGGAGAGGCGGACCTTGTGCTACGTACTCCAGGCGGTCTCGTCATCATCGACCACAAGGCCGTGGCCGGCGACGAAACGAGCGCTCTAAAGAAGGCCGGAGGGTTCGGGGGGCAGCTTACCGCGTATGCCGAAGCCCTGGAGCGCGCCACCGGAGAGCCGGTCGTGGCGACCCTCATCCATCTTCCGCTCCACGGCATCCTTGCGCCCATCACACCACGCGCCGCTATGTACGAGCAGGAGCCCCCAGCATGAGCAAAGAACCCAAGGCCGCGAACATCATCCGACTTTACGAGGACTTCCTCGCAGGGCGAACCCTCACGAAGCTCGAGATCGCGGAGGCCCTCGGAGTCACAGACCGCACGGCCATGCGGTACATCACCGAGCTGCGCGATGCCATTGGACTCGAGTACCAGGTTGAAGGTCCAAATCGGCGACGGTGGTTTCTCCCCCGCGACCGCCGAGAGTTCAATGCCAAGCTAGACCGAGACGACGTGCTCTCCCTGGCGGTCGCCCTCTCGGTGCTGGATCAGTACGAGGGCTCCTACTTGGCCGACTCCCTGGCCACCCTGCACGACGAGCTCGCTCACTGGTGGCAGGCGGCCGACCGCGACAAGAAGGAGGCCGAGCGCTGGCGCCAGCAGAAATTCCACGCCATTCGGTTCCTGCCCTACCGCTACCGAGAGGACGGCGAGGTGTTCTTCGAGGTGGTCACCGCGCTGGCCAGCAGCCAGAAGCTGGAGTTCAGCTATCGCCCCTGGTCCGGTCGCGCCGGCAAGCGCAAGGTCCGCCCGTACTCGCTCGTATTCCACAAGGGCGCCTTCTACCTGGTGGCCCTGGTGGATCACGCCAAGGATCACTACGAGCCCTCCACGTTCATGCTCGCCCGGATGAGCAACGCTCGCGTGCTCGAAGGCGAGCACTACCTGTATCCCAAGGACTGGGATCCGCGCGAGTTCTACCCGAAGATCGAAGGCATGCTCCAAGGCGACGAGGATCGACTCGTAGCTATGTTCGATGGTCGCTACTACGACTACCTGAAGCGGGACCGCGAGTGGCCGCAGGGGACCACGATCAAGCGCGAGGGTGAACAGGTGCGTTTCACCACCAAGCTCGTCCTCAACGAGGAGCTCCTCAACTGGTTCCTCGGCTTCGGCGGCGAGGTCGAGATCCTCGAGCCTGCGTCATTCCGGGAGTGGATTTCCGAGAAGGCTCGGGCGGCGGCCAACATCTACTCACGAAAGTAGGACCGGGACGACGAACAAGTGCAGGAGAAGCCGCATATCGTCCTGACCCATCACACGTCTTTCGGCCAACCCAGGATCGTGGGCCATCGGCTCACCGTGGGTGAGATCGTATTCCTTCTCCACGGGGGCCTGCAACCACTCGCTGACTTCCAGAGAACCTATCCGGACATCCCTGTCAGCCACATCATCTCCGCAATACGATACTGCATGGCTCAGCAGTGTAGGCAGGACATCGCACGCTGGAGCTCTCCGAAGGCGACGCTGCAATTCTGCCACAGCTGCACACTGCGCCGTGAGGTGGAGGGGATGAAGCAGGATGACGTCCGCGACTTGTGGGTGCTGGCGCGCACACTGAACGAAAACCTGGTAGTGACACTAACGCAGGAGAACACTCCCGCCGGAAACAAGAAGCGCTCGAGCGAGCCCTGACCTCGTGTTGCTTCGTCTACAAAAGAACTTCTGCGGGTACGACCAGGGTCGTCTTACCGGTCGGTCACAGTGCTTGGTGTTTCATACACCGGTGCTGACGGCACCGATAGGAGGACGACATGGAGCCGTTGATCGCGTTGATGGCGATCCTCGTGGTGGGATCGTCGATCTGGGTCGGGATCGATGCGTGGAGCATCGGAGCTCGCAAGGGGCTGGTACCCGGGATCGTGGACCTCGGCCATGTGGGCTGGTTCTTCGCCTGCCTCGGTATCTGGGTGCTGGCGTTTCCGCTGTACCTTGCGAACCGTGGCGACATCATCAAGGCAGTCAAGGCGGAGGCCGCGACGTCTCAAACCTCTGGCGCGAGTCGTCACCCTGGGAGCGTCGCCTCCCTGCCGGCGAGTAGTCCCCCCGATGCTCAGCCTCTATACCGGCAGCCACGAAGAGACTCCTCGGACGCTGCCATTCCGGGACAGATGTACAAGGTGAAGCTGGCCGCAGGTGAGTTCGGCCCGTTTGCTCTCGGAAGGCTGCAGGAATTCGTTGGCACAGGGCAGCTTCGGCCCGACTCGGTCGTTCTGCCCGAGTTCGGGGAGCCGATCGCGGCCACGGATGTCCCGGGACTGGAGTTCCCACCCGCGGCACCTGCAAGGTCCGAAGATGTCACACGTTCGCCGGAACCGGATCAGGCCCGCCTATATCAAGCGCACCTGCCGGCGCCTCGATCCAGCTCGGCCGCCATTCCGGGCACGGCTTCCACGTCTACCCAATCCGATCAGGAAGCGACAGTAGCCGCGCCGCCGCCACCCCAGGCTTTGTGCGAGCGTCCACAGATCCTTCCCACCGCATCGCCACCTACCGGCCCCACGGCTGCGCCTGGCGCGCCACCGCTTCCCGGTGGGGGGTTTCCCCCGAGCCCCTACCGGAAAGCCGACAGCGGCGGTACGGGCGCTGGCATGGGCGTCATTGGCCTACTCGTGCTCATTGCCGGTCTCCAAGTGCTGAGCATGGTGCTGCGCCACACCGTGTCGGGGCCGAAGGGACGATGGGAGCACAAGGTGTCCTCGGCCTCGGACCCGAAGTTCGACTCGCATTTCGACGAGCTCGGCAAAGAGGGATGGCAGATCGTCTCCTGTCGACGCGCTCTCGCGACCTCCGGAACAGCGCGCGACTACCGCTACGAGTGTGTCCTGAAGCGCAAGGCTTCCAGCTCGTCGGATTGACGGTGGCCCGGTCCAGACATCGCTGAGACAGAGACGTTCCCACCGCCATGTTCCATTGAGCTGTGGCCCTGGCCGGAGCCCCGAACACTCCGGCGGAAACAAGAAGGAGAGCTCATGTCGATCGAGCTGCGGAGAGCGAGGCGCAAGCGCCTCCACAATCGGCGCACCCGCCACCAGCGGCTTCGAGATTTGGAGCGGATGGCCGGCAAGGACGCACGGGCCATCGCGGCCTCTGTAGAAGCCCTTCCAACCGGCTGGGGAGGAGCACCCGAGGGTTGGCTGCTCGAGGAACTCGGCTTCTACGGACTCGACGCTGTGGAGGAGGGGATCCTCATCGCGCTCGTCACAGGCGAGCCAATTCTCCTCGTCGGACGTCACGGCACCGCGAAGACCGCGATCTGCTGTCGGCTGGGAGAGGTGCTGGACCTGCGATTTCATGCCTACGACGCCGCAAAGGCGTTGTTCGAGGACGTGGTCGGATTTCCGAGCCCGAGCAGCCTCGCTCGAGGAGAGGTGAGCTACGTGCCCACGCCGATGTCGCTCTGGGACAAGGAGTTCATCCTGGTGGACGAACTCTCCAGGGCGCAGCCCCAGATGCAGAACAAGTGGCTGGAGGTGATCCGGTCGCACCGGCTCATGGGACAGGCGTTGCCCAAGCTGAGGCATGTCATCGCCGCCATGAACCCCACGGACTACCTCGGCGCCGTACCACTGGACGAAGCCCTGCTGTCCAGGTTCGCCGTGGTGCTGCGAATGCCGGAGGTCGCCGAGATGGGGGAAGCTACGGCGCAGAAGGTCATCTCCGCGAGATCTGCCGACGACGCGCCGCTGGTGGGCGACGCGCTGGCCGGAGCACCCACAAGCCCCGATGATGTTCGCCGGATACGCAGGCGTCTCAGGCGCCGGCTGTCGGTCGCGCTCCGCCGGCTTTCGGCAGTGGAGTCCATTTTCGGCACCGCGGTGACCAGGTACGTGCACGAGGTTTCTCTCCATCTCGCCGAGCGCGGTCACTCCATGGACGCCCGACGGCTGGGCATGGTTCGCCGGAACCTGCTGGTGGCGCTGGCGCTAGCGAGCGGCGAGAGGGCTCTCGACGAGGACGGCGGTAGCGAAGTCGATCCAGCAGAGGATGCGTTTCCGCGCTACGGCGCCTCGGTCGCGGAGGTCAGCTCCATCGTCGGCCGGACGCTGTCCTTCAGCCTGCCTTTCGAGGCGGACGGACGCCCGGGACCATCCGCCGATATACTGAGCACGATTCATCGCGCGGCGTTCGACGAAGCATTCGGCGATCACCCCGACAGCTCGACGCTCTCACAGGGGTGCGCAACGGGTCGCGTTGCTCGTGGCAGCCGCAGACAGCTCGTTGCGTACCGTCAGCGCATCTCCGACCTCCCGCTGGAGGAGCACTACCGGATGACCAACGACCTGCTTCAGCGTGCGCAGGAGGCTCCCGCCGAGCGGCTGCTGCGCGCCTGGGACGATCTCCTGGCGCTGGGCGAAGTCGTGCGCGGCAACCCGGGAGCCGTGCCCTGGGAGGTGACCGAGCATCTTCTCGATGGGTTGGCGGTTCAGTTCGGGATCGCGGAGACCAGCGCCGCCAGCCTGGTGACCCTCTGCCGCGATCAGCGGATCGATTCCAATCGCAGCGATTCCGCGCGTATCGCACGGCAATGCCAGGCGCGTGTGAGTCTAACAACCCGAGGGGATCACGACGACGCGGCGCGACTCATCAAGCGCCTGCGAGACCAAGGAGGAGCACTGTGAAGCTCGATTGCTATCGCGAGCAGCATGCACTGGACGGTGTGTCCGTGATGACCCTGTCGTCGGTCGAGGTGCCCGTCGCCGAGGTCCTGGAGCATCGTCTCGCCGACGTAACGCTCAATCACTGGAACGCGGTCTCGCCGCAAGAAGACGAAGAGTCGGAGGCAACCTCCGCTCCCCAGAGGTTCCGCTATCGCGTGGGAGACAGTGCTCAGGCGCGGATCGTCGAAGCGGAGGGCATGATCCTGGGACACGGGGACGCCTCGTTGATCTCCTTTCTCGAGCATCGCTACGTACCCGATGCGGATTCGAACCGCACGGTCGATCGCCTCCTGGGGCAGCTTCACCGCGGGGAGATCACACGCGCGGACTGGCTGAACGTGATGGAGGAGGATATTCTCGGACAACGGCAGCAGCGGTTTCGACGGCGGTACTTCGAACCGGACAACCCCACGGCTCCCAGGCTCGTCGGGTATCATCGCAACATCCGTTCACTCTTCAACGAGAGGCAAGACGCCCTGGGTACCTGTCTTCTGCGGTCCCTGTCGGACGATGAGCCCCATGCCATCGTCACTTCGTTCAGCGAGAGTGTCGACTCCGAGCCCGTTCCCCGCTGGCGATTCGCAATCATGGGTGAGTATGGCGAAGGCGTCGGCTGCTGGGATGGCCGCCGCTACCGTGTGGTCGATGAGCTCGACAATCTCCCGGACGCCTTGCGGCATTCCCTGGATCGTAACGGCCGGGTCGTGGCGCGCTCCAAGGAGTGGTTCGCTCCGCTACCGGACCTGCGAGTGGAGTTTCTCGTGCGCGTACCCTTCGCATCCGAGGTGAACGACGTTGTCGACCCCGGACCTCCACCAACCTGGGACGAGCTCCGGCGACCGTCCTTCCTCGTGGACACGCGCCGTCCGGTGTCCCTGCGCGGTCGAGCCGAGCTCGCGGTGGTGGAAGAACCGGAGTATGCCCTTGGCGTGATCACCCGCTGTACGACCCGGGGAGCCTTCGTGCCGGAGATGCCACCCGCGCCCGTGGAGGACATCGCCCTGTCGCCGGACGGCCAGCCGGCGCGATACCTGGCCGGATGCTGGCTCCGATGAGCGTCGAGCAGCTCGCCTCGCGCCGCCGCGCGGTCGCGCAGGAGCCGTCCGCCGAATCGCTCGACTACGCGGGACGGTCCTTTCTGGCCGAGGCCCTGGGAGACGATCGACGTCTGCGGGAGCGCGTCCTTTCGCTGGTGCACGACCTCCGCATCCGGAAAGACATCGACACCGCGCGCGTGCGCGTGCAGAGCGGCCGCTTCGTGCTCGAGGTCTCTCCCCGCTTCGTGGCGACCATGCTCCCCACGCCGGAGGACAAGCGCTTCGTGCTCATGCACGAGGTTCAGCATCTCGAGCGCGGCGATCTCGTTCGGGTCGGTCGGTTCTATCGCCGACTGCCTCGCATGGTGAACTTCGCCATGGACATCTACGTCAACGGCGCCGTCCTGGGCTCCGCGTACTTCGACGCCCGCTCGCCCGGCGTGCTCGATCGCTGCTACGACCCACGCAGCAAGCCCTGGTGCCTCCTGCAGCCGCCCTGGAGTCTTCTGGACGCGTGGTCCAACGAGAAGCCCGAAGCTGCCGACCACCTCGGCACCGCGCGCTACGTCGTGCAGCACCGGACGAAAGACTGGGGAAAGGACATGACGTCGCCCCCGCGCCCCCTACTCGACCGGCTCGCAGCCGTCGTCACCGACGTGCTCGCTAGGGTCGGGTTTCAGAATCCGGCTGAGGCCGCGCGGCTCTATCTCGGTGGCTGGTCTCGCACCATGCCCTTCAATGACTTCATCGAGCGATTCCACGCCCTGCTCATCCAGGAGGGGCTCCTGGAGGCCGTCGAAGGGAGATCACTGCTGTTCGAGCACGAGCTCGACACGCTGGCCGAAGAGCTACGACGCGGCGGGCTTCGACCTGGCAGAGGACGCGCGCTCGCCGCCCAGACCACCCTCCCCGAGCAACACCGGCAGAACGATGCCTCGCGACTCTTCTACCGCGCCATCCGGGCCGCACTGGTGGCAGATCCATCGCATCCCACGCTGCGGCGGGACGCACAGGTGATGTTCCCGTCGGTGCTGATGCACATGGGTCGCCGGGAGGCCGCGCTGCTGGCCACCGGCACCGTACCCGTCCTGTTCAACGCGCCGGGACAAGCCCTCGCCCTGTCGGACGAGCGCGTCCATCTCTACCTCGACGTATCCGGATCCATGGACGAGACCATCGCCTTCGTCTCGGGCCTGACCCTCACCGTCGGCTCGCTCATCGGTCCTACTCTCCACCAGTTCTCCAATCGCGTGGTAACCATCACCTGGCAGCAGCTCGAAGAGGGCCACATCGCCACCACCGGCGGCACCGATCTCGACTGCGTGGCCCGCCACGCCGGAGACCACCGCTACCGCAGAATCCTCATCGTCACAGACGGTCTCGTCCAGCTCACCGAAGAGTCCCGGCAATACCTGAAGCGAGAGGTGGAGACCTTCGTCGTGCTCGTGGACTGGCAGGGAGATGCGCCGGACCCGTTGAACAGTCAGATGGAGGACTTCGCGCGCGGCTGCTGGGTGCTGCCCATGCAATAGCAGTCCACCGACCTCCCAGGTCCGAACCGAGGAACAATGGAACGAAAGAAAATACTCAAAATCGAGCTCACTGAGGAGGAAACCTCTGCCTACTACGACTTCCTCAAGGAAACACTCGCCGCCTTCAGAGCGCGAACCACCCCCGAGGAACTCGAGGACTTCTGCGAGACCCTCGGCAGTCAAGCAGTCACCCTGTCAGCGACCTTCTACGAGTTCGGAACCATGATCACCGTCCGGTATCTCACGGAGGAGAAGATCCTCCGCTACAACTAGGTTGCCACCAGAGGAATCAAGTGGGCGCTACACGTACCAGCGATGAACGCCATGTGCCAACACGTTACGGAACTTGCTGTAGGGCTCCTCGATCATGCTCGGATTCCAGCGGAGTAGGAGACGGAGGTTTCGTGCCTGTTGACAACGAATCTGCTCAGGATCGCATCCGCGGAGCCGTTTGTCGGTAGGGCCCGCCTGATAGAGGCCGAAACTGGGACTCTCGACGCGGATCCTTCGGAGCAGCACTTCGAGTGGTGACGACGGGCCGTGTTGCCCTGCAGCACCAGAGAGCGCAGGTTCCGGCGAAAGTGCTTGATCAACAACGGCGCACTGGCGCTCGTGCGCGCAGGTCATCGAGCAACTGCCGAAGCGCGCGCCAGTCCGAGCGCTGCTCATCGGCCTTCCGACCGCTGGGTCCATTCCGCGCTAGCATCCCCGTGTGATAGAGCGGGAAGAGTTGCCGACCGAACCATGGAATCGGCGCAGCGACGGCATCGGCTAGCTTCTTCTTTCCGTGATCCTCGATGAGCCGCGTCGCCGCCATCGCCTGGCCCCCCATGGGAGCGACGATTGCCGGGTTCAGCACCTCGATCTGGGCGCGGAGGTTCTCGGAACAAGCCCGCCGCATCTTGGTTGAAACAGGGTGGCGATCTCCCTTCCGAAGCGGGAGGCACAGCACGGAGTTGGTGACGGCGACGGCTTCTATCGGCTCACGGAGCTCCTCGATGAACAACTCGCCGAAGAAGCGACCGGAGGGGTCTGTGTCGTAGTCGTAGGTCAGGTATTCCTTGTTGGGGTCGAAGGTGTCATCCCGGTTCGGTGCCTCGAAGATGAAGAAGATGTCCGGACTCGTCGGCATCGACCGAGGGAACAGCGGGAAGGCGCCAGGCTCCGCGAGCTCTAGCTCCCCTCCATGACATGTACGACATTCCGATAGCCTGCTTTGCAGGCCGTTCCAGGCTCGATCTTCACTCATGCTGCGAACCCCGCATAGAGCATCGCGCCGCGCCGGGCGCCGACATAGGTGATCTCGTCAAAATATGAAGCGTTCGCATGGATGCTGGTCCAGCCGCCCTCTCGCACCCGGTAGAGGCGACCGCTCCGCTCAACGCCCTTCTCCCACATCTCGATCCGGTCGCCGTTGTACACCACGCCCTCCCAGTCTGCGGCCCTGGTCACGCCCCACTCGTCCTTCGGGAGACGATCCGCCGCGATCTGAGCTTTCAACACAAGGCGGTCCAGATCGCTCCGCTCGAAAGGAAATCTTCGATATCGACCGTGAGGATTATCAAGCTGGAACAGGAACAGGTCGAGCAGAGCTCCACGCTTCTCAAGTTGCCTCCGGCAGGTATCGACGAACCTCATCCCCGCGTCGTAGTCACAGCAGCTTTCGTCGAACGCTTTTCCATGGTGGACCACTACAGCCACGAAGAACGCGCCCTTGACCTGGCGGCAGTAGCACGGCCCCGCAAGACTGCTCTTGTTCCACGCAGTACGAATGAGGCTCCGATATCCGACAGGCAGACCCTTGGTCTGCGTAGCGGCATGAGGCGCGGTGCTACTCATCTTCGGGCCGCTCCTCCCGCGCGACTCGAGCTGGCGGATCGAGGTGAACACGCCACTCTTCCGCCGCTCTCTCGGCCGCCTCCGGTGACATGCTTCCCGCGAGATGCGCCAGCAGATCCTCCTGTCGAGGCTGCCCGAACACCAGCCGGTAGAGGGCCAGCCCCCGCTTGAGCCTCTTCAGCTGATAGACCTCCTTGCTGTAGGGGAGCATGGGGACCCTGCGCTCCACGCAGGCGCCACCCTCGCGTTCGAAGATCCAGTACGGGATAAGCTCGCTCTCGCCAGCGCCATCGGTATTGGCGGCGAGCTGAAAGAGCGCCTCCCAGGGGTCCTTCGAGCGATCCCAGGTGTCGGAGGGCGTAAGCGCAGAGAGGCCGAACGTCTGGGCTACATTCTTGCGAACCGCGTGCCCCTTGAAGCGATGCACGCGCCCCTCTCGCTGCTCCAGGTCCACTGGGTTGGACGGTATGTTCCAGTGCACGACGGCGTGACACCAGGTGTGAAAATCGAGCCCCTCCTGCCCGATCGACGTGGACGCCAGCACGAACGGTCGGAACGGCGAGTTGAAGGCGGTCCGGACATTGCCAGCGCGCGCCAGGGTCTTGCCCGAGTCGTCTCGCAGGTCGCCGAACCTGAGCGCGAACCGACAGCGCGTCGTGAAGTGGTCGAAAACAACGCGCTTCCGCGTAGTGTCCGCACGCATCCGATCAACCCGCAGGCGGGAGACTCGGATGGCTAGCCCGGAGGCGATCTCCTCCGAGATGGCCTGCACGCGCTCGACCGAAGGCTTGTCCTGGAGCCCCTCGGACTCAACGAGCACGTGAACCTGCTCGTCGAGCACGGCCTGGAGGTTCCCCGCGAGGCAGTAGGTGAGCACCTGCTGCCAGTACGGCGCCTCCCCCCCGAGGCTTGAGACAAGCCCGATCGTTTCTGGGACGTTGAACAGAGTCCTGAATCCGCCCGCCACCCTCGCCGCAGCGGAGAGCAGATCGGGATGGTCGAATGGGAGGTCTGACGCTACCCGATGGAGCGCACGGACCGCGCATGGGCCAGGCGCCGCGACGCTCATCAGGGCGATCACAGCACGCAGGTCACGCGGCGCGCTCCCGAGCCCTGCTGCGCCGCGATCCCCGAGCACGGTGTCCAGCTTCGCGAGGTGCTCGTTGAAGCCCTGCGGCGACTCGCCGTCTCCATGATCGGTCTCCAGCGCCCTCCAGCCCTCGGCGCTCTGGCACCAGCCTCGATAGCTGCCGCCGCGCTCCGTATCAAGGAGCACGGGAGCGGCCCAGTACCACTGCTCGTCGGCACGCCCCGGCTGGCGCGCAGCCTCCGGAACCGCCTGATCGAGCGTTGCCGACAGTCGCCGCTCTGCCTCTGCGAGCAGGTCTGACGCATCCATCGGCTCGTCTACACCCCGAGAAACAGCCACCTCCAGCGGGTCAATGAGGCGGGCGAGCGCAGGGGACGGGTTGAGGATCCCCAACGCAGGCATTCCACCAGGGCCACGCTCCGCGCTTACGTTGAAGCGGAGGCGAGGTGCGAGCTGGTCATAGAGCTCGCTCGGCCCCCACCCTTTCGCCTTCGCGGCGCCTTCGACCATCCGCCGTTCCGCCTCGTAGGAGCAGACCACGGACACCGCGTCTGGGACCAGGTTCCACGAGGAGAACACGAGGGCCTTCGTGACGTCGTCGATCCCCTCGTAGGGCCCCTCTGGTTTCACATACGGTAGTGAGGGCGGCATCCAGAGGAGCCTCCACAAACCTCGGTTCAGAGTGTCCGCGAAGAGCGCTCGCATCCGGGCGTTGCCAGGGTCGATTGTCTGATACCGAGCGATTTGCTCGCTCGAGAGCTGCCACCGCTCGCCTGCTCGAATCGCCGTGAGCAGCTCGTCGCCCGGCTCCTCGGCCCGGCTCTTGATCTTCTTGCGCAGCTCATAGTCCCTGAGGAAATTGAGCAGGTACGGGCTGGACTTCCAGTACTCCATCACGTCCCGCGCCTTCACCGCCCTGGAGACCCGGTCCGCGGCAGCCGCTTGAGCCAGATCCCGGGGCGCGAGGGACGCGGCCTGGTGGCGCTCAGTGAGCATGGCGTCACGCTTCGAGGTCATGCCGACGCGCTCCGTCCGACACATGACCTGTAGCAGTCCGTCCCGGAGCGAACTGCGGGTCGCACCGATCCGCGTCTGATCTCCGTCGGAGATCGCGAAGAGCGCGCGCCTGAACCGCTGGATCTCCCGCTCGATCGCGGACACGGCCTGATCGTCCTTTTGCAGCAGGAAGCGCAGCGTCCGGATGAAGTCCGGGTAGTGGTCGTCCCCCTGCTCGTAATCCAGCGTCAGCATCTTGTAGGGCGTCGCTGAGAGGAGCAGCACCCGGGCGTCGGGCTCTCCGTTCCGCCCCTTGTAGGCGAGGAGTGCCTTCGCGAGCTCGGCCGCCTCGTGCTCACCGTCGAGGAGGTCCTTGAACCGCTGGAACTCGTCCAGGATGACCAGATCGGGCTCCAACGCGTCGATGCACACGCGGGCGAGAGCGTAGCGCAGCTCCCCGATTAGATCGTACCGTCGGTTGCTGTCGACGGCTGGGACGTGCTTCCGCATCTTACGCCGGCGGAATCGATGGCAGACGTCAAGGATGCGTTCGCGCAGCGGGGCGTTCTCACGGACCACTCGCCGGAACTCCTCCGCGAGCCCCCCGTCTATGTCGACGGGCCAGTCCTCCGCCCACCAACGCCAGTTCGCCTTGCCCATCATGCACTGCATCAAATTGCGCAGACCGCGGGACGGCACCCAGGCCTCGTCGCGGAGAATGCGGTAGATGACCGCCCGCTCGTTCACGATCCCCCCGCGGGACTTGGGGTCGAGCGACGTCCCTGGGGTGATGCTGATGAAGTTCACCCGCCGGCTGGAGAGCTCCTTGATGTGTGCGGGGAGCAGCGTCAGCCGGCTAGAGAGCGCGAACTCTCCATCACCGAGCACGTTCAGTCGTCGGATGTTCTGCTGCGCGATGGCGAGGTTCGAACATACGTAGACGACGTCGATTCGCCCCACCTGGCCCCGCAGATGCTCCAGCGTCCGGGCGATGACCCCGCGCGCGACGAGGGTCTTACCGAGGCCCACCTCGTCGGCGACCAGGAACCTCGTCGTGGGCTCCGGGTCCGTGTAGAGGCGCCTGAACACGTAGTCCACGGTCCGGCGTTGGAAGCGTTTCAGGTTCCCGAGCACCGCGTCAGCGCTGAACTGCTCAATGCTCATGGTGGGAACTCCTCCAACGCGTCCACGAAGACCTGCCATAGCTGGAGGAAGTCGCTGGGAATGAGCTCCTCTCCTTCAGGCGTCTCCCTCAGCTTGTCGATCAAGCCATCCACCTCCTGAAGCCGGTCTGGCTCTCTACACCAGACCCGCGCCAGCTCTTCCAACAGCGGCATCCCGTCTGCGCCCCCGCCGAGGCCACCGAAGAAGCCGGTCTTCCCACCCAGGCCCCCAACCGCCCCAAGCACGTCCTCGCCGCCGAGGCCACCGAGCAACATCAGGAGGTATCTGAGGAAGCCCTCGCGGTTGGCGACCACGGTCCTGAGGATCGCTCCGTCGCGACCCTCAGGGAGCCCATCGACTGGGAGGTTCAACGCGAACCTGAGGCGCACCCCAGCGGCCTCGTGCGCGATCTGGAACGCCACGATACCGGTCACCGAGGCGGTGGAGCAGCGCCCGAGGGGACTGGTGCGTTGATTCCGAAGCGGCTCGAGGTTCTGGGCCTTGTCTGGCGACATGCTGACAAGCCAGGCGCACGCGGTAACCTCCTCGGGCAGGTGCACCGTGGAGTCCGCCTCGAGCTGGAGTCGCCAGGTGTCTTGCTCATCGGCCTCGCACCTGAGCGTGAGACCAACATCGCTCAAACCACTCCGCGCGATCTCCAGGATGCGATTCGCCTCCACCTTCTCCGCGTCCGGCGGCTCGACGACCGTGTCCAGGTCGTATTCCACGAGGAGATCTCCGAGGCCCGTCGAGTCGACCACGGTCTTGTGCCAGCTATCGCGTGTACCGCGACTCACCAACTCCGCCATCACCTCGACGTTTCGACCAGCGCGGATCGCCGCGTTGGTGGCGTTGGCCGAGCCCACGAAGACGTGGTTCTTCCAGCCGCGCCTCGTGACATAGATCTTCGCGTGCAGTCCGTAGGTGTCTAGGTCGGCTGTCTCTTCCCCGTCTTCACTCTCGGCGGCGTCATCGAACACAAGGACGCGATCGAATCGCTCCAGCAATTCCCGCGGCAGCTCAGACAAGGTCTCCGGCCTGGACACCAGGGCGTGTACATCACCGCTGCTCTCCGTCAACGATCGGACCGCTTCCTCCGAGCAGAAGGGGGAGATAACGGAGAGGCCAGCGTTGACCGGCGGATGCCACACGCTACGACCAAGACCGTTCACGTGGAAGGAGACAGACTCGAAGTCCCAGGGCAGGTCCCACTTGGTGCGCCGGACCTCGTCGGCGAGCTGGCGCGCCTGCTCTTGGCGCGCCTCCGAGACCGCACCCATAGCGAGCTTCGGGAGGCGAGCCACGAGTGTCCCGAGTGGGCGGTTCGTGACTACGTAGCTTCCCCCGGGACTGCCTTCGAGCTGCAGGCAGACATCCCAGGATCGGTCATTGGTGAGGTTGCGCGAGAGCACAAGGACACGGATCAAGGGAGTCGTTGACTCGGAGTCGGTCGACTTGTATCTGAGGACCCAGATCTTCGGGTGAAACAGCCCTCCCCTCTTTGGCGCCTTCACCTCGACGACAACCGGCTCGAGCAGTCCGTAGAGCAGGTGTGTCGCGCGCGGCACCTGCATCCGACCCCGTTGGACGTACACCGTCGTCAGGTCGGTTATCCTGCGAATGGCCTCGAGGAGGCGGACGCTGTCCTGTAGGAGCTCGTCGGCGCGCCCCTGACCAAGAATCGCGAGGTGCACAGGGATCGTTAGGAGCGTAGTGAGATCCAACGAGAACGTGGTCGCGACGCCGCAGTCGTAGACGTAACCGGAAGGCGGCGTGAGGGCCGAGGTGTAGAGAGTCCGTGTGTCGGGGCTCAGCACGCCTACTCCCTCCCCAATCCGGCGTAGAGATCCGCCAGCAGCGTTTGGACCGTGCCCCACCGATACTTCAGCTGCCCAACACCGGCCTGTCCGGACCACTGATCCCGAACGCGACTGTTCGCGAACCTGGATCGCGGCCCCTTGAGCCTACGCTCGCGCGCCTCGACCAGCGCGCGGGCCATGGCGTCTTCGGCAAGGCCCGATGCGTCCTGCAGGACCCGCTCTCTCCACGCCTCAACGAAGGTTACCGTCGAGCGCGTGATTGTGTGCGCTGGGCTCGCAGCGAGTTCCCACAGCCGGGTCATGGTCCAGGCGCGAAACTCCTCCAAATCGAGGTCGGCGGCCCACTCGCTCAACCGTTCTCGGTGCTCCACCTGGCGCTCTTCACTGCCGGCCAGATCGGAGAGTGCCACGTTATAGAGGATCGCCGCCCCATGCATGAGGACTGAGAATCTCCTTGCGTGATCGATGAGCTCTCGCAGCGGTGCGGGCATCTCAGCGAACTGAGGATGAGCCCAGGGCGCGGATACGCCCGCGGGCTCTCCGTGCAGTGCCAAGAAGGCGAGGAGGCTCTCGGGGTGGCTCGTCTTGATCCGATCCAGAAGGAATTCTGCCTCCTCCCTTCGAATCATGAAGTCGACCTTCTCTGGAAAGCCGGCAGGGGGGGTGGGGATCTTGGGGCTCCAAGTGGCTACAAGTGGCACGCCGTCATCGTCCCCGGGATCCTTCACCTTCAACAAGTCACGCCGCTGATAGATGGCGTCGAGCGACCGATGGTAGTGATCCTGAAAACCCTGGAACAGGCGGACCCCCCAAGAGCCGAGACCATTCCAGTAGATTGACGACGGGAGCCGCTTGAGCCCACCTCCGGCCATGCGACCGAACACTCCACCCCGCTCGTTTTCCGAGTCCAGCAGGGGCTGAATCAGCCTGACCTCCTCCTTGCGAGCCTTCAGCGTGATCTCGGCCGAGCTCACCCGCTTCGATTCCAGCTGCTGGTACATCCACGGGACGAACAGCATGTAGCGCAGCCGAGTCTGGATCGTGCTCGTACCGGGGAACAACCTGTCCGAGAACGAGTCCCGTACGCCCCCGAGACCAAGCTCGTCCCGGCTCTCCCGCTCCTGGAACAGCGCAAGGATCCGCAGACTGCGCTCGCGCGCCGCCTCGTCGTGGTCTATCCAGGATAGGCTGAAGCCCATGGTCGGTTCTCCGTCGTGCCAACTTCTACCGACACTCCAACGCCCTGCAGGATGCTCCGCGCGGAGCATCCGATCGCCAGCGGCCAGTCTCAGTCGATTCGCGGTCGCCATTATAGTCGATCAATCAGAGCCCGCGTTCTCGACGATTGTGTCGTATGTCAGAGTGGCGGAGGAATGCGACAATCAATGTCGCAACAGCGACGGAAAATGAAGGAATGGCAAACGGACCTGGTGGTCTTCGGTCACGTCTTACGGGCTCGAAGCCTCGTACAGAATATCTCGACGTACAGCTATCGAGCCGTTACTATTGATGAATTGAGTGAACTGCGAACGGAGCGAGAATGGACGGTTTGGCAGCACTGACTACTCGGGAAGGAGCGCGTCTGTAGTGGGAGGGGGCCCTGCTACCGCTTCTGGTTCGGATTTCCAGTCGCGGGTTTTCGCGTTTATCGCCGTTCATATCCTGAGAGAGCGGAGCCTTCGTTGGCTCGACAACACACCGGACACACCATCAGCGGTCCTTTCCGAGACGGGTGGGCCCGGCGACGACTTCGGCATCGAGTTCGTTGACAGCCCCGTATTTGTCGAGGCGCAGGCGAAACATGGTCTCAGGGCGGATAGCCGGTTCTGGGAGACCATTCAGTTCTTTGCCGAACGATGGGATGCTACACCAGACGCACTCGGTGTCCTCATCGTCGATTCAGATTCAAGCAGGACGATTCGGCGAGTCCTCAGACGGGACCTCAGGCGCCTCCGCCAGAACCGCGATGATCACCAAGCCGACATAACACGCAAGGTTCTGCGCGAGCTTGGTGAAAGGACGGCCCAGCTCTACATCGCGGAGGTCGATATTGATACGGACTCTTCGCATGGGCTCGGGCATGCTCAAGAAATGCTAGGCAACTGCCTCGTTCATGCGGAGCAGGCGCCAGCTGCGTGGAGATCGCTCGTTGCTGAAGGTCTGGAGCAAGCGAAAGACCGCGGGCGAGCTGAGAAGAAATGGCTCGAGGGCATGCTGAGCAAGCAGCATCTTCAACCGAAGGCACTCCAAGGTGCCTTTCCCAATCACAGGTTGTTTCAGGGAGCGCTCGCCCCGACAAATCAAGCTGTCGCGGCTTCGACGCAGCTCAACCGTGAAGACGTGGTCCTTGAGGAGGCAAACTCTCATCTGAAGCAGGGGCGTCCCCGCGTCGGGTTGAAGCTACTCGAGCAGCTTGACGAGATCGAGGTAGCAGCTCGGCCGGTCAAGACGCGGCTGCTCCGGGCTTCATGTCTTCTGGCGTCGGGCGATGTACCAGCCTCAATCAGAGAGCTGCGCGAGGCCGCAGACTACGGCTCGGATGACGATCTTGTTAGGAGCAACCTGGCGCAGGCGCTGCTCCTCGGTGGTCAAGCCGAGGAGGCCGTCAAACTCGCGCGGCAGACTATCGGTAAGCGTCAAGGTTGTTGTCGCCTGATATGTGATCACGCAGCCGCGGCATGAGCCTCGTCCGTGTGGTTGGTTGCAGCGTCCGGGTTGAGCTCAACGACCTCGACCCGATCCAGGTTCCGAATGGCTCCACTCCAGCGCTCAGGATACCTTTGACGAGCCTGCTCGAAGACCTCACGGCGCTTGGCGAGAATGTCCACGTCACGGCCAGCGTGACGGTCGTTCGGCGTCACGTAGCCGATGGAGCTGTGCAGGTGCTCGTCGTTGTACCAGTCCACGAAGGCACTGACCCAGGCACGGGCTTCCTCCAGGGATTGGAAGGGCCGGCTGGGAAACCAGGGACGATACTTCAGCGTCCGAAACAGCGCCTCTGAAAATGGGTTGTCATCGCTGACCCGGGGGCGGCTGAAGGAAGCCACGATGCCCAGGACCTGTAGAGTGGCCAGCATCGTCGAACCCTTCATCGGACCGCCGTTGTCTGAGTGCAGCACGATGCCTTCGGGGTCGACGCCGAGCGCGGCACAGATGGACGTTATGAGCTCGGATGAGTAGTCCATCGACTCCGTGCGCTCGACCCGCCAGCCGACGATTTTGCGGCTCCATATGTCCATGACCAGGTACAGGTAGTAGTACTCACCACGGACCGCGCTGCGCAGGTACGTGATGTCCCAGCTGAAGACCTCGAGCGGACCATGTGCCACATACTCATTGGGCTTGTGGCGTTTGCGCGGCTTGCTGGGCTCTCGGTGGGCATTCTGGCCAGCCGCGGCCAGGATGCGGTACATGCTCGACTCCGAGGCGATGTACGTGCCCTGGTCGGCCAGCCGCGGCACGATCTGCTTCGGCGATAGGCTGCGATACTCCGGTGAGTTCACGACCTCCAGTACCCGCTTTCGTTCGACTTCACTGAGCTTGTTGCCAGGTGTCGTCTTCGGTCCATGGCGACGGTCATCGTCGACGTCCTTGGCCCGCCATCGCTCCAGCGTGCGTTCGCTCAACCCAATAAGCTCGCATGCAGGCTGTTGCCGGGCACCCGCCTCCACCGCTTCGCCAATCAGGCCCAGAATTCTCACCCGTTCCTCCCGCTCGTGTCGTCGTCCCCGTCCCCCCAGATTTCCTGGACTTTTTTTTTGAGCACCAGCAATGCCGCGGTCTCAGCTAACGCCGCATTTTTGCGCCGAAGTTCCCACTCCAGTTTCCTGATTTGCTTCTCTGCCGCCTTCTGTTCGCGGCTCTTCCTTGTTTTCGGCTGATGTTTCCCCAGCGCTGTGTTGACCGAGACGCGCCACTGCTTCAGCGTCTCCTCGTGTAGTCCTTTACGCCGCAGGTATCCACCCAGCTCCTTGTCCGACAGCGCTGCTGTCTCCAGCAGGACCTGCATGATCTCCTCCGGGCTCCAGTCCTGAGGACGCCGGGGGGCTGTTTGCTCAATGGGCTCATTGCTCTGGTCTTTGGTCGTCATGGTCCCCAGGGTAGCCGCATCTCGCTTCCACCGCGACAGGGTTCCCTGTGAGACACCGACTTCATTGGCTAAGCTGCACGCGCTGATCGCTCCTGGCGGGCACAACTTCTTGACCATTTGTTGCTTGAATACTTCCGAGTACTGCATCGTTTCTCGATGCCTTTCTCCGCCCCCAAAGACCCATGTAAGGTCATGTAGGATAAACTCGCCCCCGCGGGGGCGACCCCGGGCCAGGGGCCCGAGGGGAACGAAGTCCCCGACATCGCGTCAGCGATGCCGGGACCGATCCGGGGGGCAACCGCCCCCCTCAAGCCGAGGCGACATGTACCCTGACACAGGGGGCTATTGCTGTTGATCCAGGCAATCGACTGGCCTGGGTGGTTCTGATCCAAGCCGATCCGGCGGTAGATATTGACGAGCTGCCATCAGAGTTGCTGGGTGACCAAGATATCTGGCGCGCCAGGTCCATGGCTGCGCTGCGTAGAGGGGACTACCACGAGGAACTCGCGTGTGCGCGTTCCGCCCTGGTTTCAGGTCCGAGGAGCGCGGACGCGCTCCTCATCTACGTGCGCGCGCTGATAGCGGAGAGTGAATCAGAGCCGGACAGGTCAAAGCACACAGCTGCGATGCAGGACCTGCAAAGGGTGGCCAAAGAAGCGCTCGACATGGTTGATGATTTCGAGCGGCCACAGGTTGCAGAGGAGTTGCTGCTCGCCGAGGCTGTCGCCAGCCTCGCGCTTGGCGAGGACGACCGTGCGATGGAGCAGCTTCGGGGAGCCAGACGGGTGCCAGGGCACTCATATCGACCTACGATGCTACTAGCAAGGATCCTACGCGATGCGGGGAGAAGCGCCGAAGCCCTGGCATTTGTCGACGAGGAAATCGCGGCCAGTTCGGGGCCAGAGCTTCGACTCGTGAGAGCTGGCCTGCTGGTCGCTCTCGGACGACAACAGGAAGCAGCGAAGGAGCTTGAGTCGATTCCAAGCACGGGCACCGTTCTGCGTCCTGTGCCGCTCCTACTTGAGGTCGCCATCGATGCTGGGCTGACTTCCTTCGCAGAGTCCATTCTGGATAGCCCGGACACGGAGTTGCCCGTGCATGCGGCGTCTGTGTTTCGTGCCAGAATCCGAAGACTGGATCGTAACCTTGAGGAAGCTGAGCGTTGGTACGAGAGGTCCCTCCGAGATTCGCCCAGTCGCGAGAGGGCGGGAATCAGTCTGGAGTTCGCTCAACTACTTTCTGAGCGTCGGAAGTACCAACAGTGTTGCGCAGTGTTGGAGCAGTTCGACGGGTTACGACTCCCAGAGTCGGCACCTCTCTACACTCGCTGCCTACTATTTACGCGACGGTTCAATGACGCGCAGGTGTTCCTGGACGGTCTCGGTGAGCGGAGCAGCGAACCATGGGCTCTTAGAGCACGCGCCAATATTGCTATCGCCGTTGGAGACTGGGCTGCTGCTGTAACGGCGCTGCAAAAGTTGAGGCGGCTCGATCCGAGCGACATGAATGTTGCGTTCAACCTTGCGGTCGGCCTGGCGCGCGTGGGCGACAGAGAGGATGCCAGGTCGCTGCTCGAGGAACTGGTTGACGAGGTCGCATCTGGAGACGAGTTGGCGCAGATATCCTCGCTGTTTGGACTGCTTGGTGATCATGCCGAGGCTCGGCGCACAGCGTTTCGTGCCGTTCGCCGTGACCAGGACAACGCTGACATTCAGGTGTACTACCTGGGGTGTTTTGTCGGCCGGCCGGGTGCGGGACCTGAGCTGAGTCCCTCGAAGGTAGGCGCGGAGTGCTGGGTGCGATTGCGAGACGTCGATCGTGACGGATTGTACGAAGAGTACCTGATTCTGTCGGAAGAACCTGTATCGGCGACCAACCGTGAGTTCTTGCTGGGGGACGCCGCGGTGGCTGATCTGATTGGGCGTTCCGTCGGCGACAGGATAGAGCGTTCGTCGGGACCGGGTCCAGCGAGGGAGCTGGAGATAGTCGAACTCAAACACGCGTTCGTGCATCTGTTCCAGCAAATTGCCGAGCTCTATCCGAATCGTTTTCCGGCTCTATTTTACTACTTGTGGGTAGCCTCAGCGCCTGAACCGATGCCACGCCACTCCTCGGCCTCGATCTTGTAAGAATCGCAGTCCCTTGATGATGCGCACGGATAAATCGCCTATCTTTTGGGTGTCTATGACCATCCGAAAGGCGAGCACCCGTGCGCACAACCACTCTACTGAAAATCATCCTGGAAATGAAGCATGTTCTGGTCCGGGGCTTCGAATTCAAGCTCGGTGCCTTGGTCCTGCTTGTCTCCCCGTCTTGGCGGAAGACGCGCTGTTCGGGCTGCGGCGCCGTCCGACCTGGGTACGATAAGCTTAAGCCTCGAAACTGGAGGCACCTCAACTTCGGAGAGATCACCGTGCTCCTGCGGTACGCGCCCCGCCGGGTGGACTGTCCATGCTGTGGCGTAGTCGTGGAGAAGGTCCCGTGGAGCGAGCATGCAGCGGCACGGTTCACCACGCCGTTCGAGGACGCCGTCGCCTTCATGACCCAGCGCACTGACAAGACCTCAGTGAAGGACATGTATGGCATTTCTTGGGCCACCGTAGGGGCGATCGTCGATCGTGTTGTAGAGCGTCTCCGCCCCGAAGATATGCTCGAAGGGTTGGAGCGCATCGGCGTGGACGAGTTGTCGTACCGCAAGGGTCACCGCTACGTGACCCTGGTGACCAATCACGACACCAACCGCATCGTCTGGGGCATGGAGGGCAAAACTGCCGACACGTTCAACGTCTTCTTCGACGACCTCGGCCAGGAGCAATGCCAAGAAATCGATGCGATCACGATGGACATGAGCCAGTCGTACATCAGCGTCGCCGAGGACAGGATCCCACACGCTCAGATTATTTTTGACCGCTACCATGTGCAGCGGCTGGTCAGCGATGCCCTTGACGAAACACGCCGGGAGGAGTGGCGGCGGCTCAAGGACGAATTTCCGGACGAGGCCGCTGCGGTGAAAGGGCTGCGCTGGCCGACGCTCAAGAACCCCTGGAATTTGACGCCAACCCAAAGTGAGCGCCTGTCGTCGCTCTCCCGAGACAACCTGCGTATCTACCGGGCCTACCTGCTCAAGGAGAGCTTCGCGGAGATCATGGACCGACGACAACCGAACGTGGCTCGCAGGAAGTTGAAGGACTGGCTGTCTTGGGCAAGCCTGAGCAAACTGCCGGCCTTCGTCAAAACAGCCAGGACGATTCGGAAGCACCTCGACGACATCGTCGCCTACATTCGCTATCGTCTGAGCAACGGCGTGGTGGAGGGACTGAACAACAAGGCGCGGCTGCTCACGCGTCGGGCCTATGGCTTCCATTCCGCGTCCTCCGCCATCGCCATGATCATGCTTTGCTGCACCGGGATCACGATCCCGCCACCGGGCAAGAAGGCCCCTGCCTCCCGCTGAATGGGACCCACCGCAGCAGCAGAAGGCCGTGGAAACTGCCGGCCCGGTGGACAAACCCTGCCCGCTTGCGCGGGTTGACGGTGGACAGCCGCCAGGGACCGCGCCAGCAGGAAGCTGTCACGCTCCCTGCAGATCACCTGCCCACCGCCAAACGGGCTTGCCCACCGGTCCTTGGACAACCGCCAGGAGCGGTTGACCACAGTTACCACCGCCTCTACGAAAACAATTCCATTGTTCCTGGAGAGAAGAAGGGAAAGGAGCGACGGATTCTACCCACATTAAGTGAATGAGCCCCTCCTTTCCGGACTCAGCCATAGCAAAACTACGGTTTACTAAGGCTAACACAGGTCCCGGAATGGAATCAAACCCCGGAACAGACGGGGTGCATCATCGTCACTCACCGGCGTTCTGTTTAGCCGCGTATCCACCGGCCACATCACCCCGATCATGCTCGGCGACGACATGCTCACCATGAAGTTCGGCGCCTACCTGTTCCACGGCGGCGACATCATCATGATGCCCTTCATCACGCCGGCCGTGCCCCCGAACACGGCGCGGCTCCGCTGCAACATCACGGCCAAGCACACCCGCGGCGAGATGGGCTACGCCCTGGAGGCGCTGGCCAAGATCGGCCCGATGCTCGACGTGCTCCCCGAGGGCACCATGACCGGCGCGAGCGACCTGCAGCGGCTCTCCTACGTCACCGAGCACAAGCTCCGCGGCGTGCGCAACGCCGGCTTCCCCTTCGTGTGGCGCGAGCTCGGCAAGGCCGGCGGCTGGGCCAAGGCCAAACTCTTCGACCGGGGCGACTGAGGACCCGGCGGGGCCTCGCTCCAACGCCTCACGAACAAACAGATCGCCGGAGGGGGTCCGGCGTCATCCGAGCAACCTCGAGGCAATACCTCACACGGGCATCATGGAATCACGTGACCGTCCAGGGTCAGGATCCCGTCCCCCACCAGGTCGTGGGCGTACAGCTCGTACTGGTGTGCGGTCATCCGCAGCCCGTACACCACCCACCCAGAGTCGACGAACGCCTACTGCTCGGAATCGATGAGCGCGAGCAGGATGGGTACGACCAAGCGATCCTTGGCACGGCTGGTGGCGCTCTTGATCTCGATGAGGGTGTGAAGGTCGATGACCCGGATGGTCAGCTCGCCGTCGGCGAGGTTGACCGAGGCGGGCAGCAGATCCTCGAAGTCGCGACCGTCGTGCAGCTCGCGAAAGGAGTCCAGCGGTCCGAGGCGGGTCGTGAGATTGAGCTGTCCCGATGCTCGTAGGTGTTGCAGCGTGGGGCGCAGCCGGCGGTCGCCCGGCTCACGAACGATGGCGTCCAGCTTCGACAGCGTCTGGTGTAGACGTGACAGGTTTTCGTCGTCGGCTCGAAGTACGATGTCGAGATCGAGGGTCGTGACGGGTGCTCCGTGAAGCACGGCCGCGGCCCCGCCAACGACGATGAACTCGACGCCGCCTTCGACGAGCGAGCGCAAGAGCGCGGCGATGTCAGCCTGACCGGGTCTTGACATGGGTGAAGCCGGCAAGCCCACGGGCTGCGCTGGAGGCGGCCTCGAGGCGCTGGAGTGGGCTGAGCGACAGCATCCAGCGGAGCAGCGCACGGTCGACCTCTGCCGCCGCTTCCAGAAGCTCCGGGTCTTGCCGCGCGAGCCTCTCTCTCAGCTTCTGGAGACGCTCGTTCGAGACGCTACTGTTCGTTGATCTCGTCACTTCGCAATTATTACACGAGCGCCACCACCCCGAGAGTCGGAAAGAACCCTGCGCGTACGGTGTTCCATCCACGTTAGGGAGCGCGGAGGCCCTATCGACAGATCCGCTCGAGGCCCTCGCGGCCGTTGGCCCGGACGGTGCGTCACATGGCCTGTCTCCCCAGGCCCGGGCTTCGATGCCGAGCGCCGGATACCGTCAGGGCGCCGGGCATACCGCCGTGGTGGTAGGTGAGCTGTTGTTATCGAAGCGACATTCCCGGAACCCTGGATTGGCGACAGAGTTGTCCAGGAGCACATAGTAGCTGTCGGAGAGACTCACGTTGTCGGCGGGCAGGGTCGTGTAGGTGAGCTCCTCGATCTCGCCGGGCTGAAGCCAGCGCGTGGAGGACACCGTGGCGAGCAGCTCGTCCTGTCCGGCGCGCTCCACGTAGAATTGCAGCTCCACACCCGGGGCGAGCACCGTCTGGCCCAGGTTCCGCAGGAACGCGTGGAGCCCGGGCTGGGGGGCGCAGTCGACCATCAGCGCCACCTCGGCGTCCGGAGCGGCGATGCTCGTTGGGCTCTGGCGGAACGTGTTGGCGCCGGTGAGCCCGAAACTCGGCACCTCCTGGAGAGGCAGGCTGCCATAGGCGCTGCCCGCCGGGCAGAGGCCGTAGCCCTCCCCGCAGATGTTGGTCACGTGATAGGTCGCCTGATTCCACAGTGAGCGCGTGACCGGCCAGCGCCCATTGCTGCTCCCCAGGGCGGTGACGCCGCGGTGGGCGGACGCCATGGGAGGGAGGCTCCAAACGGGGTAGCCATCTCCGCCCGTGGTGTGATGCGCGCACGTCCAGACGGTGGGGTCCGCGCCGTTGTGGACCACGAGGACCTCGGCGGTGCCGTCACCGTCCACGTCGGCGACCACGGGCATCTCGGTGCCCGTGAAGGACTGCGTCAGCCCGGCGTAGCGCACGTCCCCGGTGACGCCATCCAGGATCCAGACGAAGCACTCGTCGGCGTAGACGACCTCCGCGATCCCGTCCCCCTCGAAGTCGAACGCGGTGGAGCCGGTGACGCTGCTCGAGTTGTCGTGGTTCAGGGTGCTCCAGAGATCCACGAAGGTAGTGTTGGCATAGTCCGGCTTCAGCATGGCGTAGTAATTCTGCATGGCCACGCCGATCTCCGGCTCACCGTCGCCGTTGAAGTCCGCCACCACCGGAGGCCCGCCGGAGCCGTTGCCCGGGATGTCATGCGGGCCCAGCTCGATGGCGCCCGTCGCTCCTTCCAGCAGGTAGATGTTCCCGCCGGATACCACGACCACCTCGGGCAGGCCGTCCCCATCGAAATCAGCCAGGGCGTTGAAGCCGTCGGGCACCGAGCTGTCCCACAGAGGGGATCCATCTGTTTGATACGCGGTCTTGCCGGCGATCAGCTCCAGCACGCCGTCTCCGTCGACGTCGGCGAATGTGGACATTGCGCGACCCGCGCTTCCCCCGTTGCCCAGCGTGCCGACGAACAGCAACGAGAGGACGCCACCGCTCGTGGTGAGCACGGTCCGGCCAAAGGCGATTTCGGCAGCCCCATCGCCGTCCATGTCGGCGATGGCCAACGCGCCACCCCAGCCAAAGTCGTTGTCTGTTGCGCCTTCCACCACGTCAGCGCTCAGGTGGGTGACGATCCCGTCGGCGTCCAGCACGGCGACCTTTCCCTCTCCGGTCAGCGTGACGATCTCCGGACGGCCGTCTCCACTGATGTCACCGAGCGCGGGCACGACCGCGGCGAACCCCTGGGAGCTGGGCTCGGCCTTGTCGACGCTCCAGAGTTCTTCTCCGGTCCGCCCATCCAGGGCACGGAGCACCCCCTTGCGGCAGGCGTAGTCGGTCACGCCGTTGTTCGAGCAAGACGTCTGCATGCTGTCGCCCGAGACGAACACCACGGTGGGCGCGTCCAGCTCGTTCAGCGCTCCGTCACAGTTCGAATCGACGACCCGCCCCACGACCGGAGTCGACCACACGTCGGCTTTGGTGGGATATTCGATCGGGGGAGGGTCGTATCCCCACTGCCAGCGCCGGATCACCTCGATCTGGCCCACGGGGGCGGTGTACTCGCAAACCGCTGGAGCGCAGCCGCCGCCGTCGGGAGCGGGGACACCGGCGTCCGCGCTCGGACAGGCCGGTGGCTTGTCCATGCACCGGCCCCCGAGGCTCGGGTGGACGCAGGTCCCGGCATCCGTGGGTGGCACCCCAGCGTCGCTGTCCAGGCCGGGTTGGCAATACTGCCCCGGCTGGCAGTCCGCGGCGGACAAACACTCGGCGCCCTCGTCGACGCAGCCACCCGCGAAGCACCGCTGGCCGGCGTCGCAGCAATATGCCCCGCACACCAGCAGTGGATCCGGGCAGCACGCCCCGTTGAGGCAGATCCCGCTCGCACAGTCGGCGGCTGACACGCAGCCGCCAGACGCGTCCACAGCCGCATCCACCTGGGCGTCCGCCACCGTCACCTGGCCATCGAGCTGAGCGGCGGCGTCCTCGGACACGCTGCCGTCCTCGGACACGCTGCCGTCCTGCGGCGTGCCGCTGTCGGGGTCGATGCCAGACGAGGGATCCGGGCCACAGCCGCCCCAGACAAAAATCGCGGCGATGGAGCCGATTTGGATCAGCGTTCGTAGAGCCATACCTTCTTCCTTTCGCTCGCGCTTGACATCCCAGACTAGGAACCATATCCCCGTAAAGATCAAGGTTATTTCCTGGATTCACGACAGTAACCTCTAACTCAAACTCCTCGGATCCCATATTATTACGATAAAGCTCCCACCTAGTCATTCTCCAATTTTCTTTTATCGCGATTGTTGGTTCATGCTCGTACTCTGTGCTTGTCGAATCCAGTTGCCCGTCAATAGTGAAATCAAACTTTAAAGTGTGTGTTCCTGGCTTTATCTGGTCTCCTTCATACCCATCTGTTGTTGAAAGTATTGTCTCAATACTTTGACTTCCAGTACCCACATTACCTTCAAAGACAGTTATGTCATCTGTAGCATCGATTGTGGTATTATCATCCGTTATTTTCAGGTGTAAATCCTGGACACAGTTCGGGTCTGTGTAGAAATCTGCAGTTATAGGTATTGTTGCATCTCTTGTTTCAAAGCTGCTTCCCAGAACGGGATTCACATCACTCACAGTGAATGTTTCGCAGACATAAGCATCAATTTCCGCATCAGGCTCGACCTAAGCATCTGTTTCTGCATCTAAAGAAGAATCTTTGCCTGAATCTCCATCAGCATCCACCAAAGCATCTAAGGATCCGATCAGAAATTACTTGATCACTATTCATCATATTCGTGAGGCACTATCGTGTAATTCCAGTCGCCATGAAAATCATCGCGAATGATGTTGCAGTCTTCTAATTCGCTATCGCTAACTTTAATGCCGGTAGCATATGCGTGTGTGTCAAGTTTGGCTCAATTTCACTTCTTGTGGGTAGCCTCAGCGTCTGAACCGGTGCCACGCCACTCCTCGGTGCCGATCTCGTAAGAATCGCAGTCCCTTGATGATGCGCACGGATAAATCGTCTATCTTTTGGGTGCTTACGACCATCCGAAAGGCGATCACCCGTGCGCACAACCACTCTACTGAAAATCATCCTGGCAATGAAGCATGTTCTGGTCCGGGGCTTCGAATTCAAGCTCGGTGCTCTGGTCCTGCTTGTCTCCCCGTCTTGGCGGAAGACGCGGTGCTCGGGCTGTGGCGCAGTGCGACCTGGGTACGATAGGCTTGGGCCTCGCAACTGGAGGCACCTCAACTTCGGAGAGATCACCGTGCTCCTGCGATACGCCCCCCGTCGGGTGGACTGTCCATGCTGTGGCGTGGTCGTGGAAAAAGTACCGTGGAGCGAGCATGCGGCGGCACGGTTCACCACGCCGTTCGAGGAGACCGTAGCCTTCCTGACCCAGTGCACTGACAAGACCTCAGTGAAGAGAATGTTTGGCATTTCCTGGTCCACCGTGGGGGCCATTGTCGAGCGTGTCGTCGAGCGTCTCCGTCCCGAGGATTTGCTCGAAGAGCTGAAGCGCATCGGCGTGGACGAGTTGTCGTACCGCAAGGGTCACCGCTACCTGACCCTGGTGACTAACCACGACACCAACCGCATCGTCTGGGGCATGGAGGGCAAAAGTGCCGACACGTTCAACGTCTTCTTCGACGAGCTCGGCCAGGAGCGCTGCCAGGAAATCGAGGCGATCACGATGGACATGAGCCAGTCGTACATCAGCGTCGCCGAGGACAGGATCCCAAACGCTCAGATCATCTTTGACCGCTACCATGTGCAGCGGCTGGTCAGCGATGCCCTTGACGAAACACGCCGGGAGGAGTGGCGGCGGCTTAAGGACGAGTTTCCGGACGAGGCCGCTGCGGTGAAAGGGCTGCGCTGGCCGACGCTTAAGAGCCCTTGGAATTTGACGCCAACCCAAAGTGAGCGCCTGTCGTCGCTCCCCCGAGACAACCAGCGCATCTACCGGGCCTACCTGCTCAAGGAGAGCTTCGCGGAGATCATGGACCGACGGCAACCGAACGTGGCTCGCAGGAAGTTGAAGGACTGGCTGTCTTGGGCAAGCCTGAGCAGACTTCCAGCCTTCGTCAAAACGGCCAGGACGATCCGGAAACACCTCGACGACATCGTTGCCTACATTCGCTATCGCCTGAGCAACGGCGTGGTGGAGGGACTCAACAACAAGGCGCGGCTGCTCACGCGTCGGGCCTACGGCTTCCAATCCGCCTCCTCCGCCATCGCCATGATCATGCTTTGCTGCACCGGGATCACGATCCCGCCTCCGGGCAAGAAAGTTCCTGCCTTCCGCTAAAAAACAGACTGACGCCCACTGCTGCCGGGAAAGGCGGGGGAAACTGCCGGCCCGGTGGACAAGCCCTGCCCGCTTGCGCGGGTTGACGGTGGACAGCCGCCAGGGAACGCGCCAGCAGGAAGCTGTCACGCTCCCTGCAGATCACCTGCCCACCGCCAAACGGGCTTGCCCACCGGTCCTTGGACAGCCGCCAGGAGCGGCTGACCACAGTTACCACCGCCTCTACGAAAACAATTCCATTGTTCTGGGAGAGAAGAGGGGAAAGGAGCGGCGGAATCTACCCACATAAAGTGAAATAGCGCCTCAAGTTTTGCTTTTACACAAAGGCCGTTGGATGTGCGGACGGAGCCGATGAGTTGCACAATCGTCTCGTGATCAATAAGCGGACGACCGCGCCAGTTTTCAGTAATGTGGCAAAAGAGCCGATGCTCGATTTTGTTCCACTTCGATGTGCCAGGTGGGAAGTGAGAGACGCCGATAGTAAGACCCGTGCGGTCCGCCAATTGCTGAAGCTCTGCTTTCCACAGACGTGACCGATGCCCATTGCTACCGCCACCATCTGCAGTGATCAGCAACTCCGATGTGTCCGGGTACGTTTTGCGTCCCATAAATCGCCACCAACGCCAGATGGATTCGACAGCGAACTCTGGCGTATCGTGGTCCACCCCGACATTGACCAAAGCGTTGTTCTGAGACAGATCGTACACTCCGTATGGAGCGACCTTGCCCTTCGTTTTGTCGATGAAATCGTGTACGCGTGTCGGCACAGGTTGGCCGATGGGCTGCCACTCGCGCCCAACGTTGCTAAAGTCGCCAACAAGCTCCTTCTTCTTAGAATCGACCGATATCACGGGATCACCGTGCTCCTGATGGGACTCGGCTCGGTCGTTGATGAACTCGAACTGTGCGTTACGATCTGGGTGCTGTTTTCCTTCGAGGGTCTTGCGGTTGGACTGCAGGCTGTAACCCTGCTCGCGAAGAAGTTGGCCGACTTTTTGAGGGCTGATCTTGTGGCCAAGTTGATTCAACTCAGTGGCAAGACTTCGCGTACTCTTCGACGTCCAACGCAGGGGCGATTCGGGGTCACCCCTCGTGACGGGATCGACCAGCGACTCCAACGCTTCAGCCAACTCAAGGTCCCGCTCTACAAGGTGCGGCCTTCCAGCACCAGGTCGCACATCGACAACATCATCAGGGCTAACGCCGGCGCGCAGTTCATTCCGTCCAGCGCGGATGGTCGTGCGAGACATCTCGGTGGCACGCATGACGACCGCAATACCGCCGTCACCCAGAGATTCCGCTTCCGCTCCCGCCCACAGACGGCGCATACGTTCGCTCATCACTGGCGACAACGCTCTGAATTTCTCACGTATCTGATGTTCATCACTAGGCATACCTACGGTAGATCACATCACGATCTCTTTGTCGATCCACTTGCCATTGAAGCCTCCGGCAGCCGTCGGCTAGGTGACCTGAGTGGACAGGTAATTTCTGCTCAGGACCTAAGGGTCCTGTTCAAAATAAATTCTCCATTCGGGACGCCGATCCATCCCGCCTGGCTGCGTTGCTCATCGGTTAAATATCCCGAAATATTCGCCCTCTTCGCGCCTTGCCAGGCGGGCGCCTCGACGCACCCTGACTTGAAGACTTTATTTTGAACAGGACCCTTAGCTGTCTCTGCGCGACCTCATCGAAGCAGTATGTCGGCCCCCTCGATCATGGTCAGCGCACCTGGGCAGGCTTTCATGCGGCTTCATGGCTGTTGGTACTCGAGGGCGCCCATGTCCACATAGGCAGGGGTTCCAGTGCCGGTGTTGGTGACCCCGGGGTGGTCGTACCGCGGGTCTCCGTTCGCATCGGTGCTTAGGGCCACGTCTCCGTTGGCAGCGTCGATGCACGGCGAGTGCTGGAGCAAACGCAGGTCGCCGGTAGAAAAGTCCACGAAAGAAGGATCGGCGTTCAAGTTGCCGTTACCTGGGTATCCGCCCTCGACGTTGCTGTAGGTCGCGACGCAAGAAATGATGCCGGCGTCGTTGAATATCGAAGGGGCCACGTCCATGGCGGAGTTGCCCCAGATGACGCAGTTTGTCAGGGTGGCGTCGGCGTTGGTGCCGTTGTAGATGGCGCCCCCCTCGCCGCCGGCGTTGCCGGCGAAGGTGCTGTTGATGGTCTCATAGGCCGATTCGCTGCTGAAGATCCCCCCGCCGTAGTTGGCATGGTTTCCAATAAAAATACAGTTGATGACGGTGGGTGACGATCCCGACTCGTTACGCATCGCTCCTCCGTAGCCGCCAGTGGTGGCGGCGGAATTGCCGTCAAACAGGCAATTGGTGATGGTGGGCGAGGAGTTCTGGGTGTTGCGGATGGCTCCACCCGCGCTGTGGGCCGAGTTGAAGCGAAACACGCAATCCGTGATTTGGGGAGACGACGCGTTGTAGTTGTCCATGGCTGCTCCGCCGGAGATGTTGGCGTCGGTGCTCACGTTTTCCTCGAACAGGCATCGTTCCACCACCGGGGAGGACTCCGTGTTGTTCATTCCAGCGCCGGTGTACCGTGCGGCGTTGTATAGGAAATCCGTATCGGTGACCACCACGTCGGACAGATGGTTGCTCATCGCCCCTCCGCTCATGTCTGTGCTGTTGTGCCAAAACTCGCACCCGGTAACGGATGCATCCGCCTCGTAGTTGAGCATCCCCGCCCCCCCTCCTCCTTCGCTGGTGTTGTACGTGAACACGCTGTTGGTGACCACCGCTTCGGAGCGGAGGTTTTCCATGCCGCCCCCATTGTATGCCGAGTTGTCCTCAAAGATACAGTTGGCAACCACCGGCGTGGAGTCGACACTGGCCATGCCGCCCCCCACATCCGCGATGTTGCTTTCAAACGTAGTGTTCTCCACGACAAGAAATGAATTGGTGGCTAGCATTCCACCACCCCAACCAGTTCCGTGGTTGTCAGAAAAAACGCAGTTTTTCAACACGAGACTGGAGTCCTCCACTGCCATGCCGACGCCGTCCTCGCCATCGCCGCCCGTAATGGTGAAGCCGTCCAGGGTCGCGTCCACGGTCCCGTTGGCCGTGACCACGTGCTCGACGTGGTTGGCGCCGCCGTCAGTGCCGTCTAGTATGGTGACGTTTTGAGCCCAGTCCCTGTCTGCCCGGCGAGTTTCTGACCCGGAAAAGCCTCCAAAGACGGAGACGCCCGGGCGCAGCACGACGGTGTCGGTCGCTGCGCTCTCATAGACGTGATAGACTCCGTACGTAATCCAGACCTCGCACCAAACGGTTCCGAGATCGTCCGCCAGGTCTGCCGCGGTATCGATACCGTCCTGTACCCTCAAATAGGCGGTGTCCCAGATTCTTCCGTCGGGCTGTGGGGCCTGCGAATTGAGGTCTACTAAGACCGCACACCGGCAGGAGCTGGGTTCACCTTCACACCGGAAATAGTTTTCGACAGTACAGGATCCCGAGCACCCGTCTCCGCCGGCAACGTTTCCATCGTCACATTCCTCGGTTTCCGCCACGAGGCCGTCCCCACATGTTCCAGTACAAACGCTCGGTTCGCCGGTGCAAGTCCATCCGGTCTCCACTAGGCAGGTTGCGGAACATCCGTCACCGGACACGGTGTTTCCATCATCACACCCCTCGGCGGGTTCAATGGTTCCGTTCCCACAGATCGGGCTGCAGATCGACGGCTCGCCCTCACAGATCCACCCCTCGTCGACCTGGCAGGATTCGCAACCATCGTCCTCGTCGGTGTTCCCGTCGTCGCACTCCTCGCCGGTGTCGATTACCCCGTTGCCACACAGATCCGGGTTTGAGGAGCCCGGGGTCTTGGGGCAACCCGAGGCCAACGCCGCAGCCAGAGAAGCCACCCAACAGATGGTTGTTCTCGCAGTGTTCTCGTATCGAACGCACATGGTTCTACCTCCATTCTTCGTATTTTTTTAGCACCATTGAAACCTGTGGATCCGGAGCCAAGGGTCCCGGCTCCGCCAGGAGCGGTTCGGAGTCGCTCACGACAAAGGCCCCGATCAGCGGGAATTATCTGATCGTTCAGGACGCCGATCCATCCCGGCTGGCTGCGTGAGCTCGCTTCGCTTGCGGGGCTGGGCTGTAGGATTCCAGCAAGCTGGAATCCTACAGCGACCAGCGGCTCATCGGTAAAATATTCCGCAGTATTCGCCCTCTTCGCGCCTTGCCAGGCGGGCGCCTCGACGCCCCTCGACGCCCTGACTTGAAGACTGAATACTGAACAGGACCCTTTATTCCTGCACGGGCCCTTTGCCTTATCAGGAGACATGAACGACCTGCCTGCCTACCTGCGGCGCGATTGCTTGAGCCGGAACGAGACGGAGATCTGCGTGGCGTCGATCTCTCCGTCAACGTGGAAGGTGCCGTCCTCGTCGCAGCAGTCGCTCTCATTCACAGGGACATCGAAGGCGTAGGGCTCCGCCCGGGGCTCGAAAGTCACCGGCTCAGGCGAGTTCGTCCGGCACCGGCGGACCAAGGTCAAGGGCGCGGCGCAATGGTTGGTGATGGTCAGAGTGATGGGCGTGTCGCACGACCCGCAGCAGGTGATGGTGTGCTCAGGAGGCTCCACGGTCAGGCAGTCCGGGGAACCCTCCACCGTGAAGTCGGCTGCACGGCTGTAAAAGCATCCACACCCGGCGACAATGATGGACAAGCCAAGCACAACGGCGAATGCCGCAACCCCCGGCAGGATAAGGGACCGTACATCGCCGCACAGGTGCCTTGGATCTGAGCGATGTCTCATCAATCTTATCAATCTCATCAATCCTCTCCTTGTGCTCTGATCAAGGTTCAAGCACTCCAGAGTGCACAATGAATGCCAAGAAAGAGTCAGGTGTTCTCACCCGACTTTAACAGCTACTCGGCACATATTTCCGAGATTCCCCAGCCAGATCGGTCCCTTGCGCCCGATCAGGTCGTGTCGAAACCGCCATGTGAGTAGGTGGTCAGGCGTGGTCGATGAGGGTCGGCAGATTGTTGATGCCCAAATATTGGATCGCTCCAAGTGGGTAATATCCTGACAACGATGTCATATTCGGGCTGTTGAAGTGGAGTTAGCCAACCAGACCTCGTTTTTGCTCCGATAGCGAACGCCTCGGCTCACAGTTGAGCCGGAACCGTTTCGACCGTGAAGGGCTGTGCCGTGCGGGGGGGCGACTACGAGGAGGATTGCGGATTCGTCCCGATTTCCTGCTGATATTCTCCTGAGCACTTCGGTTGGGTGTGCTCTATGCCCAGGTCAGAATCTGGCGCTTTCGGAGCGCTTTCCAAGGTAGCGAGCTGAACTTATGCGATTCGCGTCACGCCATCTTGGCGTGAATATTGCTGCAAGCCGGGTCATGGATCACACACGGAGGACATGAGACATGAAAGATCACAAACAAGTATCGTCTGTGGCGCCGAAAAGCCCCCTGCTCGTCGGCCTGATGACCCTCGCCTTTACTGCCTGCTGCGATGAAGAGGTGACGTCAATCCCATCGGGCACGTATGTCGTCGAGAGCTTCCAATGCGATCCGGCGCAGGAGCAGGGGTGTCCGGAGGACGAGGAAATAGCGGCGCTTGAGGCGGTCGCACTGACCGTCGACCGAGAGAACCGCCAAGTCCAGTTCGACTTTCAGGACGGGAGCACACAGACGGTGAGCTGGCAGCCCTTGCCCGAGTTCGAGTATCCATGCAACGACGGGGGGGGCGATGGTGGCATGTTCTGTGGCGGATGCATGCACATCGCCGAGGCGGTGCAGTTAGATCAGGTCCCGTTAGCGCTCGAGACGATGGTGTTTCAGCAACCGCGGCTCTTGGCGTCGTTCTCGTACGCCCAGCCGGATGAGGTCAGAATCGTCGATGCGGCAGCGTCGAAGTCCCTGACGTTCAAGCAGATCCCTTGAAGCATGACTACAAAGAGCGCCCTTCGAGGACGTAGGAGTGCCAGCAATGCCCTGGGCCAGGGAGCCCATGGCTGCGAACTGCTCGGCCTGTAGCAGGACGACCTCGTGCCACTTTCGCGCGATGGAGTAGGCGATAGTTCGCTCCAGCACCGCCTGGCTGATTCGCCTTCACGCGATCTTCTGCCGACAAGGACCGGAATCGAGCTAGCACTCTGTCCGAAAGACGCTCATCGACGTGCAGGAGATATGCACGCTGCGGACTTGAGCGACCGTCCAATTCTAAGAAAAGAAAAAAGGACGGGAGAAACCCGGTCGCGAGTTGAACGAGGCTGTCCAGCTTCACCTGGAACTTCTTGCGCCGGTCATCGGTCGCCTTCACCTGGATCAGGCACTTGGGCGCTGGTAGCTTCAGCGATCCAATCTGCAAGTCGTCGGTTGCTCTGCGCTGAAGCTCCTCGAACTCAACGAAGAAGTCCCAGCCCTTGTTGTCGTTCTTCGCCGGGTTGATTGTGAGCCCGGCGAAGCTAGCCCAGAGCGCTGTCGCACACTCGGCCGCGTTTCCGATTCGAGTGGACCGTCGGTTATAGAACGCCATAGTGCTCCTCGGTGGCCAACGGAAAAGCCCTCCTGGACCGGTTCGCGACGCTCTGATCGTCCTGGCTCCCAACCGGCCTGCCGCAATGGACTCGCCGTCGTCACTATAATCGATCGGCGTCCACACCCCCTCCGAATGTACTGCGCTTCATCGCGAGAAACTGGCGATGGGCCGTTCAGCAGCCGTTGACATGGTTTGCGGGACGGCGACGAAACTGGGGTTATCTACGCCATGGGAAGAGGCGCGCCTGGTTCACGGCCATCTGCTTCTCGTGGTCGAGGTCGCGGAGGAGGCGCTGGAGGTCGCGGAGGCTGGTGGCGTCGAGGAGCTCGAGCTTGATCTGGTAGCGCTTGCCGGTGCTGCGCGCCATCTCGGCACGGAGCCAGCGGATGAGCTGCTGGTCGGCGTGGGCGGGTTGGCCCTGGTCCATCACTCGCCCTGCTCCAGGAGGGCGGCGACGTCGTTCTCGCCGGCCTTGGCTAGGTAGAGCATCAGGGCGCTCCGAATGAGCGTGGTGCGGCTGGGGAGATCG
>Ga0272441_10001466_pt1 | contig 50309 bp, 52 predicted proteins | sample SSMProp6N_FD_193582 | JGI IMG/M metagenome (GOLD analysis project Ga0272441, IMG submission 193582) | Marine sediment archaeal communities from Little Sippewissett salt marsh, Falmouth, MA, United States - SSM-Prop-6N | ecosystem: Environmental > Aquatic > Marine > Wetlands > Sediment ... | reverse complement strand
GTTGTCGGAGATGTGGGGCGCCTCGCTGTCAAGCTCCTTCCTCGCAGGCACGAAGGACTCAGGCGGTTTCTACTCCAGTTACTTATTCGAGCTCACCGTGTCCGTCGACTTCTGAGCGCACCGCCGATGGGTGCACCCGATGATGTCTGCCTTGCACGCGGATCGAGCGCGGTGACTATCCTCCGCCGACCGGAGGGAGAAACGCGACCGTGTCGCCCGCATCGAGGATCGTGTCGAGGTTGTCGAGGAACGTCGCATTTCGCCCGTTGACCAGGACGTTCAGGTATCCATCGGCCAACCCTTCCTCGAGCTTCGGCACGAGGTCAGGGACCGCCACGGACAGAGCCGAGAGAAGACCGCGTAGGGTGCCCGGAGGATGAAGCGAGATCTCGCGTGCGCCGGCGCCGAAGCGGTCACGCAGCGCGCCGAAGACTTTCACCGTGACGTAGAACTGAGCTTCCTGGGTCGTCGAGGATCTCTCTGTCGGCATCTCGGGCTAGTGATACTCCGTTCGGGCGAGCGGCGCAACGCAGCGTTTCCGACCTGCGTTGTGCCCGCGAGCCCCTGAGATATAATCCTCTTCTGTACTTCAACAGGTCACTTCGTGCTTTGTGCTTGGGAGGAATTGGCGGATGAACAAGTCTCGGGTTCTCGTTTGTAGCGCGTGGCCGTACGCATCGGGGGTTCCACACTTGGGGAACCTCGTGAGTTCGCTCCTGTCGGGAGACGTCCTAGCCCGCTACTACCGATTGCGCGGTGCGGATGTGCTCTATGTCTCCGGGACGGACGCACACGGTACGAGAATCGAGTTTGAGGCGGAGGCAGAGGGCATCTCTCCCGCGGAACTCGCCGAGAGGAATCACAGCAGGATCTGCGACATCCTTGACGGGTTCGACATTCATTTCGACAACTACACGACGACGGAGTCGCAAGTACACAAACGTTTCGTACGAGAGATCTACCTTCAGATGGAGGAAAACGGGTACATCTGCACGAAGTCAGAGCACCGCGCGTTCTGCAATCGGTGCGAGAAGTTCCTTGCTGACCGATTCATCTCCGGGACCTGCCCTCGCTGCGGCGCGAAGGACGCGTTGGGAAATCAGTGCGACGTCTGTGGTGCGATCCTCGAGCCGGAGCAGCTGATCGATCCTCGATGTAGCTTCTGTGAGAAGGACGACATCAGCTTCCGGGAAACCAAGCACTGGTACCTCGATCTTGCGCGTCTGTCGGAGGCATTGGGCGGGTATGTGAAGTCCCGCGGATTCCAGGGGAATGTCGCCGAGTACACGAGACGGATGATTCAGGACGGCCTGGAGCCGCGAGCCATGACGCGGGACATCAAGTGGGGGATCCCCGCCCCATTCGAGGGAGCCGAGGGCAAGGTCATCTACGTGTGGGGAGAAGCGGCGCTGGGATACGTGTCCGCGGTGATCGAGCACTTCGCCGGGGAGGACCGCTGGAGGGACTTCTGGTTTGGGGACGACGTGTTCCAGGTCTACACCCTGGGCAAGGACAACATCTCTTTTCACACGCTGATCTTCCCGGGACAGCTGATCGCTTCCGCACAGGGCTACCATCTTCCCGATCAAATCGCGGCGACCGAGTATCTGAATTGGATCGACGGTGGGTCCTTTTCCAAGACGCGCGGAATTGGACTGTACTGCGATGACGCGCTTGATGTGATGGACGGAGAGCTGTGGCGGTTCTACTTGCTCTACAACCGCCCGGAAGGCCGCGATGTCAGCTTCTCGTGGGAGGAACTGGAGAAGGCAGTCAATGGCGTGCTGATCTCCAACGTCGCCAACCTGATGAACCGTGTTATCTCCTTTGTACAAACGCAGTTTGACCATGTTGTTCCGAACGTCGAACTCGATCCGGAGGTCCTAGAGCGGCTGGCAACCGGGAAGGCTGCGTTCGATGGCGCCATCGAACGTGCCGCGCTTGCCGAGGCTCTCCGAGCAGTGTGCGATCTCGCCGTGTTCGGAAACGAGTACTTCCAGCGGAAACGCCCGTGGGATACGAGAGACGAAGTTGCCGTGGCGAGCGGGCTCCATCTGGTCAAGGGGATGGGCATTCTTCTGCTCCCGTTTGTCCCCACGTTTGCGTCTGCCGTACTGTCGGTGTTGAGCATTTCCGAACCGGTCTGGGACGAGATTGATCGACTCGCCGGTGGGAACGAAGTTGGAACAGAGCGGGTTCTGCTGGAACGGATCGAGGTGGAGAACTTGCGCCGGCACGTCGAGGAGAGCGCAGACGGAGAGTGCACGAAGGAGGCTTCAGTGACGATCTCGTTCGCAGACTTCCAGAAACTCGACTTCCGCGTCGGGGAGATCACTTCCGCTTCGGACGTCGCGGGCGCCGACAATCTGCTGCAGCTCTCCGTCGATTTCGGCGATCGGTCGCGGAGCTGCGTCGCAGGCATCAAGAGGAGCTACGCTGCAGACGAGCTCATAGGAAAGCGCGTCGTGGCGTTGGTCAACCTGGAGCCGCGCACGATACGCGGAGTACAATCGGAGTGCATGCTCCTGGCCGCGCAGGGCGACAGCTTGTCATTGGCGGTCGTCGACCGACCAGTTGAGCCGGGAACCACAGTCTCATAGGGCGTTGAAAAGCGAAGAGCCGACGGCTAGAATCGGCTTCAATTGGGGTGGAAGCGAAATGTATGCAGTCATAGAGACAGGCGGAAAGCAGTATCGAGTTGAAGAGGGGATGCTCCTCGAGCACGAGCGCGTCTCGGATGTTGCAGTAGATGCAGAGATTGTGTTTGACCGAGTTCTTCTGTTCGTGAACGATGAAGATGTCCGGGTGGGAACACCGCATCTCGAGAACGTGAAAGTCAAAGGCCTTGTACGCGAAGAGGGGCGCGGCGACAAGATCATCGTCTACAAGTACAAGAGCAAGAAGGGATACCGTCGAAAGAGCGGGCACAGACAGATGTTTATGAAGACGGAGATCACGGGAATCGAAGGATAGGGGAGAGCGTGGGAGAGGTACTGATCCGACGCGACGAGCGGAATCGTGTGATTGGGCTGAGCCTGCGTGACGTCGGAAGCGAGACGGCAGCTGGGGCGAACGCCTCGTGTTTGCTGCAGGTTGTGAACGCATCGCTGGGCGAGTACTTGCACGTCGGCGTCGAGCTGGCCGCAGATGATGGAGATGAAATGGATCTGTCGATCGACCGACGCGACACGCACATGGATCGGGAACTGGATGCGATTCTCGAGACCCTGGTCATCGGTCTGAAGATGCTGGAGAAGGAACACCCGACCGATCTGGTGGTGGAAGAGCCAACGGTCGGGGTAGAGGTGTAGGCCTCGGCCAGAGAGGGCCGCAGAGGCCGGCTTTTCCGCTTGGGCAATTCCCAGGCACCACGATAGGCAGAGTAGGGAGTCAAGATGGCACACAAGACGAGTACGGGCTCAACGCAGAACGTTCATGACAGCCCAGGAAAGCGCCTTGGAGTCAAGCGCTACGGCGGCGAGTGGGTCAACGCAGGGACGATCATCGTCCGGCAGAGGGGCACGGTCTTTGGCCTCGGGAAGAACGTCGGGCTTGGCCGCGACTTCACCATCTATGCGAAGGCTCCGGGTTATGTCGCCTTTGAGGGGCGAACCAAGAAGTACGTGAGTGTCCTCCCATCCCCCGAGGCCTAAGGGCAATGCCCGCACGGCCATGAGCGATGTTTTTGGATGAAGCCGCCGTCCGCGTCCGTGGAGGGCGGGGCGGCAATGGGCTGATCCACTTTCTCTCCACACGACAGAATCCTCGCGGAGGCCCCGACGGCGGCAACGGAGGTCCGGGAGGGGCTGTCTTATTCCGCGCGTCACACAGCATATCTACGCTCTACTCCTTCCGGAATCGCCCGCTCTTTGCGGCCGGCAACGGCGTCGACGGGAGGAGGAACGGCTGCCACGGAGCAGCGGGAGAGGATCGGGTCGTACTGGTCCCTGTCGGAACGGTCATCCGAAACTCAGAGACCGGCGAGGTATTTGCTGACCTCAGTGCCGTCGGGGATGAGGTCGTCGTTGCGCGCGGCGGGGAGAGCGGGCGGGGAAACGCGAGCTTCACTACGGCACGGCGTCAGGCTCCGCGCATCGGCGAACGAGGACTGGCCGGTGAAGAATACCTTCTTCGGTTGGAGCTCAAGCTGGTCGCCGATGTCGGGATCATCGGATACCCGAATGCGGGCAAATCGAGCTTGATCCGGCGAATCTCTGCGGTCCGCGCCAAGGTTGCCGATTACCCATTCACGACGATCACGCCGAATCTCGGTGTGGTGGATGTCGATGGGAAGCATCAATTCGTCGCGATCGACATCCCCGGGCTGATCGAGGGTGCACACGACGGAAGAGGGCTCGGCGATCGGTTTCTGCGCCACGTCGAGCGAACACGGGTGTTCATCCACATGATCGACTTGTTCGCCGGAGACGAAGATGAAGACCGTGACGCCGCCCGCGATTACGAGAGCATCCAGCGTGAGTTGGAGGCCTTCAACCCGAAATTGAAGAACCGAACGCACATTGTGGTGGGAAACAAGACGGACGTCGCAGACCCCCAGGCAGTCGTATCTGCGGTGAAACGTTTCGAGGAGATGGGCATAGCACTCCACCCAGTCTCTGTCGCGACCGGAGCCGGGATCCGTGACCTGGTGGTTCGGACGCATCGGATGCTGAGTGACGAGATCGAGTCCGAGGTCTCCGCTCCGACGGTCGTCACGCGGAAGGTGTACCGCTTTCAGGGGGAGACCGGATTCCGCGTAGACCGAGATGGCGAAGCGTTCGTCGTTAGCGGAGGAGAGGCCGAGAAGATCGTTCGGAAGCTGATCTTGAACAGCCATGATGCACTCGAGTACCTGACGGATCGGCTTGAGAAGATGGGGGTTCTGAAGGAACTGCGTCGCCAGGGGTTCACAGCGGGAGACGCCGTGCGAATTGGAGAGGTGGAGTTTGAGCTTGAAGGGTAGAGTCGGGGTGCTTGGCGGGACCTTCAATCCGATTCACAACGGACATCTCCTGATCGCAGAAGCGGCGCTCCGCGAATACGAGTTATCGCTTGTCCTGTTCGTGCCAAACGCGATTCGTCCAGGCAGCAAGAAACCGCTGCGCCCGGGGAAGGAAGATCGATTTCGCATGGTGCAACTGGCCGTCGCGGACGACCCCAAACTCGAGGTCTCGCGGATCGAGGTGGATCGGGGTGGCCCCTCGTACACCATTGACACCATCCGGGCTTTAAAGGAAGATTACCGGCAGGGGATAGGCTTCATCGTCGGAGCCGATTGCCTACTGCAGATTGATCGATGGAAAGAACCGGAAGCGATCATTGCGAGCGTGCCGCTCATTGTTGCGCCACGCTCAGGTGTAGCGTCTTCGTCCTTCGAGAGGAAGCTATTCGATGAAGGTTCTGTTTGGCCGCTGAACATGCCCGAGGTTAACCTGTCCTCAACGGTCTTGCGTGAGAGGGTCAGGCGCGGGGAGTCGATCGCTGACTCGGTTCCAGCATGTGTAGCGGCGTACATCGTTGAGCATGGGTTGTATCGGGACGCCGAATAGGCGAAGACCGAAAAAGGAGGCTGGGATACAGAGTAGGGGAATGCGGATCAACGAGAGGATCACCGCGAAGGAGGTCCGTGTCGTTGACGACGTCGGGGAGAACCGCGGCGTCATGCAGACAAACGAGGCACGCAATCTCGCCAGGGAGAAGGGATTGGATCTGGTCGAGGTGGCACCTCAGGCTAACCCACCGGTCTGCCGAATCGTGGACTATGGGAAATACCACTACCAACAGGAGAAGCGAGACCGGAAACAGAAGCGCCGAACGAAGCTGAAGGAAGTCAAGTTCACAATCAAGATCGGGGACCACGACTTCCAGACGAAGCTGAATCGGGCTCGCGATTTCCTGTCCCGAGGAGACATGGTGCGAGTCAGCATCTTCTTCCGCGGGCGAGAAGTGGTGCACGCGTCAAGAGGACGCGAAATGCTGAAGCGCGTGGAGGAGCAGGTGCGCGACATCGCACGAGTCGAGGGTCAGCCCTCGTCGAAGGGGCGCATCCTGCAAATGATGCTGGTCCCCACGCAGCAAGGCGGATAGCACAGGAGGACAGAGCTTGCCGAAGCAGAAAACGCACTCTGCCGCAAAGAAGCGCTTCAAACGCTCGAAGAGCGGGAAGCTGTTGCACCACATGTCGAATTACGTTCACAAGAGCCTGAAGAAGCGCCCCAAGGCAAAGCGGCAGGCCCGCGCTCAGAAAGAGCTGCGCGGAGGCCAGGAGAAGAAGATTACGCGGATGATCGGGAAGTAGCTCTCGCAGTTTCGGAGAGACGGAGGAAGAGTTAATGCCACGAGCCAGGGGTGGGAACAAGCGCAAGGAGAGCCGGAAGAAAATCATGGCTCTCGCCAAGGGATTCAAGGGGAAGCGAGGCACGTCGCATCGTATCGCGAAGCAAGCGGTGATGAAGGCGTTGCGGAACAGCTATGTCGACCGTCGGCGGAAGAAGAGGGACTTCCGGCGACTCTGGATTACGCGCATCAGTGCGGCGGCCAAGTTGAACGGCACGTCCTACTCAGCTTTGATCGGTGGGTTAGAGCGACGGGGCATCGCCCTGAACCGCAAGATGCTTGCGGACATCGCGGTCCGGGACAGACAAACCTTCGGCATGCTCAGTGAGATGGCGAAGGAAGAGGCCGTCAAAGGATAGCCGCTGGGGGAGACGCCCCACGCGCGTCCGACGGCACCGGCAGCCCTCCTCGGCAGACGTGCCAGTCGGCGGCATTTGGAATGGGAGAATGCAGGAATGGATGACCGAACGGAACGTGTTCGGCTCATCGTAGAGGGAATCGAACTCGACGGCCCTCATGGTGTAGACCAGGAAGAGCGGAAGCGGGGTAATCGTTTCCGCGTCGACGTCGAGATTCACGCCGACCTGCGAACAGCGATCGACAGCGATCGCCTGGAAGACACGGTGGACTACAGCCGTGTAGTCGAGACCGTTCAAGAGATCAACCGGCTGCACAAGTTCAACCTCATCGAGTCCTTCGCCGGTGCCATCTCGAGGCGGTTGCTCGCGCAATTCCCTTGCATTGATGAGGTGCGCGTGTCGGTCCGGAAACTGTCTCCACCGGGATTGGAGAACACAGCATGTGCCGTGGCGGAAGTGCACGGGCATCGGACGTAGAGAAGACTGAAGTATACCTATCGCTTGGCGCAAACCTGGGCGATCGACATGCGACAATGAAGCGGGCCCTCGAGGCGCTACAGCGAGATGGGGTCTGCCTTCTGGGGAGTTCTTCAGTCTACGAGACCGAGCCGGTAGACATGGAGGATCAGCCGTGGTTTCTCAATCTGGTGATTCGAGCAGAGACGCTGAGATCTCCACAGCAGCTACTCGGTACGTGCAAGGCCATCGAATCAGAACTCGGGCGAGAGGACACTGTGCGATTTGGGCCGAGGAAACTGGACATCGACATTCTTCTCTACGGAAGGCAGACGATCCGACGGCAGGAATTGATTGTACCCCATGCTCGAATGTGCGAGCGCCGTTTTGTCCTGCTCCCGCTTGTGGAGATTGCCCCCGAGCTGACCGACCCACGTGATGGTCGGCGGTTCGCAGACGTACTTGACGGACTCGATGAGGGAAAGAAGGTGGTCAGATCAGCGTCAACAGGATTCTGATCTCGGTCGATGTCGCTGAAGCAGGTGGGAAACGCACACGCGTAGCTCTTCTCGAAGGCGACCGGCTCATGGAGATCCAATACGGACACCCAACGCAGGAGAAGATCGTAGGCAACATCTATCGCGGACGCGTGGAGGATGTGCTTCCGGGCCTCGGGTCCGCTTTCGTCGATGTTGGGGAGAAGCAGAACCTCTTTCTCTCCCTGAGTGAAATCAACGATCAACTCTTGGTCGAGAAGGGATTCAAGCCGTGGCAGACGGACGTGCCGATCGCCAAGCTGCTCCGACCCGGAGAGATGATCACGCTGCAGGTACGCCGTGAAGGCATCGGCAACAAGAACCCCCAAGGTACCATGAAGATCAGTCTGCCCGGGCGGTTCTGGGTCTATCTGCCCACGGAGTCCCGTCTCGGCGTCTCTCGGCGGATCGAAACGGTCGGCGAGCAACGAAGAATCCGTCGCATCGCGCGCGAGCTGAACCGACCGGGCGAAGGGATGATTGCGCGTACTGCTGCACGCTGGGCGAGTAAGCCAGCGCTCGAGCGCGATCACGCTCTCCTCGTCGAGATGTGGGAAACTGTGCTTGCCGCTTCGCGCAGCGCGAAGCGGCCTAGGCTGCTCTACAAGTCGATGGGCATGGTCCAGAGCATTCTTCGCGATCGGCTTGACCCGGAGACGGAAGAGGTGTTGGTCGACTCCCCGTTCTTCCGTGAGAAAATCTTGTCGTTCCTGGACTACATGCAGATGGGCGAGTACAAGGACCGCGTCCGCGTCCACAAGGACAAGAAACCGCTGTTTGCTGCATCGCGAATCGAAGAGCAGATCCAGGCGAGTCTCTCGCGGCGTGTCCCGCTCACCGGAGGCGGCTCGGTCGTGTTCGATGAAACGGAGGCACTGATCGCCGTCGACGTTAATACGGGAGCAGACGTACGGCATCGCAATCAGCAAGAGGCGATCCTCAATACGAACCTCGAGGCGGCGACCGAGATCGCGCGACAGTTGCGGCTCCGGCAGGTGAGTGGGATCATCGTCGTCGACTTCGTCGACATGGAGGATCCCAAGAACGTCCGCCAGCTCATCGAGAGAGTGCGAGAGGAGCTGAAGAAGGATCGGGTTCCGAGCGACTTTGTCGACATGACGGCGCTTGGTCTGGTAGAAATCACGCGCAAGCGTCGTGGCGAGAGCCTCGCTGACATGCTGGAGAATGCGGACTTCGATGCTTGATCAAGCCATGTCTCGCAGCTAGAATGCGAAGCCGTGCGCTTGATGGGTGAGGAGTCCGTCGGGAAGGCGAGGCGCAGAGGGCGACGAACGATCGTCGCCGGCTGTGCGGCGAGTACGGGCGAGCAACTACCGTTGTTCGCTCTGCGGTGAGTACGGGCGAATAACTACCGTTGCTCGCTCTGCGGTGAGTACGGGCGAATAACTATCGTTGTTCGTTTTGCGGCGAGTACGGGCGAACAACTACCGTTGTTCGCTCTGCGGTGAGTACGGGCGAATAGCTCAGCTGGGAGAGCGTTCGGGTCACATCCGAAAGGTCGCAGGTTCGAGCCCTGCTTCGCCCAAAGCGTGGGGGACGGAATCGATGGCGTCCCCTGTCTCTTGTCTGCCTCCGCATGGAGCAGATCAAGACGTTCTCCATCCTCCTCTCGAGATACCTATGGCGAACTGTGCTGGCAGGCGCCTCCACGCTCTTCTGGAGCCATTCGAGGCGCCTTCTCAGGTTGTCTCGCGCCGTCTCTAGGATAGCCTGTCACGCAGAGATCCTCGCCAATTCTCCGCACCGAGACATCCCTCAAGCGCCACGCATGGGCCATTCGTTCGACGCCGAGCCCCCCCACAGACGAGATCGCTTCTCGCCCCCCGACCAGCGTCGGTGCGATGAAGACGGTGACCTTGTCGACCACCCCGGCGTCCAGGAATCTGCCGGCGGTCTCCGCCCCCCCCTCGACCAGGACCGAGTCGATGCTGGCCCTACCGAGGCGCGCGCCGAGCTGCCGCAGGTCCAGCCGCCCATTGACTGATGGGATGCGCCACACGCGAGCGCCGCGAGAGATCAGCGCATTCTCCGTGGCATCATCCATCGTCGAGGTGACGATGATTGCCTGGACCTCTCCGAGCAGCAATCGCGCAGAGGCAGGAATCCTTCCGGTGGGATCCAGGACGATCGGCACGGGATTCTCTCCGGGAACGTGCCTGACCGAGAGCTCAGGATCATCTGCGATGACCGTGCCGACGCCGACGAGAATGCTGGCAAGCTTGCGCCGTAGGCGGTGCGCCTCGACGCGGGACGCCTCCCCCGTGATCCACTTTGAATCGCCGGACCGTGTCGCGATGCGGCCGTCCAGGCTGACGGCGAGCTTCAGGTGAACGAAGGGGCTCCCCGTGGTAATGAACTTGAAGAACACCTCGTTCTGCCGAGCCGCCTCCTCTGCAAGAACACCTTCGATGACGTCAATGCCGGCCCTGCGCAAGCACGCGATTCCGGCTCCGTTCACCGTGGGGTTCGGGTCCCGGACGGCGACGATGGCCCTTGCGATGCCCGCTTCGATGATGCGATCGGTGCACGGGGGCGTTTTCCCATGGTGGGAGCACGGCTCAAGCGTCACAAACAAGTCGGCTCCTCGCGTGGCATCTCCGGCCTCTTCGAGAGCGAATATCTCCGCGTGGGGCCCGCCGAATCGGCGATGATATCCCCGGCCGATCACGCGTCCGTCTCGCACGATGACGGCGCCGACGAGAGGATTCGGATTGACGCTGCCCTCTCCAAGGCTCGCCAACTCGAGGGCAAGCCTCATCGCGTCAGCGTCGTTCAACTGCAGCCTTCCGCAGAGCTCGCATGGCGGCAAGACGGTCGTCTGCCCGAAAGATCGCCGAACCTGCCACGACGATCTCGGCGCCCGCAGAAGAGACGTTTTCGACGTTTCCTACGTGGATCCCGCCGTCAACCGCAATGTCGATCGGACGGGAGCCGATCCTTCTCTTGAGATCGGCAATCCGGTCGAGTGCACTCGGAAGAAAGGCCTGGCCGCCGAAACCAGGCTCCACACTCATGATTAGGACCAGAGAGATCTCGTCGAGAAAAGGAGAGAGCGTGTCGAGGGGTACCCGCGGGCGAAGAGAGATCCCGACTCGTGCGCCGGTCGAGCGGATCGCCTCGATCGCTGCGTCGGGCTGATCCTGAGCCTCGAGATGAAAGATCAGACTGTCCTGCGGCCCGACATCGAATCGGGACGCATAGCTGCTGGGCCGCTCGATCATCAGATGGATGTCGAAGGGCAGGTTCACATGCTGGCGGAGCGCGTTCACGACAGGTGGGCCAAAGGTTAGGTTCGGCACGAAGTGCCCGTCCATGACGTCCCAGTGCAGCCTGTCCGCGAGCGAGACGACCGAAAGAATCTCCTCCCGTAGACAGGCGAAATCTGCGGAGAGCAGCGAGGGAGCGAGTTTCATCGGCGGCGACTCGTGGAGAGAAGAAGGAACAGCTGGAGAGCGGCCATCGCCGCAGCGGCGACGTACGTGAGTGCGGCGGCGAAAAGCACCTCTTTCACACCCCCGAGTTCTTCCGCGCTGACCAGAGAGCTGTCTCGAAGAGCCGAAACAGCGCGGCGGCTCGCGTCGAACTCCACGGGTAACGTCACCAGCATGAACAGAACGGCGGCGGAGAAGAGAAGAATCCAGACGGTTAGCAGTGGCTGGTACTGGAAGATGAGGCCGAGGAAGAAGAGAGGGAAGGCGAGCTGTGAACCGAAGGTGGCGATCGGGACGATCGCCGTGCGCAGTGCAAGCGGGCGGAAGCCGCGGGCATGCTGGATGGCGTGCGCCGCCTCGTGAGCGGCGACGCCGATGGCAGAGATGGACGTCGAGTCGGAGGCAGAGAGGCGAAGAACCTTCTTGCGAGGATCGTAGTGATCGCCTAGCGCACGGGGCGTCTTCTCGATCGTGACGTCTGTGACGGCGCTGTCGTTCAGGATTTGGCGCACAACCTCCGTCGCGCTCACGCCGCCTCTCGATGGAACTCGAGCATAGCGCCTGTATGTGGACCGCACTCGCCACTGCGCGTAGAGAGCGAGTACGAGCGCTGGGAGCAGGATCCAAATGCTCGGACCAAACAGAAGCCAAGTTCCCAACAGCATGCTACTCCCCCCTTCGGCTTCGGGATGTCCAGGACTGGAGTATACGAGTGCCTCCGTTGCCGAACAACGCAATGCGCCGAGCGACACAGGTTGTCGCTGCAACCGCACAAGCTCCGGCAAGATCGAAGCCGAAGTCGACGAAGCTGGCATCACGCGTTGGAACGAAGGCCTGATGGAGTTCATCAGAGCCCGCATAGAGCGCGGTAAGGCACAGTGCAACCCAGCTTGAGCCGAAGACCTTTCGCGCTAGGATAAAGAAGAGGCCGAACTCAGCGGCGTGCAGCAGAGAGTCTTGGCCCGGAAAGGCGAGAAAGGATGAGCCTCCGCCGAGACGCAGACTCGAAAGGAGGAAGATGGCAACCGCATAGACGACCAGAAGGAGGCTCCATGTGAGTCGTTGTCGAGTCGTCGTCACGGATCCTGCCTCACTAAGCAAAGGAGAGGGCCTGTAAGCCGGATTCTGTCTAGGGGAGACATCCATCTATGCGGCCTACCCGAAGGCTTGGGCGGGCAGCCCTCAAGCGCCTTCCTATTTGGCCTTGCACCGACCAGGGTTTGCCGAGCCGGCCCGGTCGCCCGAGCCGCTGGTGGTCTCTTACACCACCGTTTCACCCTTGCCTGAGCTCGGACTCGCCTGCCCGAGCCATCGGCGGTCTATTCTCTGTGGCACTTTCCCGAGGTTGCCCCCGCTGAGGTTTCCTCAGTGGCCTGCCCTGTGGAGTCCGGACTTTCCTCCGGTGACGTACCTTGTCACCGGCGTCTCCCTGGCCCTCTCCATCATCTTCGTTGGCGGGGACGCCTGGCTCGCCGGCGGAATCCGCACGAGCGGCAGAAGTATACCCGATCGCCTGGAGAGGGTAATTGAGTGCGGGTCATATGCAGGAGGCGCCCGCATTGCGGGCAAAGACGCCGGTGGATGACCCAGATCAGCGTACCCGCAGCGATCAGCACGAGGGGAATCGCCCATCCGCTGGAAGTGGTGTCGGAGCTCGAGTCGACGTGCACGCTCGTTTCCCCTGCGGACGCGCCAAGGGCCTCGAGCATCGCGACCATCGCATCCTCGATCCGGGCATGATCGACAAGGTCACGTGTTCCAGACTCCAGTTTCCCGGGCAGCGAGGCGTCAGGGAGCGAACGGTTGCCCACGATTGCCTGCGTCCAAATGCCCTCCGTCTTGAGGAAGACCCCGAGAATCGCGGGGCCGCGCCGCTCCAGATCCCACGCTTCGAGAATCGCCCCAGCGAAAGCCCTCACGGTGGGAAACGGATTCTCCCAGCTAGCAAGGACGTAAACCTCGATCCCGGAGCGAGTCTTGACCTCTTGAATGAGCGCGGCCACGCGAGCGCGGCCGTGGCGATCGAGCACCAACCCGTAGTCGGAGATCGGCCCGATCGGAGGCGGGACATCGACGCTCGCAGGCACAGACAGCGTGAACAGGGCGATCCCCAAGAGCGCTGTGATCAAGCGGTGTAGAGAATGCGCGAGCAGTGTTCGCACGTTACCACGCCGATTTCGCCGCGCGTCCTCTCCGTGGTGTTCCCGCTCACACGAAGCTTGCAGCCCGTGCACATGCCAGCACGGATTTCGGCCACAGGATGAGCGAGCTTCGCGTGAAGGGTTTCATACTGGGCCACGAGATAGGAAGGGGCAGCCTCGACAATACGGCGGCGTTCGGCCGCGAGGTTGACGAGTTCCGCCTCCGTCTCCTCGATCGTGCCTTCAGCCTGCGCTATCTGGCCGCGGAGCGTTTCTTCCCGCGCTGTGAGCTCGGACTCCGCTTCTCCATGATCCTGCGTTTTGGCTTCGATCGCGTCCATCAGCGAGAGCGCGTCGTCCTCCAACTGACTGATCCTGGCGCGCTCGCTTTGGATCTTGACGCGGAGGTCCTCCATCTCTTTGAAGCTGATGATTCCCTTGTCGAGCCTCTCCTGGTAAGCTCGGATCTGCATGTCAAGGTCATCCACCTCAAGGTTCTTCATCCGGCTGTCATGGTGGAGCTGCGCGAGCGCATCGCGGGAGGCGTCAACCGACGTGTGTTCCTTCTCAATGAGATCCTGGAGACGTTCGGACTCGCGACGAAGGCGCAAGATCCTTGCGTCCGCATCAGCGAGACGCTCGTCGACTGCTTGAAGCTGAAGAAGTTGCTCGATTTCCGTAAGCACGGCTCCCTCGCATCCTATCCTCGGTTCGAACGACTATACGAAGGCGTCGTGTGGCTCGCAAGGGCCGCACCGAAGCAGTGCCGCCGCCGCTGAAGCAAACCTCTCTAGGGGCTGAGACTGAACCCTTGAGCGAGGGGGCCGAGCCGTTGCTCGGATTCGGTGCGCGCCTGCTGCTGCGCCTCCTGGACGGCAGCGATCACGAGATCCACGAGCATCTCTGGGTCGTCGGGGTCGACGACCTCTCGCTCGACGGAGAGATCAACGAGATCTCCACGACCGCTGACCGTGGCGGTCACCATGCCTCCACCTACTGTCGCAGCGATTCGCATTTCCGCGATCTGCGCTTGTGCCTGCTCCAATTGCTCCTGCATCTGCTTGGCCTGCTTCATCAGGTTTCCTAAGTTGCCGAGGCCCTTCACAGCTCCTCCTTCACAATCACGCCGTCGAAAACGCGGCAAACGAGCTCCGCTTTCTCGCGCAGGAGTTCTCGTGTGGTCGGTTTACGTTCGACATCGGGGTCGTACTCGATTTCGACGTAGGTCTCTTCGCCGAAGTGCCGGTGCACGGCGCCGGCGAGGTACTGGAGGTTCGCCTGCTTCTCCAGGCTCTCCTTGTGAAACGTGTGGCTGGGGTGGAACAGTAGAACGAGTTTCCCGTCACGCATCGTCGGACGACACTCGGTGAGGAACGCAGCAATCGCGATCCTTTCCCGGCCAATCTCTTCGACGATCTCGTTCCACGTCTTGGCAAGAGCTGGATCGTCGGGTAGGGCCGAGCCAGAGACAGGCTCGGCCGAGGGCGCTGTGCTGTGCGCACGAGGCGACTTGGGGGGCGATGTGCTCTGCTCCCCCACCTGTGCTGCCTTCGCTCGAGGCGGCGCTACGGCTTCGCGCGGCGTCTCTTCGCGAGAAGCTCGTGTTTCTCGACAAGAAGGCAACCGGCTCATGAGGTCGAGTGCTCCGATCTCCAGCCGAATCCGCCGGTCGAGAGCTCGGAAGAGGCTGGCCTTGATATCGAGAAGGCCCCGCGCAACGGCGATGTCCGGGTTATTCGCTGAAGTGGCCGGGCCTTGCGAGAGCCGATCGCGGACGAGTTGGATGACGTCCGCGAGGAAGGTTTCGAGATCCTTCCCGCGGTCCACCAGCGCATCAATCATCTGCAGCACCTCGTGGGTGTCTCCCGCGAGCAAGGCCTCCAGAAACGCCTGGTGGGTCTCGTGACCGGCTAAGCCAAGCATGTCGAGAACGGTCTCCACCGTGATGTTGTCTCGCTCGTAGCTCATCGCTTGCTCGAGCATGACGAGTCCATCGCGCATTCCGCCGCTGGCTCGCCGCCCGAGAAGGTCAAGGGCCTCGGACGTCAGCGAACCGCCTTCCGAGGCGGCCACTTCGGCAAGGCGCTCCGAGATCATCGCGGGCGGGATCTTCCGGAACTCGAACGCCTGACAACGAGAAACGATCGTCCGAGGAAGCTTGTGCGGCTCGGTGGTCGCGAAGACGAACACGGCGTGCGCCGGGGGCTCCTCGAGGGTCTTCAGAAGCGCATTAAATGCCTCGTTCGTCAGCATGTGAACCTCGTCGATGATGTAGACCTTCTTCCTGAGATCGGTCGGAGAGAAGTTCACTTCCTCGCGCAGCCTGCGTATATGATCAATCCCTCGATTGGACGCACCGTCAATTTCAACGATGTCCAAGGATCGGTTCGCGAGAATCGCGATGCAGTTGCCGCAAGCGTTGCACGGCTCCCCTCCATCGAGGGCAAGACAGTTGAGGGCTCTGGCGAGGATGCGAGCGACGGATGTCTTGCCGATTCCACGATCTCCGGCGAACAGATAAGCGTGCGCTGTTTCACCCGCAGAGACTGCGTTGCGCAATGTGCGGACAATCTCGGCCTGGCCGACAATCTCGCCGAATCGCTGCGGGCGCCACCGGCGATACAGTGATAGGTGAGAGTTCTGCTCGGTCACATCGACAACCCCTTCCTGGTCGGGGAGACTGGATTCGAACCAGCGGCCTCCTGCTCCCAAAGCAGGCGCGCTACCAGGCTGCGCCACTCCCCGTTCCCGTCGGACAACTGGAATCCTGCGGCCGTCGGATTATAGGAACGCCGTCACCCGCGATCAATCGCCTTCGAGACATCCGGGCCGAAGAGCACGACGGAGACTTCCGACATCCTAGCGCGTCGAGGAAGCGATGGGTTGCACGCGTCGGCGTGGCCACCGCAGGATGATGAGTTCCAAGAGAAGGACGGCGAGAGCCGCCCACAGGAGCTGTTTGTGGATCGGCGTAAACGCACGGTGCGCGAATCGGCGCTCCTCCGTGAGAATCAAGTCGTCACTGGAAAGCACGTCTCCGCCTGTCATGGAGGCGATCGACGCCAGCTCATCAGAGTCGGCTCCCGTCGCTGAGTACTCAGTGGAGTAAGGAATCGTCATCGGCAGTTGAATCGTGGAGCCTCTGGACTCGTCGGTGATGCGGAGAGCATAGCCGCCGGATTCCGGGCGAGGGAACGTCGTTCGATACAGGCCAGGCGCGACCTGCCGCAAATTCGCGGACTCCTCAAGCGGCAGCAGCACGGCCGTGAGATGAAGCCAATCCGCAAACTCGCCTCGCTCGTTTCGGGCGTCCACGAGGATCTCGACATCCTGCTCGCTGAGAGTGACGGAGACATACACGCCTTCGGCGGCAAACAGCGAGGGCTCGCTCAAGACGAACATCTCGCTGAACAGTTGGCTCATGGACGGCCACGTAACCCAGTCAGCCGTCCAATCGCCTGCGAGATCTGTGTTCAGCGTGGACACGACACCGATCCCGAGGTTCCACGTAGTGAACAGGGGATCGTCGTCCGCCCACGCGTAGACCGTCGCGTCTGCGCGCGGATACGCAAGGATGTACCCGTCAATCGGAGGAATGTTGAGAGGGGCAAGCCGATCCGCAAGAAGACCGGTGACCTCCGTCGTCTCCTGTACGAAGCGACTTCGACTCAATCGTTGCGTGATGTTGAGCATGGTCGCAGGGAGATCCGTGAATTCGGAGACGTGGTACAACTCGCCTTCTCCCGCCTCCACGATCGCGGAGAGAAGGGCGAAGTTCGGGTTCTCATCGGGAGCGATGATGGACAGGGCGATGTCCTCGTTGAGGCGCATCCGTTCGTACAATCCATCGAAGTCCCGCGGCTCGTTGACGGTCCAGCCGTCCGAGATGAACAGGATGTGCTTGAATCGAGCGTCGACTTCCTCTAGTGCCTCGACCGCCGCCTGGATCGGGTAGAAAACGTCGGTGCCGCCACCGGCACGCAGGCGGCGCAAGATGCCCATAATGCCTGACGTGTCGCCGATTCGAGAGATCGGCCGCAGCCAGTCGTATTCGGTGTCGAATCCGATGATGCCCACCAGGGTGCTTGCGGGAAGAAGCGCGACGCTTGCGGCGGTGGCATCGCGAAGGACACGAATCTTGGCATGCATCGTGGTATCGTCGTCGTCTCCGGCGGGTGTGCGGACCAGCCCTCTCATGCTCGTCGATCGATCGAGAACGTAGACAAGAGCGAGGCTGGCTTCTTGCTGTACTTCAGGAACCGTCGACGACACCGGCAGAAGGTCGTCCAGCTTGGTGCCGGCGAAGCCGGTCACGGCACGTTCCCCTCGGATGACGAAGAGGCCGCCGCCCATGTTCCTGACGAAGTTGGCTATCCGGTCCGCCTCCGACGCGGTGATTGTGGCAAGGGCTACGTCGGCCAGCAGAAGCTGGCGGTACTGGCTGAGCGTCTCGATTGACGGGATCCTCGGGACGACCTCGTAGGGAATGCCTAGAGCGGCCAGAAGACGCGGGACAACGCCCGTTTCCGCCCCATCGACGACAAGAACGGACGCCAACTCCGAAGATTGGACGGTCGTACTGAGCGTGTCGTTGTCATCGATCGGATCCGCATCGCTCCGAATGAACACCTGATAGGAAGCCACGCCTTCGGTCTCGAGGGTCTCCGTGAACGCAAAGGTGTTGCGCCCTCGGGAGAGCTCAACTTCGTCGGCGATAATGAGATCATCGTCACGGTAGACGATGAGGCGAGCCTGCGAAGCCTGTGGAGCCTCGACATCTACACGCAGGACGAAAGGACGTGCGACGGCAGTCTCAGCCGGTGCTGTGAACGCCGACACGGAGAGATCCTCGGCGACTTCCGTGCCAACGGGGAGAACATGGATCGGTACTTGCGCGGCCTGCGCCTTTGCGATCGCAACGCCGACGTCGTCGGAGAATCGCCCGTCGGAAAGAAGCACGATCTGCCCTCCGGACATGGCGGCAAGCGCCAGTTCGACGGCGGCCTGGATGTGCGTCGCCGGAGCAACCGGCGTGGTGGGAAACAGAGTCGGGCGGTACTCGCCTGGCACGTAGACCATGTCTGCAGTGTCCGCAAACTCAATCATTCCGAATTCCTGGCCAGGGTTTGCGTCAACGAGTTCCTGAATGCGCGAGAAGGTGCTCATGTCGGACTGGGCGACGCGAAGGCTGGCGGAACGATCGAGGAGAATCATGGTCGTGCGATCCTGCCGAATCAGCGAAAGCTCAGGTCGAGCGAGTGCAAGGAAGAACAGGAGCAGAATCAGCACGCGAGAGGCGAGTCGTGTCCAGCGGACGTGAAGCAAGAGGCCGATCGCCAGGACGACGAACGGAAAGAGGACGAGGAAGATCGGCGCGCCGAATCGAATCATGCTTCCCCTCTCCTTAGCCGCAACGAGCCGCGCTTCCGAAGGAACAGCTCGACAATCAGAAGAACTGCGGCCAAGCCGGCCAGGGTCGGCCAGAGATCAATCCAATACTGCCGGCGCTGCGCCGCGCCAGCGAAACCGTTTGCACTCGTTTCCCGCGGAGAGGCACTGGTTGACTCGCTCGGGGGGATGTTGACTGCCAGAGGGAAAACCCCTCGATCGGTCGTCAGCCGGTACACGCCCGGCTCGTCGGGAAAGAAGTACAGGTCGGACGAGGGAAGAGGCATCTCACGTCCGTCGGGTCCCACGAGGCTCTCAATGGCTCCCCTACCAAGCAGGGGAACTGGGTCTCCCGTGTGTGTCCATCCGTAAGCCAGCGTTCCGGGAAGCCGCACGATGGCCGAGGCGACGTTGCGAATCAGAAGGGGCAAATCGACGGCCAAAGGAAGGTTTGTCAGTTCAAGTCGCGGCGCGAGAAACGTGACGTCCTGCGTCGCGGTTTGCCAGGTAGCGAGGATCGGCTCGCCATCCGCTTGCAGGATGACGGTTGCATCTTCGGGAAGGTTGGCCTGCGGAGAGGAGAAGACCCGAATGTCGGCGGGCTCCAAGCCAACTAGAAGTCGATGAGACGACAGGACGGCGGTCACGGTGCCGCGGTCCCGCTCATCCCCGAGGGTTACGACGCCCTGAATCCCCGCGTGCACCAACAGGATCGTGCCGCTATAGGAGGCAGGAAGCATCGCTTGATGGACGATCGTCAGGTCTGCCTCCTCGGCGGCGGGGATGAGTGTGAATGGCGTGACGGCACCGAGCGCGGCAGAGAGATACCGATTTGGCGGGCCGATCCATCGAACTCGCAGATCAAGGGGGCGATCAAGCGCGAAGTAGCGCTCGTTGTCTGTGGCAAGATCATCTTCCACGTCAAGCGTCACGCTGAACACGGTGCCACGCGAATTCGGGAAGGGGATGATGATGTGCTCGCTCGATTTCGACACAAGATACACGGCGACGGACGTCTGAGCAGATCCGTCGCTGATCCGCACAGTGACTTCACGGTCCGATTCAGCGTCATTTAGCACTTCGACGAAAGCGATGGCCCCATCGCTCGAAGGGTTCTCACGGATCGAGAATGCCGTGATGGCGAGATTCTCTCCGCCGGTGATGTCAATCCGCTCCATCTCACTGGGCAGATCGTTCCCCTCACCGTCCGTCAAGAAGACGATGCGGTCGAAAGCGCGCAGGCCGCCCACGGCGGAGAGGGCGTTCACCAAGCTGTCGATCGACCCAGCTCCGTTCCACGTGGGATCGGACGCGTCCAGGGTGCGCACGACGAGGGGTCGACTCCTCACTTCTTCCGCCAGGATCGTCGGGGACGACGAGAACTGGATGACTGATGTCGTGAGCGCTGGATTCTCATTCAGGATGGCCTTCGCTTCCTCGACAGCGACGGCATAGCGCGTGCGCCCGTCCTCCGTGATCGTCCGCATGCTTGCACTCCCGTCGATCACGATGGCCAAGGCGGACAAGCGCTGACGCGTGGAGGATAGCAGCGGAAACGCAAGGGTGCCCACGAGGAGGAACACGGAGAGCACCTGCAACAGCAAGAGGGGATCGAGCAGTTGCCTGAAGTGGATCTTGCGCGCGCGCGCGTCGTGCTTCAGGTCTTCCCAGAGGAAGAGCGCGGCCACGTTCTTTCGTTCAAGCCGTGGCCGGAGGAGGGCGAGAACCATGAGCACGAGAGTGGAGAGGGCGAAATAGAGGGCGGCGGGCGCGGCGAACATCATCGTATGATTCCCGCCTCACGAAGCGTCCCGAAGACAACCTCTTCGAGCGGCTTTGCCGTCGGGATCGTGAAGAGCGGAATGCGCTGCTCTTCGAGGAAGGACTGCAGCCTTGCCTGGTGCGCCTTGAAACGTTCTTTGTACGACGCAAGCGTGGTTGGGCCAAGGTTCAGCGCCACGAAACGACCGGTCTCGATGTCGACCACCTGTGCCGTTCCACTTCCAGACGGCTCCATCTCCTCGGGAGCCAGAATCTGAAGGACGGCCACCTCGTCTCCGCGATAGAGGAGGCGGGCCATCCCCTCCTCGATTCCTGTCGGGAAAAGAAGATCGCTGATCACGAGCACCAACCCCGTCTCACGCGTAAGCGAGAGAAACTCCATGACCGACTGCTCGAACGCAGTCTCATCCTGTGCCTTCAGGCTCGATAGCGTCTCGTGGACGCGGCGGATGTGACTCGTCCCGTGCTGTGCCGGAATGCTGGCAAGAAGACGATGGGCGAACGGGAAAACCCCAACCCGGTCCATGCTGCGCAGGCCGAGGTGGGCCAGGGCAAGCGCGAGCCGCGCTGCGTAGTGGATTTTCGGCGGCGACCCGAGCCGCATCGAAGCGCTGACATCGACAAGGATGTAGATTGGGAGGTCCGATTCGTGGATGAAAGACTTGACGAGGAGCCTCTCCAGTCGGCCGTAGATGTTCCAATCAACATAACGAATGTCATCCCCCGGGTGGTATTCGCGGTAGTCTGCGAATTCGACGCTCATTCCGGCGCGCGGCGAGACGTGGATGCCGGAGAGACGGCCTCCTAGACGGCCTTTCGTCATGAATTGCAGCCGACTTAGCCGCTGCAGGAAGACCTCGTCGAGTAGGTAGCCCATCGCTAGACCGTGGTCTCTTTGCGGATGTCGTCAAGGAGATCCGAGACGGTCACGCCCTCTGCTTCACCTCGGAAGTTGAGGATGAGTCGATGGACGACGGCTGGTTCGAGCACGGCTTCGATGTCTGCCGGCCGAACGTTGGGCTCCCCGGCGAGAAGCGCATGTGCCTTCGCTGCCATGATCAGCGAGATGGCGGCCCGGGGACTCGCACCATACTCCACGAAGTCGCGCACGCGCGGCGGAGCAGACGGATCCGCCGGCCTCGTGGCGTGGACAAGGCGAGCTGCATACCCTCGTAGCGTCTCGGCGACAGGAATCTCACGCACAATCTTCCGGGCCATCAGAATGTCCTCGCGCGAAGCGACTGGCTCGGGCAGCGTGATGCCGTTGCCCTCGGTGTTCCGGACAGTGATCTCCGTGAGTTCCTCCAGCGTGGGATATCCGATGACCGCCTTCAGCATGAACCGGTCGACCTGCGCTTCGGGCAGAGGGTACGTGCCCTCCATCTCGATCGGGTTCTGCGTAGCCAGAACGCAGTACGGTTCTTCAAGCTCGTACGTCGAAGCGCGGACGGTAATGGTCCGCTCCTGCATCGCCTCCAACAACGCGGACTGCGTCTTCGGTGTCGCGCGGTTGATCTCATCAGCCAGCACGATGTTTGCGAACAGGGGGCCTCGCGAGAACACGAATCTCCGTTGGCCGTCCTCCTCAGTGAGGATGTCGGTTCCCATGATGTCGGCCGGCATGAGGTCAGGCGTGAATTGAATCCGTGAGAACCTCAAGCCGAGTGCGCTGGCAAGGGTTCGAACAAGGAGCGTTTTCCCGAGACCGGGAACGCCTTCGACTAGGACGTTCCCTTCGCAAAGCAACGCAATCAGCGCGGTCTGGACGATGGATTGGTGGCCGACGATGACACTGGCAATGGCGCTTTGCAGGCGCGCGAAGACGTTCATCGTGGCTTGGACATCCTGCTGGGTACTCATGTCTCTCCTCCACTGCTAATGAGCTCGAAATAGCGGCGCACCGTCTCGAACGCGTCGTGCGGCAAGGCTCGCGTGTCGAGAATCGTCTGGACGTGTTCGTAGTCCACCGCGAGGCGTCCCGCGTCACCTTGTGCGCCCACACTCCCTGGGAGTTCAATCGGAACTCCACCCGTTATGTACTCGAAGAACTCGCCCGTTTCGCCTGCTCGGCCCGGAAGGGGCGCTTCCACCAGAGACGGAGCGGCGCCACTCTCGTCTCCGTAGCCACTCATCGGATAGCCGGCATCCTCCTCCGATGTCTGCGACGCGTCGGAGGATGCTGTGCCGTAGGTATCCTCAAGTTCCGTCCCCTGCTCGTCGTCGAGCAACTCAGCAAGCTCCGCCTGCTGGCGAGCGTACGCCGCGACGAGGTCAATCTGATCGAGAATCTCTTCTGGGTCCTGCTCCTCAAGAACCGCGTCCAGAGCGCCCTGGAGATCCGGTGGGGCGGCCTCTGCGAAGCTCGAGAGCCTCTCGAGTTCCTCTTGACGGAGGGGGCGGACGCCCTGTTCCCGCAGCGAGTCTAGCAGCGCAGCGGTGTACACCTCCACCGCCTTCGCGTCGAAGTCCTGCGGCACCTGATCCTGCGCCGCCGCCTCGCGTTCCGCGAGAAGATTCTGGAATGCGTCCGCAATCCAATCCTCAGGTGATGCCTCGGAGAGCTCCGCGTCGGCGAGATCGCGAGCCTCCTCGGTGAGGGTCTCGATCTCGGCATTGGCGACGCCTGCTTCCGTGAGATCTCGGGAAGGGAGGCGCTCGGGTCTTCCGAGGACCAGGAAAACCGCGATCGCCAACAGAAACGCGGCCCCGATCGCCAGAGACGTCAGGGTTCGAAGCGATGCGCGAAAGACTCGCTGCCAACCCTCACTTTCCCGGGCGACTGCGTCGACAAGCCGATCGTAGAAGACCGATGGGGCGTTCGATTCGCTCAAGGCATGCAGAGAGCTGATGCGCGCCTCCGTACCGAGCTTCCGATCCAGCTCAAACAGCACATCCGGTGTGCGGCGCGCTGTGCGCGTCGCAAGAAGCGTCAGCAAAGCGGGAACCCCGAGACTCGCGAACAGAATCGCGAGATGTGACACGCGCGCGCATTGCGGAGAGACCGGAAGCAGCCTGAAAGCGACCGCGAGCAGCGTTCCGACGCAACCTGAGATCAGCAAGCGGCGAGAGAACAGATGGAGAAGACGGTGCCGACTCGCTTTCGCCACCACCGCGTGGACGAACTGGTCAAACGCGAACACTCGACCACCTCGTCTCACGTCGGATTAGCCAGAGTAGGACGAGGCATCCGGCGACGGGAGCCGCAAACAGAACAGCCATTTCGGTCGATGCCGCGCCTGCATACAAGCGAATCACACCAGATAGCGGGCTCAGAAGTGACAGAAGTCTCACCCCTTGTGGGGCAAAGTGGAATGCCATCGGCACTGCCACGAAACCCGCCGCGATGGCGTACCTGAGAACGGCTGTGTCGCGGCCAAGCCTCGTCCCGCGCACTTCAAGCCACTGTGCAAGAAGTGCGAAGGACGTGGCAACGAGAAGGCTGTACGCACCGATCCACAAGATGACAATCCGATCGAGTGGCAACAGGATGATTCGTATGTACACAAGATAGGGCGCCGTTAGAAGCAGTCCCACGAGGAGATTGACGAGTGCCCGCGCCAAGGATCGAGGGCTCCAGTGCTCGAGCGGAATGCCCGCGGCGCCGCGATTCACGCCGAAGAAAACGAAGGACAACACGTACACAACAAGAAAGGCAGCCGGCGTGCCTCGGCTCAACGGCGACTGGAGGATCTCGTAAACGAACGTGGCGGACGGCATGGAGAAGACGAGCCCCACACCCGTGATCAGGACGAGCAAGGCGAATGAGGTCAGGGTCTCGTTGCTTCGGAAGATCTGTGGGAGTCCCCTCACGTCCTATCCTCCTCAACAAGGTGCAACTCCAGATCCCTCACTTCTGTCGGCACTTGCGTGCCAGGAACCTGCCGAACGCCGTCAAACACCGCCAGCAGCCACGTCCCCGGATCGAGATCGTACTGCGCAATGATGGCTTCGAACAGGTCGCCATACGGGGAGAGGGCGCCGATGATGCCCCAAGCGACGCCGTCTCCGAGAGTGGCGGAGGAGTCGCCTCCGGGAATGGAGCCGATCTCGTAGAGCTTGCCTTCCGTCAGGATGAACGCGACATCGAGCTCGTAGAACAGGCTATTGGATAGGCTCACGCGACCCGTCTCACGATCCAGTCCGAAGGAGACGAGCCTCCGAGGTGAACCATAGTGCCGGAAGTCACGGACTTCGTTCGCCTGAATCGTGAACTCGAACAGCTCCGGAGTCGTACTCGACGCAAAGGACGTATCCGACGTGCTCTTTGCCAACGCGTAGATCGGCACGCTCACCTGTTCTCTTTCGATCGTGGCTATTCGAGTCGTTGCAGGCGACACAAAACCAGTATAACCTAGAGATATTCCGTCTGTCGTGTGCGTTTGAATGCTGAATTCCAACTGGAATAGCTCCACAAGCTGTTTCGCATTGTTTGCATAGAAACCGGACCAAACCGTCAACGCGATCACAACCACCAACACCACGAGCATGGAGATGCCCGCCTGCGACGCATCTCCCGTAAGGCGACGCTTCCGTATACCCCATCGAAGCCCACCTACGCAGAGCAACAGAATCACCACGAGGCTGGGCGCAATCATGTAGATCGGCCGCGAAACGCGCATTCCTCCACGAAACTCACTTCCGAACCGCAGAAGCGAATACCAGTCCGCCCGAGGGACGAGCGCACTGATGTCGGCGAGCGACTCAGCATCCGCGTCCACGGCCCGCACACTGATGACCGAAACCGTCCCCGAGCCATATGCGGTTTGGTACAGAAGAGGGATCCCTGACGCCTCATCGGACAAGGCGACGTGGACCTTGTCCGCGGCGTCTCCTGTGAGAAAACGCGTCCCGCCCGCTGAAGTCTCAATCCGGAGATCGGCCATCGGGAAGAGCCGTCGGAATGCCGGTGAGTCAATCTGGTAGTAGTCCTCACCGGTGAAGACCACGACCGACCCGCCGGCGAAAACCCATCGCGCGATCGCTTCCCACACGCTCGTCGAAACCCCTCCGCCGTTGACCCATAGGCTGTCGAGACACTCGAACGCCCACCAGTCCGTCGGCAGCTCGCCGGGAGATACGACGACTTCCAGTCCGCCAAGCGAAATAGCCGGCCCGCTCACAACGGGGAAACGTGCTGTTCGCTGGAAGAGTCGCACGTTCGTCGACTGCTCTGCGAGTACACGGCCGGTAGGAGTGAGTACGGCGACGTCGATCGGATTCAATGGATCGAATATCGGGATCGTCCCGGTATAGGTCCCGTTCTCCAGCAGGCCCTCGACAAGGTCGACAGTGACGGCCTCCGGGCTCTGATCGGGAGGGCCGATGTGCTGCGTCACGCGCAGCACGCCATCGATCTCAGCGTCTAGGCCCGACAAATCGACTCGAATCGGCGCGTAGCGACTTGCCAGGACACTGGAGGAGTACCCGATATGGATGTCGACGCTCTGCGCAGAAACTGCGACGGAGCCTAACAGAATTCCTATGACAAGACAGAGAAGCGTTCTCCAGTATCGATTCGCCACGAAAGACCGTCTCTTCTAGCGAGAGAGTTACGAGGACAGGGATCCAACGGGGGATTGTAGGTGCTTTGTCTGCGAATGCAAGCTGCTGGTGCCAGCAAGCTTACTGTGGCAAGTTGTCGACCGCAATCGCGGCATCCTCGCTCAGAACGTCCGCGTAGATCTGGGTCGTCTGGATCGATCGGTGGCCGAGTTGCTTCTGCACCAAGCGAAGGTTGTAGTTGGAGGCTCGGTAGAGCATGGAAGCGTACGTGTGTCGGCACGAATGAATGGAGAAGCGTTTCGGGATTCCAACGATGTCCGCGTTCTTCCGGAAGATGCGATAGATGGCAGTTCGCGTCAGGGGGCCGCCGCGAGAGGAAGTGAAGAGCGGTGTACGCGGGGCGGTCGACTCATCGTTCTGCACCTTCCACGCGATGAATCGCTCCAGGTGCTCCCGCAATGCGGCTCCGACGCGAACGCCTCGCTTCTTGTCTCCTTTTCCGCTGCGCACGATCAATGAGGCGTGATGGCGATCCAGGATCACGTCACGTATCTCGAGTGCACAGATCTCGGAGACTCGAAGGCCGGAGTCCAGTGCAACATGCAGGATGGCCCAGTCTCGCACCGGTCGTTCCCGGGCATCGTTGCTGGCGCTTTCCGCACGGCGGCGACAGTGCTCTTTGAGCGCAGCGATCTCATCGGGCGCGAGAAAGTCTTCGTGCGTGATGTCGAGTGGCATCTTCCCTCCCACTTGAGTGCCAGGAGGGTAGTCGCGTCGTCCGGAAGGGGAAGCGACAACTGTCGCAACAAAAGGGTACTTTTGTTGCGACATCCCCGAACATTGCGCGGAAAGCCTGTAAGGGTCTACGTTGCAGAGCATGCTGCCCCTTGAACCATCCATCGCGCGCTTCGTCACCGGGCCGATCCCGACTCCGATGTCGTTCTTCCGCGCGCTTTACGACCCCTCTCAATCGATCGAGTATCGCTCGACGATCTTCTCTTCATCTCCGGCGATCTCGGCGATGACCTCTACATGCGGGGCAAGCGTCGAGTTCTTCAGCTTCTCTCGAAGCAGGTTGTCGAGCTGGAAGATGCCGGCGGAGTTCGACATCTCGATGGCAATCTTGATCGGCCTGGTCTCGCCGGCTCCGAGCGTGACTTTTCGTATTGCCATTGCAGAGACGGAGTGGATGGTGTGCTCTCCGGTCGAAAACGGGATCCGTGCACGTCCGGCCTCCATGTCAAGCGCGTCGGCCACCTTCACGACGCCGGCCTCGATCGTGAGCGGTTGGATCTCCCGCTGATGAGCGTAGATCGCATGCAGCGTCTCCCCCTTGACTATCGCCGCACTTCTCGTGTCATAGATGTCACGGAGAAACTCGTCGATCAGCGGAGCCGCGAGAATCAGGGAGAGCGCTTCATGGTCCCGTCGGTGGATGACGTGCCCGATGTCATGCAACGCGCAGGCGAGCACAACGATAATCTCTGCGTCGTCGTTGTCCAGACCGTGGTGCGCGACCGCGCTTGGAGTGATCCCGGCCTCCACCAGCAACCGGAGAAGCTTGAGGCCGATGTTGGCGACAATGCGGATGTGAATCGGGCCGTGATCGTTGATCTGCATCCGATCGATCGCCATCACGTTGGACGCTGACCAAAGCGCATCGAGCGCATCGGACCTATCCAGACGTTCGACCACGCGGCCGAGCCGCTCGTTCCCACGGACGGGCACCCTAAGGTCCATCGAGATCCTCCCGGAGCCGTTCCCACCAAGCGGGGTGCATCGTCGCCGCGGGCGTGGAGTGGAGTTGCTCCTCGAGATAGGCGACCCGCTCTCGCAGGAACAGGATCTCTGCACGCAAGGTGTCGATATGCGATGCGGTTTCGCCATCCTTTGTATGAATCGGTACGAAACCCTCTGAAACCACTTTCCGTGTGACCTCGTGCGTATGAGCCTTAGCTCGTATAACGGCACTCGCTTCGGTCATAGTTAGTCCACTATCGTACAGTTCTTGAAGCTGGCGAAGAACCGAGACCCCCTCGTCGGTGACGAGGATCTGGTTGTTCGGCCCGCGGCGAAGGTTCTCGGCAAGCACATCCTTGATAGCGTCAATGCGATTGCGTACCTGATTTGTGGTGGCCAAGTCAAGCATCTTACGCAGGCTCATGATCGTGTGCATGCTGACTGCAAAGATACGCAACGACGCAACCACGGGCAAACGAGAATTGTGAGGGCTCCGAAGATCGAGTAGCCTTCTTCGGCATGGCGATCGTTCGACTCACAGAAGCGCTGACGCGAAAAATCGCGGCGGGAGAAGTCATCGAGAGGCCTGCGTCCGTCGTGAAGGAGCTAATAGAAAACTCACTCGACGCGGGAAGTGAGCGTATCGACGTCGAGCTCACCGCGGGTGGGACGAGCTCCATCCTCATACAGGACGACGGCACCGGAATGGACGAGGCCGATCTGCGTCTGTCCGTCGAGCGGCATGCCACAAGCAAGATCCATACGGAGGCCGATCTGGATTCGATACATACTCTCGGCTTCCGTGGCGAGGCGCTGGCGAGCATCGCGGCGGTCTCGAAGCTTCGAATCGTCTCCTGCCCTGGTGAGGGGAGAGACGCCTACGCGCTCACGATGGACGCGGGGCACATCGAAGGGGTCAAGCCCGAGGCGAGAGGACGCGGGACGACGATCGACGTTCGAGACCTCTTCTTCAATCTCCCGGCGCGGGCACGCTTTCTTGGAACGCCGAGGACCGAGTCCCTCCACGCAAACCGAGTGGTTCAGCGCATGGCGCTTCTCGCCCATCAGGTTGGGTGGCAGCTAGTCCACGACGGTCGAGCGATCTTCGAAGCTCCCGCCGCGGCCTGCCTTCTCGATCGCATCGGGCAGATCTACGGGGTCGACGTCGCACGTGCCTTGATCCCGGTCGAGGGACGGCGCGGGGACATCTCCATCATGGGATTCGTCAGTCGTCCGGATCTCCGGCGCGGGAATCGCCGTGACCAGCTGTTCATCGTCAACGGCCGTCTCGTCACAGATCGCGGCCTCAGCTTCGTGTTGGCAAGCGCGTACCGTGGCCTCCTGCGGCCCGGGGGGTATCCGGTCGCCGTCATTCGCATCGACGTGCCCCCCGATCTTGTGGACGTGAACATCCATCCGCGCAAGGAGGAAGTTCGCTTCGCGGAGTCACGACAGCTGCAGGATTCCCTTGCGGCCTCGCTCCAGCAGGCGCTCTCGACGGGACATGTGGTGGCCCCGGTCGTGCCTGAGACCGACACGGGAACGACCTCAAAGGCGTCTCAGATTCGCGAGGAAGGCTCCAAGGCCCTCTCCTTCGACCTACGAACGGCTGTTTCGGCAAACACGCGAGCGCGAGAGGCCGAAAAAGTGAGGGTCACGGGTGATCGCCGTGTCATCGGACAACTGCAGTACACCTATCTGCTAGTCGAGACACTCGACGGCCTTGAGATCATCGATCAGCACATCGCGCACGAGCGAATCCTCTACGAGCGCCTGAAAGATCAGGCACGAGACGCCGGCATTGTCAGGCAGCTCTTCCTTTTGCCCGTGCGGGTTGAAGTACCTTTCGAAACGGCCTCGGTCTTATCGGCGCACAAGGAGAAGCTCGAACGCGTCGGCATTGCTCTGGACGAATTCGGTGGCGGAACGTTCTTGTTTCGCGAGTATCCGCGCATGCTCGCCGACGAACAGTCTCAGCGTGGTTTTCAGGAGCTGGTCGAGAGCCTCGCCCAGGCAATCGAAGACAAGGAGGATCTGGAAGGCGCGCTCTTCGACCGCCTGCTATCTGAGATGGCCTGTGCGGCCGCCATCAAGGCAGGCGAGCGCCTCACGATGACGGAGGCGCAGCGGCTGGTGGAGAATCTGATGACGCTAGACAATCCCTACGCCTGCCCTCATGGGCGACCGATCATCTTCCAGCTCAGTCGAGAGGAACTCGATCGGAGATTCAGGCGAACCTAGGCCGGCACGAGAACCTGAATTGCGCTAGGTAGCACTTCAACGCGGAACGACTCCTTCGGCAGGCGATACGGTTCGCCGTCGATATGTGCAACTAGCTTCGCCGAGGACGACACCGTCACTGCGGTTACCTGGCGATAGTGGACACGTGACAGCTGGAGATGTTTGCCTGCGCGGGCTTGCGGAAGGCGGATGAGCCTCTCTAGCCGAGGGAAGTCGCCAATCGCCGCGACGTCGAGCAAGCCGTCCTCGACCTCCGCGTTCGGCGCAAGCTTGAAGCCTCCCCCGCAGTATGGGCCGTTGGCGACACCGAGGGAGAGGCACTCGAGATCGAGGCTCCAGTCCTCAGAAGTGAGCGTGATTGGGAAAGCTTTGAAGCGGAAGACTTCCCTGACCGCAGCCGACACGTAGGCCGGAACGCCCCGCAACCGCTTCATCGCGAGAACGTCGCGAGCCACTTGAGCATCAATACCGACGCCCAAACCGTTGACGACGCATCGGTCTTCGGCCACCCTGCCGAGATCGATCCGACGCGTCTTCCCTTGCGCCAGGACGTCGAGCGCGTGGATCGGGTCCAAGGGAATCCCTATCGTGCGAACGAAGTCGTTTCCGTTGCCAGCGGGGATCACGCAAAGGGTCGCATCCATGCCGCAAAGGCCGTTCGCTACCTCGTTTACCGTCCCATCGCCTCCCATCGCGACGATGTGCGTGAATCCGGCTTCGATCCCCATCCTGCAGACGTCCGTCGCTTCCATCGGCTCGTTCGTGAAATGAAGATCGTAGTCGATGGCGCGCCGATCGAGCTCAGAGCGCACTCTTGGGAAAAGCTCCTTACAGCGCCCGTGCCCAGCAATGAGGTTGACAATCAGGAAGTACTTACGGCCCTCCATGGGGCCATGCTACGCGGCCGGTCTCGCTTCTGTCAAGAATGACCGGTTTCCGCGGTGCTCAGATGAGATAGCCCTCGCTCCCATTCGTCGCACGCAGGACCACGAAGGAGCCCCCGTGCCAGTTGTCGACTGGCAGCTCAGGTCTCTCGCTTGGCTCACAGGAAGAGCATCTGAGCGTGCTCGCGGCCGCTCGCACCGTCAGCCCGGCTCTCTCGAGCCCGGCCCTCACAGTACTCCGTGAGCGCAGCGTCGCGGTCGAGAAGAACGGATCTCCCTCCGTGTTTGCGTAGGACGTGCCGAGTTCGCTGTCTGAGGGGATGAACGCAACGATTGCACTTCCCCCGGGAACGAGCACGCGAGTGACTTCGGCGAACGCTCGATCCATGTCTTCGAGAAAGCAGGTCACCGTGATGAGAAACGCGGCATCGACCGATCGATCATCGAACGGCAGATCTTCGGCGGCGCCCTTGACCACGCGAATGCCTCGTGCTCTGGCCAGCGCGGCCACGCCCTCGGCTGGCTCCACGCCGACGCCGATGCCGAGCGCCAAGGCAAACCGGCCCGACCCGACGCCGATCTCGGCCCACCGAGCAGATGCTGCGCCCAGCGTGGGGAGGACGGCGCGGATTGCGAGAAGCTCCGAGCAGAAAAGGTTCCGGTTCGCGTCGAACCATGCATCGTACTCCTGGAAGTGGGTTTCGAACGGACTCTCAGCTGACATGGCCGACTCCCTTCAGAACGAGCTGCATCACGCAATCCTTCGCGCGCATGAACGCTGGTCCGAGCCTCGCCTCTCGCTCGCTCGGCGTGAGCGTGATGGTCCGTTCCCCGATGACGGTAGCGGGACGCTCACTCAAGACGATCATCCGATGAGAGAGGGTGACCGCCTCCTCGAGGTCGTGGGTCACGAAGATCAACGTCATGGCGAGGTCCTGCATCAGCGCTGCCATCCATGATTGCAGGCGATGGCGCGTCAGCGTATCGAGGGCACCGAACGGCTCGTCGAGGACGAGACAGTCCGCCCCCCCGAGAATCGCGCGCAGGAGCGCGGCGCGCTGCTTCATTCCTCCCGAGAGTTCGTGCGGGTACGCCCCCTCAAAGCCATCCAACCCGAAGCGCGGCAGGCGATCGACCACGCTGTTCCGCCGGCGCTCTCGGCCAATGCCGGCGATCTCAAGCGGAAGCTCGACGTTCTCAAGAAGGGTTTTCCACGGCATGAGGAGGGATTCCTGCGGAAGATACCCGGCTCGCGAAAGTTTGCTTGTGACAGAACCGTGGTTGTGGGTCTCCAGACCGAGCAGAATGCGAAGGAGCGTCGTCTTCCCGCAACCGGAAGGCCCGAGAATCGCCACCTGTTCGCCCCGCGAGATGTGGAGCGAGACGTCTTCCAGGACATCCAGATCGCCGAACTGCTTGGAGACCTCTTCCGCCGCAACGATCATCCTCCGTCCGCCTCCTTCACGGGAAGGTAGTCGTTCGTGAATGCCGCGGACGGATCGATCGCCGTGTCGATGAGCCCGTTCTCCAGCGCCCACGTCGCAAAGGCCGACCAGACGGCCGGCTCCTGGCGCCCCCACGCTTCCACGACCGTGATCGAAACCCCGGCCAGCCAATCCTGTGAGGCGAGGACCAGCTCGCGATCCAGTTCCGGCGCATAGTCAAGGAGGAGTTCGGCTGACGCAGCCGGAAGCAGGGCAGCGGTTGTGTAGCCGCGAGCCGCCGCCCTGAGGAAGCGGCCCACGAAGTCCGGATGCTCGTCGAGCAACTCCTCGCTCGTGATGATCACCGGCGTGTAGTAGTCGAGGACGTCGGCTAGATTCCGCAGAGGAAGGAAATCGAACGCGATCCCCTGGAGGCGTGCATTCACGCCTTGCCAGCCATAGAAGACCCAGTAGAAGTCAGCGATGTCAAGGCGGACCGCCGTGGTGAAGTCGATCGTTCCGATGTCGATGATGTCAACGTCGCTTGAGGTCGCCCCGTCGAGTTCCATGACCGTCCGGATCATCAGCTCCTCCATCTCGCTCCCCCAACCAGCGTATGTCAGCCCCGCGAAGTCGCTCGGGGACTCGATATCGCGGTTCGGTGGAGATGCAAACCCCGATGTGTTATGAGGAAAGAGCGCCGCGACGGACACGATCGGGATCCCCTGAGCTCGCGCCATCGTGACGTACTCCTGACTTGCGATGCCGAAGTCCGCGCGGCCCAGCGCGACCAGCGGGACCGCGACGTTCGGATCCGGCTCCACCAGACGAAGCTCCAGCCCGACCTCTCCAAAGAATCCGCTCTCCTCCGCGACGAGGAGTCCCGTATGATTCGTGTTTGGTGTCCAATCCAGGGCAACGCGAACCACGTCCTGCGCTTGACAACCGACCGCCACGGTCGAGATCGCCAGGATCCAAAGGAACGCAACACGTTTCACAAACCTCTCCTCTCCACCCAAGGGGTGAGCCACCTGCCGATCCGATCGACCAGCTTGAACAGCCCGTAGCTGAGAAGCATCACGATGACGATCCCGCCGAACAGCCGATCGACACGAACGGAGCTCAGCGCACGCGTCATGTAAACGCCCATCCCTTTCGAACCGCCAAGCCACTCGCCGATCACGGCCCCCAATACGCTGTAGCTGGCGGCGATCTTCGTCCCAGCGACGATGCTCGGAAGCGTGGCAGGGATGTAGACATGCCGGTACCGATCCCGTGCGCTCGCGCCGTACGTCTCAAGCAGCTCGAGATACGCCGGGTCGACCGTTCGGAATCCCTCATATGCGTTGATGGCAATCGGAAAGAAGCAAACGAAGGCGACGACCAGCATCTTCGAGAAGACGCCGAAGCCAAACCAGATCAGGATCAACGGAGCAATTGCGATCAGCGGGATCGCCTGCGATAGAACGAGAGGAGGGTAGATCAGGTCTCGTGCAAGCACTGACGCATTCATCACAGCCCCGAAGAGAAGGCCAAGAGCGATGGCAAGCGTGAACCCCGAGGTGGCCGCCAGAAGCGTCATTGAGACGTGCGGTCCGAGAAACCACAGGTCGGCCGCGACGGCCCGCATCGTGACGTACGGCGAGGGCAAGATGTACGTGGGAACGGGCAGAAGCCATGTCGCGAGTTGCCACAACAGGACGAAGAGAAGGAGGCTGATCACCCATCGGAACCTCGTTCTGCGCGCAAGCGGCGCAAGACGACATCTCGGATTCCTTCTATCCATGCTCGTCGTTCTCCATCGCCGCGTGGATCACCAGGAGCAGACCCTTTTCGACACAGATCCGGACTGGCAACGCGTCTACTATGTTGGACACACCACGCGATGCGGGCCGACAAAGCCTCTCGCTTCGAAGCGGGAACTGAAGCCCGTGCGTGGTCACGACGACCGAGTCCGAAACCGGCACGAGGGATACGCGATCGGCGATCTTGGCGCCATCGAGCGCAATGCGATCGTTCACGAGATGGGCATCCTCGTCTCCGGCCATCAGGACCATCGGTACGCCGGCCAGAATGCCCTTCTCCAGGAGATGGAGATTCGTGAGTGTGTGATCGAGTCTGTCGCCGGCCGCGCCGACGAGGACGATCTTTGCCGGATCTCTGAGGAGCGCACGGTCGATGGCGAGTTCGAGGTCGGTCCAATCCTTATCTCGTGGGAACAGGTCAACCGGCGGAGCAGTGGGCCCATCGAGTGCGCACACACTCTGGTCGGAGGCCGAATCGAGGTCGCCGACGACCTCATCTACGCGGACGCCATGAGTCAGAGCCTTCGAGAAGCCGCCGTTCGCGGCGATGATGTAGTCGGCAGACGCAACGAGAGCGCCGAGGCGTCCCGCCTCTGTCCATGAACCGCTTGCCAAGATCAGCACCGTCTCCGCGTTCATCACGTCGTAGGGCTGTGACCTCGACATCCTACAAGAGAGAATCCCGGGCTCCGCGGGAGCTCCGGGATTACCTTCTCGTCCCTGCGCTGGCATTACCCAGATCAGGTTCAGTGGGTCGAGGTTTCCCTCCTCTCAGCCCAGCTCTCTGAGCTCCCCGCGACGGAAGCGTACAGGACGCCGCGGTGCTGCGCAACGCTTACGCCGTCATCCCTCGCGCTCCCCAACTACGCCAGGTGCCTTCGAAGGGCTTCTCTCCTGGCGCGACGTAGCGATGTCGTGCGCGCCACCCAACCCCACGATCGGAATTCGGCGGCATGTCCGCTGGGCTTGCTTCGCGCAGTCCGAAGGACCCTGAGCTACCTGGGCACGAAGTCGGTCTTCTCGTCGATCCCGGCGACGGTATGCGCAATCAACTTGGCCGTATTCTCAACGTCGTCCAGGTGAACCAGTTCACACGGACTGTGCATGTATCGATTCGGAACGCCGAGCACCGCGGTGGCGTTTCCGGCGCCGACGACCTGCATTCGCCCGCCGTCGGTCGGCGTGACACGCGGATATCCCTCAATCTGGACCTGAAGGCCGTTTGCCTCAGCGGCTTCCATCATCCGGCGGAACAGCTCCGGATTGATGTTCGGGCCTCGTGTCACCTGAGTTCCCTTGCCGAGCGAGAGCTCGCCGTGCTTGATCTTCGCGTCATCCATGCTGGGAGTGTCCGTCGCCTGCCCGACATCCACGGCGATCGTCACGGCGGGGTCAAGACCAAACGCACCGACGGTCGCACCGCGCGCGCCGATCTCCTCCTGCGTCGTCGCCACGGCGTACACTGCCGCCGCCGGGTTCATCGCGGACAGAGCCCGGAGAGCCTCGAGAACGACGAACGCGCCGATCCGATCGTCCAACGCGCGACCCGCCACATAGCCGTCGCGAATCTCGACGAAGCCGTAGTCAACGACCGCCGGGTCTCCGATCTCGACGAGCGATAGCGCCGCCGCCTTATCCTTGACGCAGATGTCGATCCACAGATCCTCGATCTTGACGACCTTCTTGCGGTCCTCAGCGGTCATGACGTGAATCGCCTTCCGCCCGATCAAGCCGAGGATGTCGCCTTTCTTCGTTCGAATCCGGACACGCTGCCCCGGCAGCACCTGAGGATCCCAGCCGCCGAGCGTCTGGAAAGACAGATAGCCTTGGTCGTTAACGTAGGTAATCATCAGGCCAATCTCGTCGACGTGACCGGTCAGCAGAATCCTCGGGCTCCCGGTCTCGTTGATCACGGCGAACGTGTTCCCAAGCACGTCCTTCCACGTGCGATCTGCGAAAGCGTCCGCCTCGGCCATCCATACTGCCGACGCTTCCTCCTCGAATCCGGTGGGACAGATAGTGCTCATGAACCGCTCCAGAAACTGAATCCGCTCTCTTTCCACAATCCCTCCTCTGTGCGTGCCCAACAGTCTACGCGAGCGCCCGAATCCGCACCAGCAGAATGGGGCGTCATTCGGAGATCCGCGGGTTACGCCGTTGAATACCGAAATACTGCTTCGATATACTGAACGAGCGATGGACAAGCTCGGAGCACGGCTACGGGAGGCGCGAGCACGGCACGGATGGACGCTGGAGACGCTCTCCGCTCAATGCGGCTTGTCGACGGGCTTCCTGTCCCAGGTGGAGCGCGGTCTCTCCACACTCTCGATCGTGTCCCTCTCGGCGATCTGTCACGCCCTGGATCTCCCGATCGGCGATCTGTTCTCTACAAGCGGTCCGCTCGATCAAGTCGCCCCGCAGGTCACGAAGCGCCCCGACCAGATCCAGATCCAGATCGGGGATTCGCCGATTGCCTACCGGTATCTCTCAAGCCAGCTGCCTGAGAGCCGAATCGAGGAGCTCCTGATCGCCGAGTTCCCCCCCAAATTCCACCAGGTCGCGTCAACACACAAGGGCCAAGAGCTCGGTTACGTTCTTGAAGGCTTCCTGACGCTCCTTGTGGGCGAAGCGATGCACGAGCTCGCGGCGGGGGACAGCTACACGGTTGCGGCCTCCGAGTCGCACGGCTACCGCACGCCCGCGAAACGAGGAGCGATGGTGTTAATGGCGGTCACGGAGCGATTCATCGAGCTTCCGAAGAAAGGAGTCTAGATGGTGAGCGGCCGAATCGAACGCCATCCGATCGTCACGCGCGAGCAGAGGCGGACGGTGCGCTTCACGTTCGCGGGGCGCGAGATGACTGCCTTTGAAGGGGAGACGATCTCCTCGGCGCTCATGGCCCATGGCGTCAGGGTCTTCGGACATCACCCTCGCGATGGCTCTCCGCAGGGCCTGTACTGCGCCAACGGCCAGTGCTCGCAGTGCATGGTGATCGCTGACGGAAGGCCGGTGAAGGCGTGTATGACCCCCGTCGACTCCGGGATGTGCGTAGACCCGCTCGACCAGCTCCCGGAGCTGCCCCCGGCAGGCATCCCTCCCGAAACATATCCCGTCGAGACACGTTCCGTACCCGTTCTGATTCTCGGCGGTGGCCCCGCGGGCATGTCCGCAGCCATCGAACTCGCTCGCCACAACGTCGAGGCGATCCTGGTGGACGACAAGGATCGTCTGGGCGGGAAGCTGGTGCTCCAGACCCACCGGTTCTTTGGATCGATGAACGCGGTCTACGCTGGAACCCGGGGCATCGACATCGGCGAGCGCCTCGCCAACGATGTGGCCTCTACGGACTCGATCGAGGTCTGGCTTGATAGCACAGCGCTTGCGGTGTTCGCTGACCGAAAGGTCGGTGTGCTGAAGGAAGGATGCTACGTCCTCGTCGAGCCGCAGATTCTCCTTGTCTCGACAGGGGCTCGTGAGAGATCGCTCGTCTTCCAGGGGAACACGCTTCCCGGCGTCTTCGGCGCAGGCGCTTTCCAAACCCTCGTGAATCGAGACCTTGTGCGGGTCTCCGAACGCCTGTTCATCGTGGGGGGAGGGAACGTCGGCCTGATCGCCGGATACCATGCGCTTCAGGCGGAGATCGACGTGGTCGGGCTGGTGGAAGCGCTCCCGAAGTGCGGGGGGTACAAGGTTCACCGGGACAAGCTCGCTCGGATGGGCGTGCCGATCCATACATCGCACACCGTCCTGAGCGCAAACGGGCGTGACGGTGTGGAGTCGATCACGATCGCTCGGATCGACGAGAAGTTCAGGCCGATCGCCAATACCGAACGTTCCTTCGCATGCGACACGGTTCTCATCGCAGTGGGCCTCGACCCGGTCGACGAGTTCCTGAAGGCAGGAGAAGCCGTCGGCCTTCCGACGTACGCTGCTGGAGATGCGGAGGAGATCGCCGAAGCGTCCGCCGCCATTTTCTCCGGCAAGATCCGAGGACTCGAGATCGCGCACGCCCTCGGCGCGACCGAGGAGGACGTTCCGGCGGAGTGGCTGGCCGTCTCCGAGATTCTGCGATCCAAGCCAGGGAGGTCGCTTGACCGTGCGACGCGTGACGCCTACCTCGTCACCAGCTTCGAATCACGCGCTGCCGAAGACGAGGCCGATACCTCCGGCGAAGGCGTCTTCCCTGTCTTCCACTGTTCGCAAGAGATCCCGTGCAACCCCTGCACGTCGGTCTGCCCTCAGGGCCTGATCCACATCGACGAAGAGGACATCCGCGCGATGCCCGAGTTCCTCGGGCCTGAGCTCGGCAGGATCTGCGTAGGCTGCGAGCGCTGCGTCACCATCTGCCCCGGACTGGCGATCACACTGGTCGACGCACGGGAGAACCAGGATCACCCGATTGTGACCATCCCGTTCGAGTACCGAGCGGAGAGTCTATCGATCGGCGACGAAGTGCTCGTGCTTGATGCGGTCGGCGAACCCGTCGGCAGCGTGCCCGTCGTCGAGGTGAAGGCGATCCCGACGAACGACCGGACCGTTCTCGTAAAGGTTCGCGCTCCCGCGGAGACCGCCACTCGCATCGCGGGAATCCGCATCCAAGAACCGTGGGTAGGAGAGCCCCTCCCCGAGACGGTTGAGCCAATGGCTGAGACGGACATCGTCTGCCGTTGCGAACGCGTGGCGGCGGGCGAAATCCGCGCGCTGATACGCGCTGGCTACCGAGACGTCAACGAAATCAAGGCCGTCACGCGGGCGGGAATGGGAGCCTGCGGCGGAAAGACGTGCCAGGCATTGATCAGTCGGCTCTTTCGTGAGGAGGGTGTGCCACTCGATCAGGTCACCGAGAACGTCTCCCGGCCGCTCTTCGTCGAGGTTCCGTTCTCGATCCTCGGCCGCATGCGCTCGAGAGGCGGAGCCTGACCGTGCCCAAGACAACGTATGACGTCATCATCATCGGGTCAGGAAGTGTAGGCACGCCAGCGGCCTGGGCGATGGCACGATCCGGGCTCTCCGTCCTCGTCCTCGATCGGCTCGCCAGTCCGGGGCAAGGCTCGAACAAGACCGCGATCGGCGGGATGCGGGCGACCCACTCCGAGCCCGCCAAGATCCGCGCCTGTCTTCGCTCGATCGAGCTCGCGTCCACCTGGAAGGATCTCTACGGCGACGACATCGAGTGGACGACAGGCGGCTACTCGTTCGTTGCCTACGACATCCGCGAGGAGAAGATTCTGAAGAGCCTCCTCGAAACGCAGCAGGGGTGCGGCCAAGACATCGATTGGTATGAAAGCTCCGACCTCCTCGAGATCGTGCCTGACCTCCGTCGAGACGGCCTCAGGGGGGGGACCTTCTCTCCCGGCGACGGCCATTGCTCGCCACTCCTGCTCGGGCACGCGATCTATGAGCAGGCTCGCAAGGTCGGTGCGCAGTTCCGATTCGGCGAAGCCGTGACCGGGATCGTTACGAAGGACGACCGCGTCCAGGGCGTCGTGACTGCCAGCTCGCGCTACGAGGCTCCCGTCATCCTGAACGCGGCCGGCGCGTGGGCCACGAACGTTGGGAGATTGGCCGGTCTTGAGCACCCGATCGCACCGGACCTGCACGAGGCCGGTGTCACCGAGCCGGTCGCTCCGTTCCTTCGTCCGATGGTCGTCGACATCAAACCCTCCGAGGGCACCGCGAACTGCTACTTCTTCCAGATTGCGACCGGCCAGGTGCTCTTCTCCCTGACGCCCGACCCGATCATCCCCGGCTTCGATTGCCGAGAGACGAGCGCTTTCTTACCGGCGGTTTCCCGCCGCATGGTCAACCTCATTCCGCGTCTCGCGAGCCTTCGCGTCCGTCGTACCTGGCGCGGTCTTTACCCGACATCACCGGACGGCGCCCCGCTCGTCGGCCGGGCGGAGGAACTCGAAGGATACCTGATGGCAATCGGGATGTGCGGCCACGGATTCATGCTCGGCCCCGGTCTGGGCGAGCTGCTCGACAGGCTTGTGCGCGATGACCTCATTGACGACGATCGTCTCGTCCTCGACGGCCTCTCCCCTCAACGAACCTTCGAGGGTCACGCAGCGTTGAAGTAGGACTCGTTCACCGTGCTTCCCTGCGCGTGAAGCCGCAAAGCAGCTCCACGCCGGCGATGACGTCTCTTCCGCACGTCGGCGACCTGCACCTGCGCGTCACCTAACGGGAACCTGCGCTCCAGCGTTGTCGGCCATTGCAGGCGACCGACGCTCCTACGGTCAGGCTCCACAAAGCTGACACACGACTGGGCGATGGTCTCCACAGTCTGGAGGCATCTTCTCCTCGATGGACGGAACGAGAAGGAGGAGAAGATGAGGAACAGGAAGAAGATTCTCACAATCGCAGTCGTGGTCCTGATGACGGCCGGGCTTGCCGCAGGCTTGGTGCTTGCGCAGGAAGCAGATGGGACGGAGGCCGCCTCGTCGGCCGTGTCCGACACGTTGCTGGCCAAGGTCGCCGGAGTCCTCGGGATCGAAGAGTCCGCCCTCGTTGATGCATTCAAGCAGGTGCGCCTGGAGGCCATCGATGATGCCGTCGCGGCCGGCACGTTCACCGAAGAGCAGGCCGAGGCTATGAAAGCCAACATCGAGGCGAGAATCGCTCTCCAAGACGTGATCGATGACGCAATCGCGTCTGGCGAGCTCACGGAGGAGCAGGCCGAGCTTCTCCGCCGCCAAGCATCCAATGGCTCTCTGATGGGCAGCCGCAGCTCGGATCTCCGCGAACGGATGCAGAGCCGCTGCGAGGGCTCTCAGGATGCCAGAGGGTTCGGCTTCAGGCTAAGGACGCCGCGCGGAGGCATGTCGGGAGGCATCTGGGGACGCTGTCGGTAGAGCTGTTCTCCCTCGCTCGCCCTGTCGCAAGGTATGCGAGAGCCGCGAGCGCCTTCTGCCCTGGGGAGGTATGCGGTCAGCCGCGCACCTCCCCTTTCCTTTCGCTCCCTGTCCGGAAGTTGTGCGAAGTGGTACGGGCGGCTAGAGTGATGGGCCCCGACTCCGAGAGCTGGAGCCGGACATAAGGAGGTGCGGGATGCGAAACCGCTACGGGTTCTTCTTGCTCATTGCGGCGCTGATCTTGGGGCTTGCCGCATGCTCGTCTGAAGAGGAGACGAGCCCGGCTGCCCAGACGACCGCGGCCGACGAGACGGTGTCGCAGGCTGCTGCCACCGAGCCGTCGCTTCCAGAAGCAACGGAAACGCCGGCCGACTCTTCGGTCGACGCGGCTCGCGCTGCGGGGGAGCCGGAGTCGAGTGGGATCGCCGTTGCACAGCCGAGCGACGCGTTCGGCAGAGCGCAAACAGCCCTGAACGACCTCGAGAGCTACCGGTACAGGACGTCGTTCCTTTTCGTCGGTGAAGAAGACGGAGACGTGGAGTCCGGATCGATGGAGCTTGTCGGCGAGATCGCCGGAGCCGACCGTACTCACCTGGTCTTGCGAAACCTGTACGAAGCGGAATCGTTTGAGGTGATCCGCATCGGGGACACAGCTTGGATCCTCGATGACGCGGCGTGGGAAGAGGTCCCCATCCTCGTTGCCGAGGCAATGAGCCAAGCCGCTCTCGTGTTCGCGCCGGCGGTCACGTGGAACGGTCTGTTCGGAGAACTCTCGCCAGATGCCGGTTACGTCGGGAAGGATGTCGTGAACGGCATTCCCGTCGACCACTACACCGCAACGTACACGCAGTGGGGCAACTACTGGCCCGGAGAGCTGATCGATGCCACCGGAGACGTTTGGATTGCCGAGGCGGGCTATCCCGTGCGCTATCACTTCTCCGCGACAGGAATCAATGCCGAGGGCAACCGCGGGGCCATCACGTGGGCGATGGAACTATCGGACGTCGGCGTTCCCATCTCGATCGAGCCTCCGATGTAGGTCCAGTCAACTCGCGGAAGAAGCGCGCTTCGACGAAGAGGCTCCGTGCGTAGTCGGCGGCCTAGTTCTCCCGAGTCACTTCAGGAGTTGTGCCCAACTTCACGACAGCTTCGTCTCCTTCGGCACCCCGCGCGAACAGCCAGAAGGCCGCCGCAGTGAGGACACAGAGGCCGGCGAAGAGCCAGACCCACCAGGGAAAGCCCAGAAGCGCGAGGGTGCCGGAACCCCAGTTCCACGCGTCATTGCCCAGCAGGAATAGAAGGCAGAAAGCCGCAGCCCAACCCAGCTTCGCTCGGTTGCTCAGAGGAATGCAGCGGCGGCAGGGACGACGCCAGGAGATGGAGTGCGTCAGGAGGCTGACGAGAATCAGCACGATCGTGCTCGAAACCACGATCGGAATCACCGGCAAGGTTCCGAACGCCGGAAGCAACTTGAGGTAGTACGAGACGACCAGCGCCTCGCCGCCGACGATCGAGACCACTCCAGCGACGGAGGTCATCCTCTTCCAGTAGAGTGCCCCTATGACGACCGGAAACAGGACGGCCAAACCGGTGAAGGTTTGCGTCGCTAAGATCCGGAAGCTCGCCGGCGGCCGATAGGCAATCACGAGTCCGATCAGCGCCAGCAGCACGACGAACGCCTTCCCGATCCACGGCGGAAGCGAGCGCGCCGTCTTCTCTTCCCCTTCCGGAGCCGCAGGTTGCCGTGCGAACCGCGTCCAGAGCGGCTGCACGATGTCGTGCGTGAACATTGACGAGAGCGTCAGAAGCTGCGAATCCAGGGTCGACATGAGTGCGGCAAGCGCGGCGGTCAAGACGAGCGCCTCGACCACCGCCGGTGTGTGCTCGCGGAGCATCAGGGGCAGGATCTGGTCGGAGGCCACGCCGTCTGGCAGCACGGGGAAGCTCAGTCGTCCGAGGACGCCGATGGTCACAGGCAAGAGGAAGAGGAAGCCGGTCAACAGTGGATAAAGGGCCACGGTTGTCGACAGCGCGCGAGGTCCACGTCCTGCGTAGAAGCGCTGGAAGAGCTGCGGAAACATCGGATCCGCCAGGAACCAGAGAAGCATGTAGCCAAGCCAGATTCCAGGTGTGTATAGACCCCCCAGGCCGGGGCGAGAGAAGAGCTCGGGAATCGAGGCGGCGACGGCACGGTTGGCTGCGGTCAGCCCCCCAAACTGACCGGCGATGAAGCCTACGGCAACGACCAGCAGACTGATCATCATCCCGCCCTGCAACGCATCGGTCCACGATACGCCGCGGAACCCACCGAGAAACGTGTACAGAAGCATCACCGCTGTGATCAGCGCTGCGCCGGCGAAGTATGGGATCCCGAGGAGCGTCTGCAGCGCATAGCCGGCCGCCATCGGCTGCATCGCCAGGTACGGGATCGTGAACACTGTCATCACCACGAAGAACAGAAGGCGAAGCGCGGAACTGCCGGTCAGGTGGTAAACGAGCTCCGGCGGCGTAATCAGTCCGCGCTCCTTCCCGAGCCTCCAAGCGGGCAGCCCGATCAGGAGAAACGTGAGGGCCATGAACCCCGTACCGAAGGCCATGATCGGGTAGTAGGCGTATCCGGCTTCCCACCCAGCGCCAGCAAAGCCGAAGACGGTGAACGCACTGAAGTTCGTCGCCGCCATCGTCAGGAAGAGAATGAGCGTGGGCGTCGTTCGCGACGCAACGAAGTAGTCCTCGAGACCTCGCCGCGCGCGCGCGCGCGCTGCCCACCCGATACCAAGCAGAACGACGAAGTACCCCACCACAATGGCAATCCGCGCACCCATATGCACCTCCGCGTGAACAAAAAACGCCATTCAGCCAGAGGCTGGATGGCGCGTGCCTGACATACCCCGAAGCCGAGTATGGCACAGGATGCGTTCGGAGGGCAAGCCCTAGCGTCCGCCAGGTCACGCGGAAGAACGTGCTCTCAGGCGTCAGCCCTCACTTCGGTCAGGGCTATCTGGGCCTTCGCTCGGTGCACTGAGGGCGGGGAAGCCGAGTTCGAGGATCGGGACGACCGCGATTCCCAATGTCGGCCAATACTCGTTGTACGATTGCGTGTACTCGGGCGTCCCTCCGCTGTGCGCGTCGGCGACCACCGTAACGTCGAACCCGAGGCGCGCGCCCCACTGCGACGAGCGGGTGACGCAATAGCCGGTGTTCAGGCCGGAGAAGATGAGCTTTCGAATCCCTCGGCCCTCGAGTGTCTCCAAGAGCATCGTGTCGCTGAACACGTTGAGATTCGGTCCGGGCCTCCCAATGAGGATGTCCCCCTCTTGGGGCGCAATCTCCTCCGCAAACGTGGCCAGCTCCTCTCCCTCCGCCAAGTTCTCGTAGCTCCCGTAGAGGTAGATGATGAGTACGCCTGCGTCGCGTGCTGCAGGAATCAGATCCGCGTTCGCTTCCACGACATGCCGGTCATCCACCGTGCGCCAGTCCTCCGGGAACGGCGCACCGCTGCCGGCGAGATCGATCGTCATGATATCGAGATTGATGGCGATCAGCGCAGTGTCGCAATCCGCAAGCCCGTCGGCCTCCTCAGCAAACGCGACGTAGCACATCAGACTTATCACGAGAAGCGCAGCGGCGTATCGCCTGAAGCAGTTGGCCATTTCGTCTCCTTTCCGACCTCGCCGACGACTTGGCTGGCAGCGAGACGGCACGCCGAGATCCTACCACTCTTGATGGGACTGTGCAGCCCGCTGAGCGTAGGGAAGCCAAACCTCCAAGCGGGTACACTTCTTCCAGCGATTCTGACACGCGAGGAGGGACGATGGACAATCGGTTGCTTCAGGGCGTTTTCCCGCCCATTCCGACCCCGTTTGATAGTTCCGGTACGGTCGACCGCGAAGCATTGAACCACAATCTCGCGTGGTGGAATCGCCACGACCTCACCGGCTACGTCGTCCTTGGCTCCAACGGCGAGTCGGTTCATCTCGATCAGACGGAGAAGCTTCAGATGATCGCTGACGTTCGCGCCGCATCGCCCGATGATCACGTCCTGATCGCCGGGACGGGCCTTCTTACGACCGAAGGCACGATTGCTCTTACGGGGCGAGCCGCCGAAGCTGGTGCCGATGCCGCGCTCGTCCTTCCGCCCTCCTACTACCGGGGGCTAATGACCCCGAATGTGCTGGCCGCACACTTCTCGGCCGTCGCTGATGCATCACCGGTTCCGATCCTTCTATACAACATGCCGGCCAACACGGGCATCGACATGTCCGCCTCGCTCATGGCCGAGCTCTCGGAGCACGATAACATCGTAGGCGTTAAGGATTCCGCCGGCAACATCGCCAAGCTGGCCGAGCTTCGCCATTGCGTGGACGCCGGGTTTGCCATTCTGGCGGGATCGGCCGCGTTCCTGCTGCCCGCCCTCAGCGTCGGCGCCGACGGGGGCATTCTCGCTCTCGCGAACGTAGCGCCTGGGCTGTGCCTTGAGATTCTCCAGCTGGTACGCGAAAACGCCTGGGAGAAGGCTCGGTCGATCCAGAACCGGATCGTGAAAGCGAACGCGGCCGTGACGCGCCGGTGGGGTGTTCCCGCCCTCAAGGCAGCCATGGACATGCTCGGCCTCTATGGCGGACCGATGCGCCAACCGTTGCTTCCTCTGGCCGAGGAGCCGTGCTCCGAATTGCGCAGTATCCTGACGGAAGCAGGCATCCTGACTTCGAAGGAGACGACATGAAAGACCGCACCTTGCTGATGATTCCCGGGCCGATCGAGTTCGAGCCCGCCGTGCTGCAAGCGCTCGGCGCGCCCACGACCAGCCATGTGGCGCCGGAGTTCATTGAGGCGTTCGGTCGTGCGTTGGAGCGAATGCGGCAGGTCTGGATGGCGCCCTCCGGTCAGCCGTTCATCCTCGCCGGCTCCGGTACGCTGGCAATGGATGTCGCCGGCGCAAACCTGATTGAGCCTGGAGATCGCGCACTCGTTCTCAGCACCGGCGTTTTCGGAGATCGCTTCGAGGACCTTCTCACGCGCTACGGCGCGGAAGTCACGACCTTGCGCGCACCGCTCGGCGAGACGATCGACTTCGACGTCGTGGCGGCGACTCTGGAGGGCGGATCGTACAAGCTCATGACAGCAACGCACGTCGACACGTCGACGGCCGTGCGCATCGCCGCGGAGCGCTTCGGCGCGCTCGGCCGGAAGCACGGCGTGTTCACCGTACTCGACGGCGTATGCTCCGTCGCGGGTGAAGTCATTCGTCAAGAGGACTGGGGCATCGACGTTGTCCTCACAGCGTCGCAGAAAGCGATCGGCGTGCCGCCCGGACTGGCGCTTCTGGTCGTGAGCCAGAACGTGCTTTGCGCGTGGGGTAAGCGCAGGTCGAAGGTCGCCAACTACTACGCTGACTGGGCGAAGTGGTTGCCGATTATGGCCTCGTACGAGAAAAGAGTCCCTGGCTACTTCGGAACCCCGGCGGTCAACCTCATTTGCGCGCTCGACGTGAGTCTGGGGCTGATTCTCGACGAGGGGATGGAGGAGCGCTTCAGGCGACATGGGCGACTCGGTCGGGCCTGCCGAGCGGCGATTCGTGAACTCGGCCTGGGACAGGTGCCGACCGACGAGGCGCACGCCGCCGACACGCTGAGCGCGCCTCGATACCCCCAGGGCGTGGGCGCGCCCGACCTCCTGCCGCACGTCCGCGCCGCCGGCGCGATCCTCGCCGGCGGACTGCACCCCGAGATCAAGACAGAGTACTTCCGCATCGGCCACATGGGCCCGACGAAGCCCGGTGATCTTCTCGCCACGGTGGGCGCACTCGAAGCCGGACTGGGTGCCGCGGGGCACCCGTTCGAATTCGGCGTGGGTGTGGCAGCTGCTCAACGCGTACTCCGGCAGAAGACCTAGCGACACGCTCCCGCGACGCCTTGTCCTCGTTCGCGCGATCGGCTATCAACTACCGGCGTGCGATTGCAGGTCGCCCGGGAGGAATGGATGAAGCTGATGCGTAGAAAGCCCAAGAAGCAGAAAAAGCCGGCGATGATCCTTCGGCTGGCCGCTCGGTGGGGGTACAAGCCGGGGCGCGTGATGTCTGAGGTCCTCGAGTGGACCGAAGTCATCGTCGTTGCCGTGGGGTTGGCGGCGATCATCATGAGCTTCGTCACGGTTCGCATGCACGTGCCGACAGGCTCGATGATTCCGACGATCGACCCGAAGGATTCCTTCTTCGTCGATCGAATCACCTACTACTTCCGCGACCCGAAGCCGGGCGACATCGTCGTTTTCCGACACACCGAAGAGGTGTTGGTCGGTCGTGTCCTCGAGGGATCCCTGGCCGACGCGGCTGACGTCGAAGTGGGAGCCAGGCTTCTCTACCTTAACACAGACCCTGTCTACACGAAGGCTCTCGCCGAGAGCTATCTCGCATCCTGGCCGGAAGGAACGAGTCTGCGGCTCTCGACCGCGGCCGGCGAGCGTTACGATCTCGGAGCCAAGGCCTCCGACGTCTCGACCCTCGAGGATCTGGGAATCGTCATCCGCGAGAAGAGAATGCGCTACGTGAAGCGGCTGATCGCAACTGGAGGGCAGACCGTTCAGATCATCGACGGAGCCATCTACGTGGACGGCGTTCGCCTTGAGGGGAACCGCTTCGATCGAACGTACCTCTCCCACGACACGCGTTTCCGTTTCGGCGTCGAACCGACCCTCGTTCCCGAGAACCACTACTTCGTGCTGGGAGACAATTCCGCGGACTCGTTCGACTCGCGCTATTGGGGCTTCGTCGATGATCGCGACATGATCGGTGTGCCTTATCTACGCGTCTGGCCGCTCAACCGCTTCGGACCGATGTAGGAGGTCGCTGGCTCCGCTACCTCCCGGCCGCCTCCAGCTCGGGGGTCGCGTAGATCGCCTCAGGCGCAGCATCTCCGTCCAGAATCCGGGCGATCTCATCCACAAGCGCAGGGTCCGTTCGCATGTTGACGTGGTCGAATCCGATGCAGGCTACGTTCTCCGCTCCCGCCAGTCTGGCCGACGACATGAGAACCACGAGGTCGTGGCCGGACCAGTTCAGAGCCTCCTCTACGCACTCCCGTCGGCATGCGTCGACATCCGGGCGCACGGAGCATCCGAAGCCGAGGCACGATTGGCCGGCCAGTGAGACATAGCGAATGTCTGGGTGAAGCGCCGTGCTCGTCTCTTCGTGCTCACCTTCGTTGAGGAGAGCCAGAAAAGGGCTCTTCGGATCAAGTTGACGCGGCAGCGGGCCAAACCAAGGACCGAGGGCAGCGAACCGCGCGCCGTGATGGGGAGCCGAGATGGTGATCAGTGTGCCAACATCGTCTCGATACGTCGTTCCGTAGTCCGCGAAGTCCGGCTCGCCGAGGGCGACAGCGAAGTCGCCTGCCTCGACGTAACAGCGAGCGACCAGGGCGCCCATGCTGAACGCGACCAGATCCACACGCGCTGTGCCCTCGGCTTCCACGATCCAAGCGAGTTCGTCGGAGAGGCGAGTGGCATAGAAACGAAGATCGCGCACGGTCGGCTCGTACGCGATGGCGTAGTCGCTGATGTACACGGGGCGAGCGGTCTCATCCGCCGCGGCGAGCGCATACAGCGTGTGATCCGGTGCAAGCCGGACCTTCGCAACCTCAGCGAGATCCCTTTCCGCAAGCCTCTCCGCGACTTCGGCCCAAAGCTGTGGAGGGTAGAAGCCGGCCACCGGCTGGAAGCCGTAAACCAGGAGGACAGGTGGCGCCCCTGCCGCCGCAATGAAAAAGAGGACGCACGCCAGCCCCGCGAACATCACACTCATCAGACCGTGAGGGCTCCGTGGCGAAGTCATGTTTTCGGACGGGCTTCGAGAGAGATGGCGTTCGCCGTGCAGCTCGCCACGCAGATGCCGCAGCCAAAGCATGTCTCCGTAACCAACCGAGGCTCCCCGTCGCTGTTTGGCGTCCATGCGGTAAGGTGACACCGATCGATGCGGTTTCCACAGCCAACGTAAGCTTTCCGGTCGTGCCGGCCCACATAGTTCGATTCGATGATCGCTTCACCGAAGTCACATCCCTTCGGCTTGTCCAGGAACCAGCAGCAGGAGCGACAAGAGCAGAGCTGCGTGATCTCACCGTTCCCCCTCCGAAATGCCAAGTGGACGAGTCCGCCCTCGTGCGAGACTCGAAGCGCAGCGAGAGCGTCCTCGCGCGAGATAACGCAGAAGCCTTCGTACTTCGCCAGCATCTCCTCCGCGTCGCCGCCGACCGCGATGCAGATGTCGAGTGGAGCGTCGCACTTGCCCGCTTCCGTCCGGTAGGCGCAGCGCCCGGACGCGATGGTCTCGGCGCTACACAGAATCTCTTCCGCCTCCTGCTCGCTCAGGATCGTCTGCTCGACATCAACGTCGATGTAGACGGGAATCGTAACGGCCACGTATCCGTCCACGAGCTTCGCCACCCGCTCGGACGGTCGCCTCTGCGTTCCCCCCATCGCTCTCCTCTCCGCATTACTGGACGCACAGTCTAGCAGATCTCCAACGACGCCTTCCGCACCCTTGCCTGATCGGTCGGGAATCGACTACCTTGGTGTCCGAGTCATCCGCCACGGGAACCCAAGAGGAAGGACTCTATGAGCGAGATCGCCATACGTTGCCTCCACCCCGACGACGCTGCCCTCGCCGTGCACACGCTCGCCCGTCTTAAGCCGCCAGGCGAGCGCGGCGATCGAGTGTCCGATGAAGACCCTGCTCGCCTGTTTCTGCGGCGAAGGTCCAATGTCATGATCGCTGCCACGGATGCCGGACAGCCGGTTGGTTACGCAATCGCGTACGTTCTGGAGCGCGCGGATCGAACCGAGCCAATGCTCTTGCTCTACGAGATCGAAGTTGCTCCGGGCCGCAGGCGACTCGGAGTCGGTCGGGCCATGATCGAGCGGCTCAAGCTGCTCGGCGGCGAGCGCGGCGTGTTCAAAATGTGGGTTCTCACCAATCACGCCAATCGTGCCGCTCGCGCCCTGTACGGAGCCTCTGGCGGCCGTGAATCGGGCGAGAATCTCCTCGTCGAATGGGGCGACGCAGACCTCGCCGCTCAGACCTCGGAGGCAGCGCCGTCGTTCGACAACTCGTCATCCGGGGTATCAGACTCGTCGTGATCGGGAACCAGATCATCGATACGACGAGCGCCGTGAGGAACTCCGCCAGAAGATTGACACGGGAGGTGACCGTCAGAAGACCGATGAATCCGCGGGTTGGCAGGATTCTCGAATTGGCCGATTACCGCGGAACCTCGTGTCTTGGCAGCGATGCGATCGGCCTCGCGAATGGCTCCGCGCATGCTCTCCGCCCCCGGAGTGAGGATCGACTCCGCTCCCAGTGCTCTCAGCAGCCTCCTCCGCTCGATACTCATCGTCTCCGGCATCGTCAGGATCA
>Ga0272441_10001465_pt1 | contig 50329 bp, 49 predicted proteins | sample SSMProp6N_FD_193582 | JGI IMG/M metagenome (GOLD analysis project Ga0272441, IMG submission 193582) | Marine sediment archaeal communities from Little Sippewissett salt marsh, Falmouth, MA, United States - SSM-Prop-6N | ecosystem: Environmental > Aquatic > Marine > Wetlands > Sediment ... | reverse complement strand
ATATGTAAATGTCCCATCTTTCCTGATGGTGATCGGTTTGAGCGGTATCACTCTCCTTTTCAGTTGGGATATGGATTCAATCAGGAGGAGCTTCTCGGCGGTTTTTTCAACAAATCCGTCCAGAAAGGATCTCAGAAAGGGCATAGATTTCTTTTCAGCTTCAACAAAGTATTTGTTTCTGGCTGCCGCAATTGCTACCGGAACGGGTTTTATTGCTATTCTAACGAACCTGACGGATATGAGGAGACTCGGAGCCGTTGTCGCATTAGCTCTGCTTTCAACATATTATAGTCTTATTCTCACCCTGTTTGTAACACTTCCTTTCAGGTACAGCCTCAGAAAGAAACTGATAGAGCAGGAGGAGTCATAGAAATGGAGTTATTCACCCTCGAAAAGTGACCTGAGCTCCTCCATACGTTTCCGGTTCACCCCGAAATCCGAATAACCGAGACGGGAGGCCGACCTGATGTGTACCAGCTTGTTTTGCTCAGGCAGAAAAAACTCAACATCATCTACAAACCGGAATAATCTGGAACGGAATTCGGCATGAATATATGCTTCTTCTGCTGTCATAATCCGGCAGCGTCTCGTTTTTTCCAGAAGACCAAGCAGGTGGTCGAAAGCCTCCTGCCGAGAAAGAGAAGTATAAGTAAAAGGCTTAATGTAGCTGTCGGCACCGACATCCATGGAGGAGACACAATTCGGTGATCCGGGGCAGGGATGGAATTCCCCTTCAAAAAAACCGGTTGTATCATTCTGCATACTTCCGCACCCCCAGAAGGTAAGTAATGTAATGACGAGTATCGCAGTGAGTTTTCCTTTTCCCTGGATAATCATACTCTGAAGTATAGGTGCTGGCAAATGAAAAAGAAAGGATTATCGATTGTTCCTGATCCTGCGGATAAACTGTTCAGCCACTTCAGTGAGGTGTTTCAGCCGTCCGGGATCCATCCTGTCGATCCAGCTGCTCATCATCCGGCTTCTTGGATTTTTCTGGAAAGCGTCGTGATGACGGGAAATGAATCTCCAGTATAAACCGTCCACGATTTCGCACCAGTCGCCTCTCGGATAATTGCTCATCTTCAGGAGATAGCGTGAAGAGGCAATGTACGGCTTTGTGGCAAAGCCTCCTCCATCGGCATACTGGCTCATTCCATAGATGTTCGGCACCATGACCCAATCATCGGCGTCGATGAAAAGTTCGGAAAACCAGCGGTAGACATGGTCAGGGTTGATTTCACACAGAAGCATGAGATTACCGATAATCATGAGTCTTTCTATGTGATGCACATAGCCGTACCTCAATACTTTTCGGATACTGTCGTCGAGTATAGGGATACCGGTAGAAGCGTTGTACCAGGCCCTGCCGAGTTCGTTGCGGCTGTTGAAGTAGTTCCCGTGAAATTGCCGGGTAAAATAGATTCCCCGGATGAACTCCCGCCAACCCAGGATCTGACGGATGAATCCCTCTTTGCTTGCTATGGGTGCATCATGTTTTAATGCTTCTTCAATTACCTCCTTCGGTGTTATCAAACCGATGTTCAAAAGCGGAGATAAGACTGAATGGAAACCGAAGACTTGATTCGAATGGATCGCGTCTTCATAGGGGCCGAAGAGCGGATACCTTTCATGAAAAAAGGAATGCATCCAGGTTAGAGCGTCTGAACGGGTGGTGGGTAAAAAAAAGAGTGCCGAATCTCCAGGATTTTCCGGGAAGGATAGATCAATTATACTGCTCACTTTCTCAGTATGGCTTGTTCGGGGAATCTTATCCAAATCGGGAAAAACAATCTGCTTTGGAAAGGGATTACGATTTTCCGTATCGTAAGACCATTTTCCTCCATCTGGAAGACCCTTTTCGTTCAGCAGGATATCGAATCTTTTCCGCTGGTGAATATAAAAGGTCTGCATGCGCGGCCGCTCGCGATTCAGAAGAGAGACTGCATAATCATGGTCCAGTAAGAATTTTGGAGACCGAATGAAGCTGAGAGGAAGCCCAAGCTTTTTGGCGAAAGTTTTCAGCATATCAGAACGTTCAAAACTATCGGCTTCGTAGGCCTGCAGGGATTTCGCGTCGATCTGATGAACCGCCTCTTTAAGTTTTTCAAAATATGGCCTGCTGTCACTGATCTCATAGTACCGTATATGGTAGGAACTCTTCATGGAGTCTCGATGAGAGCGCATGGCACTGAGAACAAGAATCAGTTTATGCCGGTGATACTGAAATCTGCGGCAAAGCTCTTTATCCTCCGCCATAAAGAGAGATCGGGCGGGATGAGAGGGGAAAAGCTGGTTTCCAAATACAATAAACAGCGGTCTGCCCACATGAACTTCCTATCTGAGGGCTGATATTCCTCCATCGATATGAAGAATCTGGCCGGTGATCCAATCGGAATCAGAACTGAGAAGGAACATCGCCCCCGATGCCATATCAGATGTATCGCCGATTCTTCCGAGGGGATGACGTTCAGCTGAAGCCTGTCGCTGTTTATCCCTCTCGAGCATCTTCGCCGAAAGCGGAGTGTCGGTAATAGAAGGAGCTATTGCATTTACTCGTATATGTGCCGGTGCATATTCTGCAGCGAGGGATCGGACAAATCCTTCAACGGCACCTTTGGCTGCGGCAATACTGGTGTGAAACATCATCCCGGTTTGCACCGCCACGGTTGAAAAAAGTACTATACTGGCACCATTCCCTTTCTTGAGGGCTTTTTCAACATGCTGTATAACCCGGACTGCACCGAGAAAGTTTACTTCGAAATCAGTTCTGAACTGTTCCAGGGTGAGACGTTTGAACTGTCCGAGGCTGATTGTTCCCGGACAGTAAACAAGACCGTCAAGATTTTCGGAGAACTGCACATCTCCAATATCCGAGGTAATATCCACCACAGTATGCTTCAGGTTGAGTTCAGACAGTTCCTCCGGCCTGCTTCGACTCCAAACCTCGATTCCTGCTCCTTTATCGATAAGTTCCCTTGACAGTTTCAATCCTATTCCAGAACTCCCGCCGATGATGAGAAAGTTTTTACCAGAAAAGTCTCCCATATCTACCCCTTTTATTCTTCATATCCCTTGAGTATTTCCTGAAAACGGTGCATGCCGGTCTCCACTTCCTTAATTATATAAGGTCTCAAGCGGGATACGCCAAGGATATCATCGATGGATCCGACTTTTTTGGCACGCTCAACCGAATGGGTCCGATCGAAAAACTGTCCAAGCTCAGTTTGCTTTTCATTGTATGTTTTACTGAAGAGGTCATTATATTCCTTTTGACTGATTTTCCTTGCTTTGAGAGCTTTACGGGCTTCGACAATCCTTTCATCAGCGTAGGTATCCTTCATAACTTTCTTTGGGAATATAACTGCGGCAGCCGGGGCACCGCCGATAACCGACGCATATGAACCCTCAAGAGCGGCGGTTTTCAGAAGAGGGTTCAGACGCTTGGAGAAAACAACGTAAGCACCGCCGTGGTATCTGGCGATCACGATGAATATCACCGGGCCCTGAAAATTCACAATAGCTCTGCCGATTTCGGCGCCGTATTCGAGCTGGAGCCTGCGAAGTGATTCAGGTGAGCCGTCGAACCCGGACAGGTTCGCGAGCATCACCAGCGGGAGTTTCCCTGAAAAGGCGTTGATGCCCCGGGCCACTTTTTTTGATGACATGGGAAAAAGCGTACCCCCGCTCCAGCTTTCCGGCCCGTCAAAGGGGATTTCTCCGATTCTGGAGAGATTTCGGCTTTCAATTCCGATAAGGCCGACGGAAAAACCGCCGATCTGGGTTTCCCACACAATTCCGGTATCCGAATCCTGCATAGAACGCCACCGCTCGAGGTAACCGGCATCGGTATCTATCAACTCTTTCATTATCTGCCGTATGTCGAAGGGTTTTTTTCTTTCAGGATTGAGAGAATTGCTGAAAATATCTCCGATGGTTCTGAAGCCCTGATTCAGAAAATCATTGTACGAAGCAGCAGAAATATCCCTTTCCATGGGATCTTCAGTGTACTTCCTCGGCGGGTATATCTCTCCTGATGGAACATAGGAGTAACGATAGTGGCGGTAAAGGTATGTATACGCACCTGCAAGGTTCGGAACCTTTATCTGAGCCTGTCCGTTGGGGCCCATGATTTTTTCAACACCGCCAATATCGAGATTTGTAGGCCCGGAAACACCTCCAGAAAAATCAAGGGCCTTTTTCCCTGTTAAAAGCATAGAGGCATCCTCGGTCATGATAAGAAGCCCCCGGGTGTGCATCAGCATGGTCGCTTCGGCATTCCAGTAGGATTGGGCTCCCACATTTGTGCCCGGGATGATGATATTGATTTCTCCTCCCTGCTGGGTAAATTCGATTATTCTCCGGAGGGTTGCCGCCGTCCAGTCCAGATTTTCCGTACCGCTGTCCATATCGATCTTCGCACCCGAAGAGATGGGAACCCATTCCACCGGAAGTTTTTCCTTTTCCGCCAGATCGAGGGCGGCATTGACCCTGCGGCATTCGGGTTCAGCCAGGCTCCCGAGATCGCTGGTAGGGTCGGCCAGGATGATGACCCTCTTGAGGGGAACGGGATAGGAGGGGTCAAAATTGGTAATAATTCCGAAAACGATATTTGATTCATTTTCTCCGGCAGGCCGCTCCTTGACCGAGATTATTTCCTGATGAAGGGAATCTTTCGAGTACTGGATATCGTATTCCTCGAATTCTCCCCGGGGAGTTTCTTCATTCTGGGAAAACCCGGTATGGGTGAGCATTTCAATAAATTCGTACGGATACACCACGTTCCGCTGACGGGCCCGTACAACCTTGGTTACATAAGCATCAAAAGGCGCCAGAGGCTTTTCAGAAGGAGTCCTGCTTCTCAGAGAGAACTGATCTTCGGTGATAACGACAAATTCGAGCTGGAGTTCTCTGATCAGCTCCTCACTCCAGCGCTTTCTTCGGCTGTAAACAACGAGTTTTTCAAGGCCGAGATCTCTGGCGGCATGCATGAGCCGCTGTCCGTAATTCTGCAGTTCCCGGTATCGGATTTTCAGCAAATTGCGATTGTGGATAACTATCCTGTTCCACTGAAGACGATACCGGTATTTTGCCTGGGCTGAGCGCATTGCGAGAACCGCTTCCATATAGAGGGTTTCGAGCATCACGAGGCGATGAAAGGCATCTTCCTGGTTTTTTTCCGGCTCGACTTCTGAAACGTCGGCAAAGGCGATCAGACGAATATCCTTGGGATTGTCCTTTGCCGTAGCCTCGAGGAGGGTTACATTTTCATCCCGGTGGATTATTTCAAGATTGAAGTTTATGAGCCGTTTTATTCTCAGTTCCCTGAATTGCAGGGGACTGAATCCATGAGATGTAGGTATTTCCCTCCAGATATCATTCCTGGAGAAGGTCTTGTAAAAATAATGGCTTGTGCCGTCATAGATTCCGATAGATAGTTGTTTCAGATTGACAGGTTCTAACTGTTCAACCATGGAAAAAAGAGACTCAAGGTCCTCCTTCGGATCTCGGAGTACCAAAATAGTAATTTCAGCATCTTCAATATTCCCGCATGAAGCAAGCCATGCTTTCAGCGGAAGGCTGCTTCTGAACTCAAGTGAGTCCACCACCGTGACTATAGACGTGAAGGGCAGCTTCCATTGTGTTCCCCTTACCACTCCGAGCAGCTGTTCACCGCTTAGGGTTTCTTTATGAGACTCGATTTTCCGGTCCCGGTTCTGTCGCAGGCTCAGGAGTTTGAGTGCCAGCTTCGCTTTCTTCGGATCCTCGGAGAGAGTGAGAGTGATGAGCTTATGCTGTATGTACGGGCCGGCATCGATAACCTGCTGAATCGCCTGCTCAGATTCCTGTCCTTCGGATAAAGAGCCTATCAGTGAATCAATAAGCCGGTTGTTGTATTCTTTCACAAGATGCAGTTTCTTTTTATCGATGATTTCATAGCGTGCATGCATGGCAGCGTCGGCAACCGACTGTGACCGTTTTTTACAAAGCGCAATAATCCGGTCCAGGCTGTTCGAGAGGGAAGGATGATACTTCTGATCGATCACGGTCTCCTCAAGGGTGAAAAACATCTGTTTCAGCATGTCTTCCTTTGCCTGTACATTCCCGTGGGACTTGAAAATATTGAAAAGGGCGTAGTTCACATGTTCAGCTTCTGACATTCCCGCTTCGGGATAGCAGGACACAGCCTTTTCCAGGTCATCGATAAACTGTTCCGGCAGCCCTTTTTCCTTATCGTGAGATCTTCGGAAATAATGACTGAGCAGTTCCTGATAAGTCATCGGGCGGGCCAGCAGATCGGAATCGATCTCCTGGGCGGTAAAGAGTTTTTCCACCGCGGCATAGATTTCAAAAAGCTCTATGAAGAAAGGTACAATCTCCCCGCTTCTGAGATCATCTTCAGCGGATAGGCGGATTATTTCGTCCAGGATTTCGCCCGGCGTATCCGGAATATCATAGCCGAGAAAGAGGGCGGAAACATTTCTTCTGCACATCCCCCATTCACGCTGAAGGGTATCGGAAATCGCTGAGAAACGGACCGGCGGTGCTTTGGGGACCTGTTCTTCCTCACCCTGTTCTCCAATTTCCATGAGAAGGAGTGACTGACCTGCGGCTACCTGGGCCCCTTCATTTACACAGACTTCTTTTACCATGCCGTCAGCCGGGGCCTGCACGACCATCTCCATTTTCATGGCTTCGAGGACCAGAAGTATGTCACCTTTCTTTACTTCCTTCCCTTCGGAAACATGCAGAGAAAGAACGATAGCAGGTGATTGAGATTTCACATAGCCGCCTGATTCACTTTCCAGAAGTACAGGATAACCATCGATCTCACACTGTATTGCATCTCCCCGGGGGATCATCAGAATGTTGTAGCGCTGTCCATGAACAGTCAGGATAGATTCATGATCTGTCTGAACGTAACTGCAGCACAGCTCCTGCTGGTCATATTGAAGATGGTAGGTATTGTTACCGACTGATTTAACCAGGAAGGAGTAGCTGTTGCCGAGATTTGAGAGATTGACCTGATACCCTTTTGATTCGGGCAGGGTTCTCGGTCTGCCGATTCTTGATAGCTGTTCCTGAAAGTTGATAAAATCCTTGTTGAACTCCTTGAAATACATTTCAACGGCGCCGGCCATCAGGGCGAGCTCTATTCTTCGCTGGGGCGGAAGGTATTCCTCTGTTTTTAAGAGTTCCTCCACGAATCCGGTATGTACAGGACCGCCTGATATGGAGGGGTTGGAGAGGAGTTGAAGGAGAAAAGCCTTGTTGGTGGTTCCGTTTTTTATGCGAATTTTAAGTTCCTTCAAAGCTCTGGTGAGACGGGCCGAGGCCTCTCTTCTGTTATTCCCGTGGGCGATGATTTTAGCAACCATCGAGTCGAATTCAGAGGGAATATCGCTGTTCTGTTCGATTCCTGAATCGACCCGTATCCCCGGACCGGCAGGGGGTTTGAAAAGGATGACTTCTCCGGGGGCGGGGCTGAAATCAGTCTCAGGATCTTCAGCATTCAGACGGGCTTCAAGAACCGCTCCGAAGGGGCGGGAATCACTGAGGTCTACAACTTTTCCGAAAGCAACATCAAGCTGCCCCTTCACCAGGTCAATACCATAGAGGGTCTCTGTGATGGGGTGTTCCACTTGAAGGCGTGTGTTTACCTCCATGAAAAAGTATTTTTCGCTTTTCAGATCATAGAGATATTCGACGGTTCCAGCACCTGTATATTCGGCCATTTTAATGAGCCGCGCAGCGGATTCTTCCATCTCGTGGATGAAGCTGTCGCTCATTCCGGGAGGAGGGGTTTCCTCGATGATTTTCTGATTCTTCCGCTGGATGGAACAGTCACGGACTCCGAAGGTATTGATATTCCCGTGCATATCGGCCAGTACCTGGACCTCCAGGTGTCGGCCTTTTTCAACGAGATACTCAATGAATACGATATCATTTCCGGTAATTCGAATTGTCTCCTCTTTCGCCGATTTGAATTGAACTTCAAGAACCTCCGGGGTGTGGACAAACCTGATACCTCTGCCGCCTCCTGCATTGGCGGCCTTTACAATTACCGGATATCCGATTTTTTCCGATATCTGGACCGCCTCTTCATAGGAGCCAACGGATTCCCTGCTCCATGGAAGAATAGGAACATGTGCTTTTTCGGCAAGCTCCTTGGCTGAAATTTTGTCTCCCAGCAGGGCCATCGAAGTACTTGAAGGACCGATAAAAATGATACCCGCTTCTTCGATCTTCTGAGCAAAGACGGCGTCTTCAGATATAAAGCCCCAGCCGACCCATACGGCATCGCATGAGTTTTTACTGAGGGCTTCAAGCATGAGCTCATGATCGAGGTAGGGGCTCTTCTGCTTGCCGGGAAAACCGGTGATTTCAGAGAGAGCTTGTGAATCGTCAGCCATTTTAACGAAGGGGGCGTATTCTTCTTTATCGATGAAAAACGCCACGGTTTGAAGCTCGGTACCGTGGAGTCCGTTGTATTCCTGAACGGCTCTGATGAATCTGAGAGCAGCTTCGCCTCTGTTCACTATTCCAATTCGTGAGTTGCTCCGCAAGGTTGCACGTATGCTTTTCTCCATTTTGTTCGTAGCCTCCTGAATTTCAGAGAAGTAGATTTGAAGTCCGGATGGGGGGAAATAAGGTATCTGATTGGGCTTTAGACGTGAACATATCCCATCCTCATTTTTTCATCTTGATGTTTTGTATAGATAACGCAAACTGCGCCTTCCCTCAGGTATCTTTCCAATTCTCAATATGATTTCGGAAACAGCTCTCGGGAGCTGTAATGATATGTTATGCTATCCTCTTTCTGAAAGAATTCGGCCCGCGGCCGATTTGCGGTATTCTATACTAGAATAAACTGTTTGCATAGGAGGCTTCCCTTTACTCTGATATAAAATAGTACCGGCCGGAAAGCCGTGATATAATGCATCTATATTTTTGAAACAGAAGGAGTACGGTATGATCCTCACAAATGTTGAACATGTTCCCGGAAAGGAAATCATCGAACATTTCGGTATCGTAACGGGTTCTACGGTTCAGGCAAAGCACATCGGGAAGGATTTCATGGCTGCCTTGAAGAATATTGTCGGCGGTGAGCTGAAGAGCTATACAGACTTGCTCAATGATGCACGGGAGACATCGATAGCGAGGATGGTTGCGGAGGCGGAAGAAAAAGGTGCCAACGCCGTCATAAACATCAGATTTGCAACATCGGCAATCGCAAGCGGTGCCAGCGAACTGTATGTGTACGGTACTGCTGTAAAGCTCAGATAGGAAAGAAGATATGGAACAAGTTGTATTGGTTCTTCTTCTCCTAGGGGTTGGGTATTTTTCTGGCAGAATTGCCGAGAGACGGCACTACACATTTATAGCCGGAAGAGAAGCTGAGCTTCGTCATATTCCAGCACACACATTGAAATATCCGATGGACAGAAGCAGACCTGTAAATGATACAGGTATGGCTGTTGGACATATCGTTGTCAGTCAGGATTATTTTAAAAGGTTTTCGGCTATTCTGCGGACGGTCGCAGGCGGGAGAATGGCCGGTTATGAAACCCTGATTGACCGGGGTCGCAGGGCTGCAATCATCCGGATGAAAGAAAGCTGTCCCGGTGCAGATGAGTTCATCAATGTAAGGATTGAAACCAGCATCATTGGCAACAGCGGTACCAGCAGAAACGGTCTCGGAGCTATCGAGGTTCTGGCCTGCAGTACGGCACTGTACTATTCGGAATTATTGAAATAATCCGTTTTCAGGGAAGCATCCAATAAAAAAGAATTTACTCGGATAAAAGGATTCGAACCATGTAGTCTGTCCCGGAGAAAGGGCGGAATATCGAGTCGTCTCTCCTGAAGAACCAGAGTTCCTGTCTCGGCTGCACAGAAGGCGCACCTTCCCCGGTTTCTCGATGCGGCTTCCGAGAAGGGAACAGGATCTACTTTTGAAAAGCGCTCCAGGAAAACCAGAAGTGATTGATAGTAACGGGGGAATCCAGTCTCGTATTCTTAAGCTTGCCCCTGATCGCCGTTCCTCCGATATCCCAGATGCTGCCGGTTTCCTGGTCCCGTATGTTCATCCCGTCATGGTAAAAGAAAAGGCCTCTTCCGCCGATATGTGGAAAATAAGCCTGGGCAGTTCCTGTATCTCTGCCATCTTCGATTCTCCGGGTATCGAGAGCTGAAGATGCACCGGATTGATAGAATATTACGATTTTTCTGCCGGCAAGGGTTTCCTGAATAACTTTCTCTTCACGCAGCCTGCTGAAAGCATACGCTTTTTCCTGCCCATCTACGCGCACAACAAGTAAACGCTCAAAGGGATTGTACTCTTCTGCTATTTCGGGACCCCTGTACAGAAAAGGTGTGTCGCCGGTATCGTAGCCCTGGTATGGATTCTCTCCATAGGGACGGCTGTAACCGGTTTTTCTTGAAAGGACCTGGGCATCCTGATTCCCTTTCATGATTTCCCGCCAGGGAAGGATGGTGACAGGGAGAAATTTCAACTGTCTGCCGGCGTACATCCCGACTATACCTTCTCCGCTTGCCTGCTGCCACCAGGTTTCAGTTTGACGGTCGTACATAATGAGATTACCGAAACGCAAGCGTCCCGTTGTACCGAACTGCAGGGCTCTTCCGTCTATCAGAGACTCGAAGACGATTCCCGTGTTGCAGAGAGGACAATAGCTTACCGCCACAGGGATGCCGTTAAGGGTATCATTTACAATTTCGTGCCACATGAGTATCTGAAGGGGATAAACGCGCACTGTATCCTGAAATCTGAGGACCAGAACCGGTTCGGAATCACCCATCCATTCATCAGCCTTTTGAACTGAAACAAAGACCGGTGCATCGATGGATGGAATTCCATCTTTTGGAGGTCCTCCTGAAAAAATTGTTTCATAGTGAACAGCAGACCTGCTGAAGTCTGTGGAAAACTCACGTTGTATGCCGAAAGGAGGATCACCGGGATTTGAAACAAGAGCCGTGGAAGAAGGGTCCGCGGGGGGGAAGCTTTTCCCGTCCAAGTTCTCCGTGAAGGAAGGAAGAATGAGAAGTGCAAAGAAGAGGGTCGAAAGGATCGTTAATCGCATGCGTACCTCCGTCCTAAAAATAAACATCGTGAATACAAAAAGAAAGAAAAGACTAGTATAATAATAAGAAATATAGAACAGGACCATGATGGGGAGGCTTCTAAGATCGTTTAATCAAACAAACAGGGATTTCTCGTAGATTTCTATGAGTGTCCGTCCGGACAGGAGATATTCGAGGGTTTATTTCATATTTTGCCGGAAGAGAACGCTTGCACTCGGGGATCTTATTGATTTCAAATGCGGTTTGAAGGCTTTGTGAACCGGAACAGCCTGCAGGCATCTGAAGGTATGTTTCACCTATGGTCCGGTCGGTACGGCAGCTTGGATTCCTGGATGCTTCGATGAGCGGAAACCAGGCGATACCCGCTAAAGAATAAGAATAACGATTTCTGCCGCAGTTGAATAGTCGAATGATCTGTCTGGGAAAAGTCGCAAAGGAAGAGGAAATGTATTATCATATAAGTATATGGAAAAGACCTTTGAAGTTATCCGTGAATTATTTGTTCGGGATCTGCGGACGACACCTCTGGAAACAGCTCTGTTTCTCATCGTTGTTTTTGGTTTCTTCGGCCTTCTGGTACTGGCGAATATTCTCAGACGCCGGAAGGAAAAGAAACAGCTGTCCCGGCTGCACCGGGAAAAGTGGGAAAAACTGAAGGAGAAGCATCATCTGACCGTGGAGGAAAGCGGTCTTCTCGAAAAACTATCCGTTTTTCTCAAGAATCCTGAAAAAAAGTACCTTCTGATCAGTGATTATCAGGTGTTTCAAAACGCCCTTTCCGAATACGGCAGTCGAAATGAAGCGGACGGGGAGCTTGTAGGATCAATCCTCACAAAAACCGATATGCATACCGTAAGCGGGTTTCGGCAAGGTGAACAGCTGAAGAGGCGAAAAAGCACCCGGCATAAAGTACAAATTCCTGCGAAAATTGCACCAGCAGAACATACTACGGCCCATATTGAGACACGGATGTTTAACCTCAGTGCCGGAGGGTGTAAAACCGACAATCCCGGCCAGCGATTCCATGCCGGTGATGACATAAAAATCTCCTTCCTGTTGAAGGGGAAAGCTTACACGGATGTTCCCGGGGAAGTGGTCCGCACAGGCCCGGGATCGAAAACGCTTCATATTTCTTTCGGTCATGTAAAAAAGACACATACGGTCTGAAACAGGAAAGAGTGAAAAAACAGCTGAAAACTATGTCTCCTCACAAGCAAGTGTTTCTGCAACGGGTCTGAGACGGAGCCACCACTGTTCCTTTGGTCTCTGCAGATCCAGGTCGCTCAATTTTTCAAAGTCTTCAAAGGGAGTGAAAAGCACATTCCCTTTACTGAGCCCGCAGAAAAAACTGCCGGGTTCATTTTCCAAAGCTTCGGAGAACAGGCGTTCCATGCACCGTTTGGCGAGACGGTTCGCCTGGATACGGTCAAAGGGACTCGGATCTCCTCCGTTCTGCTGGTGACCGAGAATAGCCAGACGGACATCGTATAATCCCTGCCCCTCCTGTTCAAAAATGGAGCGCATAAAATCTGCGGAATAGAAAGGATTAGCGTATTCGCTTCGAATCATCAGGCCGAGCCGTTTTCCGGATCTGAAACCGGCAACAAGGTTGCTGATATCCCTTTGGAGATCCTGAAGGGAAACCCCTTCCTCATGAAGGTATACTCTTTCCGCTCCCGTGGAGATCGCGCTGAGAAGGGCAAGGTAGCCGCAGTATCTTCCCATAACCTCCACAACGAATACTCTGCGCGAGGCTACGGCGGAATGTTTTATTTTATCTACCGCATCCATTATGGTGTTGAGGGCGGTATCGGAACCGATACTCAACTCCGATCCGGGAAGGTTATTGTTTATTGAGGCCGGGAGACAGAGAAAAGGGATTGAGAACTCCGGGTATGCATCCCGTTTCGAATACAGGTAGTGAGCGTTCCTGTAACCGTCCCATCCTCCAATCATAAGAATTCCGTCGATTTGATGTTCCTTCATTGTATCCGCTATGAGAGGTAGTTCATTTTCGGTCGGACAGACACGGTTGGTCCCCAGTTCTGAACCCCCCTGAGAGGCCCAGCCGTCAACGCTCATCCAGTTCATGACAGAGAGTTTGTTTTCTATTAGACCTTGAAAGCCGTTTTCAATACCGTACATGGTATGTCCGTTATCGATACCGATTCTGACTGCCGCCCGGACGGCGGTATTCATACCGGGAGCCGGCGGTCCGCCATGCATCACAGCGATACGGAGCTTTTTCTGATTCCTTAAAGAATTGCGGGGAAGGGCGCTGATCATTGTCTTGAAGGTATCGTATGAATCGGCGAAACTGCCGCCCCGCATTTTCATTGCCTCGGAATACTTTTTCTCCCCGATGATTCCTGCAAGAGAACGGGTTTGGCGGACACATTCCATAAGCGGAGAGTGAACAACATGATGTTTTCTCATCCCGATGAGGAGGGCGGGGTCTTCGACCTTCATTTTGAGGATGGTTTCCACCGCTTCATATCCCTGGAGGGTACTGAAATACCGGTCAAAGGAGCTGGGATTTCCTCCCCGCTGAACATGACCGAGAATGGTCAGCCGGGTATCCTCGGTAAATCGTTCTTTTAGAACTTTCACTACATAGTCGGATGATATCGGATTTCCTTTTCTGTCCCTCGCACCCTCGGCAATCACCGCTATACCGAACCTTCGGCCGGCATCGCGTCCTTCCTTCATGACTTCGACCATTCGGTCTTCCCAGTTATCCACCTCCGGCGGGTGCTCGGGTATAAGAACCCATTGAGCTCCTGAGGCGAGAGCGCTCATCAGAGCGAGATAACCGCAGTTTCTCCCCATAACTTCAACTACGAAGGCTCTCTGGTGACTCGAGGCGGTGCTGGTAATGGCGTCGATTGCCTCGGTGATGCGATGGAGGGCGGAATCGGCACCTATAGTCATATCCGAACCGAACATATCATTGTCTATTGATCCGACCAAACCGACAAGCTTCAACGCCTTGTTTCTGTCCTTTGTGGTCTCATCGATCAATCCGCGGGACAGGAGAATATCGAGCAGTTCAGGCCATTCGCTTCTGAACTCATTCGCACCGCTGAGACTGCCGTCACCTCCGATTACGATCAGGTGGTTGATGTTCTTACGAACCAGGTGATAGGCTGCCCTGATGCGGCCCTCTTTTTCCCTGAAATCCCTGGAACGGGCAGAACCGAGGACTGTCCCTCCCTTGTGGATTATACCGCCGACGGAGCTCCAGTTGAGGCGTCGAATATAATCCTCCCCGTCAACCAGACCCTGGTATCCTTCATATATACCGTAGGGAACAAGCCCGCGCTTCAATGCGGTTCTTACGATGGCCCGCAAAGCAGCATTCATACCCTGGGCGTCTCCGCCGCTGGTGAGAACGGCCAGCCCCTGTTTTTCCTTCCCCTTCATTATACCCTCCTTATTATCCTATCTGGTCTAAAAAGAAAAACACCTCTCATGATAAAGGCTATTCCTCTCATTCTTCAAGCAGAAAGTGAGGCAGATGGTTCTCGGGCAAGCCTGATGGAGGAAATGGGGCTGAACTGATTCTTCAATTCAATGATTCTTCAGTTCATGGATAATGTTACACCTGCCCACACCTGTATCGGATCTTCCGAAAAGGCTGGTTTCGGATAGAGATCGAAACCAGGAGCAACCTCAACGAATAATTCGACAAAATTGTTTAGAAAAAGAAGGCTTAATCCGATGGGCAAGCGGGTACCGCCCTGGAAAGGATCATCTTCACTTTCAAGAAAGATTTTGCCGTATGCGCCGAGTCCGAAAGAAACGTGCAGGGGACCGGTAAGTCTGCGGTTGTCGATGAGACGGATATCTCCGCTCAGGAAGATGAACTGGCTCCCTTCGCTAAAATCATAGCCGCCGCGAAAATCAAAAGGGGAGGGGCGGTAGATAAATACGGCATTTGGTGTACCGACGCCGAAACCGAAACGGGTAGGACGATTTCCGTAAGCCGCAGCAGAGCACAGGCTGCAAAAAAGGAAAAGGAAGAGAAAGATCCCAACTGCATATCTTTTTCGATTCATGTGTTCACTCCTTGCGGAAATTATAACACTTTCAGATAAAGATTTTCCATAAACCGGCGGGAAATATTGACATCGAAAAAAAAGAAAATAATACTTTTCAGTAAATATATATACAGGAGGCAATGAATGAAGAAACTGATCTTGGTCCTGGCTGCCATCACTCTCTTTACAGGGTTTGCCGCAGCCGAGGGAATTGAACTCGGAAGTTTTCCTTTGGGAAGCTGGCTCGATCCGAATTACGATGCGGTATGGGAGTTTTCCACCCAGAATATCAGAATACTTTCACCGGCAGGAGAGGTGTATTACGATTTCAGTGAAAAGACCGTACGCGATTTCAAAGTAGGCGTTGAGATGGGAAAACCTGTCATGACCTTTTCCTGTGATGAATCAAGAAGGGACTACAAGTTTACGAAACCGGTAACGAACATGAATATCATTCTGGAGATTGACGCTCCATGGAAGTCCGATTACATGGTGGAAATGAAAAAGCAGTAGAAAAAGAGTTTCAAGCAATTACTTTTCAGCAGGACTGTTACGGGGAGGGCAAAAGGTCTTCCCGGGGCAGTCTCTTTTTATGGCAGCTGCTTGATTTTATAGGACTTTTGTCCGAAGATAAGACCGAGATGAAAGACTATAAATTTTTATGTTTGCTCATACTTTCCTTTATACTTCTCCTGCCGGCTGCGGCCTTTTCTGATAATCTCACCTTCACCGTAAAGAAAGGGGACACTCTATACAGCATAGGCAGGACCTATGATGTTTCTGTTCAGGAATTAATCCAGGCGAACGGCATTGTTAATCCAAGGGCCTTGAAAAAGGACATGGAGATAACAGTTCCGCGTACCCATGTAGTCGAGCGGGGCGATACCCTGTACGGAATTGCCCGGCAGAATGGGATCAGCGTAGAAGAACTGAGCACGTATAACAGTATCTCACAGAACACAATAATAAAGATCGGGCAGGTTCTGATACTGCCGGATGATGCAATACCCTCGGAGGACTATTCCGGCGGTGATGACGCCGGCAGGCTTGTCGGGGCCGGGGAAACACAGGATGGGGAGGCCGAAGAATCGGCTGCAGTTGAGAATCTCACAACTCCGGTACGGTATGACACGGCAACGGACAATCAGAACCTGATATGGCCCCACAGCGGTACACGAAGCAGTTTGAACGGCAAACTCAAGGGGACGGAGATCCTCGGAACACGCGGTGACAGAGTGCTTTCGGTAAGTTCAGGTGAAGTGGTTTGGGTGGCCCCGTACCGGGGCTATGGAACCCTGGTAATGGTTGAATCGGGAGATGACCATATTTATGCATATGGGGGCAACGAAACCACCTATGTCAGGGTCGGAGATGAGGTCAACAGCGGCACAGTTCTGGGAAGTCTGGGAATCAATCCGGTGGAAAAAAAGGCGAAGGTGTTCTTTTTCGTTTATAAAGACGGAAAACCTGTCGATCCGGCTCGGGCTCCCCGGGGCTGAATCGGCTTTCTTTCCATGGAGAGATGATAGGGCATATGCAGAGAATGGTGAAGCTGGTCGGAATTACCGGAGGTTCCGGCTCAGGAAAGACTACAATTGTCCGGAAAATATCAGAAATCGTTTCTGACTTTGTATTTATTCCCCAGGATAATTACTATAAATCGGCCGAGTATATCAGTAATTCCAACATCACGGCTTTCAATTTTGATCATCCCGAAGCTTTTGATAACGAATTGCTTTTTGAGCACCTATCTCTCCTGAAACAGGGACAGCCCATAGAGATGCCGCAATATGATTTCGTGAAACACCGGCGAAAAGAAGAAATAGTGAAAGTGGAGCCCAAAAGGCTGATTATCTTTGAAGGAATCATGGTTTTCTTTGATCCACGGATACGCGGGCTCCTCGACCTGAAATTGTACGTGGATACACCCGACGATATCCGTTTCATCAGGCGATTGAAGCGGGACATCGAGGAAAGAGGCCGTACCCTCGATTCAGTGGTACAGCAATATCTGGAAGTTGTACGACCGGGACACTATGAGTTCATAGAACCTACAAAACTGTACGCTGATCTGATTATCCCTGAGGGCGGGTTCAATGAGAACGCCCTGCAGGTTTTGACCTCATTTCTCAAAGAAATTACCGGTGATTGAAACGATCTCACTTTTTTCGGGCCCAGAACTTTTTATAACCCTCACCGATTGAGCGGAGGGAAAAGGTTTCCGGTACGGGATCTTCTCCTCCGGTATACAGTCCCCCGGCGCATCGGAATATTCTTGAGATCCCAAGCAGAGAACCCCTGAAAACACCATGTTTCATAACCGCATCTCTGAAATAAGTACTGCAGGTGGGGGAGTATATGCAGGCGCCGGGAAGAAGGGGAGAGATCACCTGCTGATAGATAAGAACGGGAAGAATAAATAGGAAGCGGATGCCTCGAATAAAAGGGCTTAAAATTTGCATTTTGACTATAATATAGTTATTTTAAGCGAAGGAAACAACGATAATAAGCCGGAAAAGGGTTTGACGAAAATATCAAAGTGTATTATAGTACACCCGCTTTAAGAATTTTCTAGGAGGAGCATATGGCTGCAAATATTTCCAAAAATGCGCGTCGTGAAGGAGCACAGCAGCTGGTAAGCCGTTGGGGTGGCAACATTAAGATGAAATCTGTATTCAAGAACGGCAAAGTGCGCCACGTTGCAGTGTGCGAAGCAACCGGAAATACAGCGAGAAAACCGAAAGATCTCATGTAATTTGGAATCGATGTTTAAATGGGCTGCCGCTGCAACGGCAGCCTTTTTTTATGTCTATTCTTTGAAAACATCGGCAAGGATAGCGATGCAGGTATCAACATGATCCTTTTCAATAATAAGCGGAGGTACAAGCCGGAGAACTTCGGCGCCGGCTTTTCCCACCAGGAGCCCCTTTTGATGGCAACGTTCAATAAGCGGGCCGGCTTCCCGGTCAAGCTGAAGACCGATCATAAGGTTGATACCCCGCACCTCCTGTATGATTTTGGCAGTGTCAGCCAGACCATTGAGCTGCTTATGCAGATATGCTCCGACCTCTCTTGCCTTTCCTATCAGATTATGGTCAATCAATTCCGTTAGTACAGCCAGAGCTGCGGCAGATGCGAGGGGGCCGCCGCCGAAGGTGGAACCATGATCTCCCGGCTGAAAAACGGAAGCCGAATCCTTTGAAAGAAGGGCACCGATGGGAAATCCGCCTCCCAGGGCCTTTGCAAGCGTTACAGCGTCAGGTTCTACGCCGTAGTACTGATGAGCGAATAGTTCCCCGGTTCGTCCCAGCCCGCACTGTACTTCATCGAAGATAAGAAGGGTATTTGTCTCATCACAGAGCCGCCGTACTTCGGTAAGATAATTCCTCCGGGCCGGAAAGATTCCTCCTTCTCCCTGTACGGGTTCAATAAAAACTGCGCATACTTCTTCAGAGATGCTTTGGGCCAGGGCATCAATATCATTCAGCGGTACAAATTCCACGCCCGGCAGCAGAGGGGTGAAGTTTTCCTGATACTTGGGCTGTCCGGTAAGAGAAAGTGCTCCAAGGGTTCGTCCGTGGAAGGACTGGCTGAGTGAGATAATTTTGTAGGCGCCGTTCTTGCGGACCCTTCCCCATTTTCGAGCAAGCTTCATCGCAGCCTCGTTCGCTTCCGTGCCGCTGTTGCAGAAGAAGGCTTTGTCGAAAACACTGTTTGCAGCGAGTTTTTCGGCCAGAACTGTCTGCTGCTGTATATGATAAAGGTTCGAACAGTGTATCATCTCCGCAGCCTGTTCAGAGATAGCTTTTGTCAGAGATGGATGGCCGTGTCCGAGCACATTCACCGCGATACCAGCCAGGAAGTCAAGGTATTCATTTCCATGTTGGTCTTTTACGAAGACTCCCTTTCCCTCCGTAAGAGCTATCGGAAACCGGGTGTACGTGTTCATCAGGACATTTGATCCTCGTTCCATAAGCTTATTCATGCTGTGTTCTCCTTAAAGGCCTGTATTATTTGGAAATAAGCGTGCCGACTCCATCGGCTGTAAATATTTCAAGAAGCAATGAATGGTTGAGCGTGCCATTGATAATGTGGGCTGATGCTGTATTGTGTTTTACCGCACTTACCGCGCAGCGAATTTTTGGAACCATACCTGAAGAAATAATGCCTTCTTCCATGAGCCGCTCAGCCTCGTCAGTATGTAATCGGCTGATAAGACTGTCGGGATCCATCAAAGAGCGCATGACTCCGGGCACATCGGTGAGGTAAATCAGTTTCTCCGCGCCGAGGGCTGAGGCTACCGCTACAGCCGCGTCGTCGGCGTTTATATTGTATGTTGTCCCCTCCAGGTCCGTCGAGACGGGAGCAATCACCGGAATAAAGCCGTTTTCAAAGAGACTTTCAACGATATCCGTATCTACATCGACTATATCACCCACAAGACCGAGATCTACCCCTTCGACCTCCTGTTTCCGGGCGGTAAAGAGACGGCCGTCCATGCCGGTTATGCCGACTGCCCGAACACCCTGAAGGGACAGCAGGCGAACGAGTTCCTTGTTGACTTTCCCGGCAAGGATCATTTCGGTTATTTCCATGCTTGTCTCATCGGTGATACGGAGCCCCTGATGAAAGGTGCTCTGAACACCCAGGCGTTTCAGCATGGTATTTATTGCCGGGCCGCCTCCGTGAACGATGACCGGAAGGATCCCGACGTATTTTAAAAGCGCGATATCCTGCATGATTTTGGTCCGCAAACACTCATCGACCATTGCGCTTCCGCCGTATTTGATTACCATAATCTTGCCGTGAAATCTCTGTATGTACGGTAATGCTTCAATGAGGGTGCGGGCGCGATGATGCATATCCGTATTCTCCGTATCCCTGAACTCTGTCATTCCGATCCAGTCTCCTTTCATAAAAATATTAGCTGCGGTAACTTCCGTTGATCTTCACATAGTCGTAGGTCAGGTCACAGCCCCAGGCCGTGGCCTTTGCACAGCCGGCTGTCAGGCTGATGTCTATCCTGATTTCCTTTTCCTTGAGAATAATGAGGGCTGAATTTTCATCAAAAGGGAGGGGCATGCCCTTGTCCATGACCTGAAGTTCCCCCGCATCGCTGGAGAAGGAAATCGATACTTTATCAGGGTCGAATGAGGCTCCGGAATAACCCATGGCCGCGATTATTCTTCCCCAGTTGGCATCTTCACCGAATAAAGCAGCCTTAACAAGATTGGAAGATACCACGCTCTTCGCCAGGGTCCTGGCCTCAGAAACGGAAGTTCCTCCTTCGATATCGACCCGCAGCAGTTTTGTCGCTCCTTCACCGTCTCTGGCGATGGCAACGGCAAGCTCTCTGCACACTTTTTGAAGTCCTTTTTCAAAATCAATCCCATTGCAGGAATCCCGGGAGTCAATTTTAACTCCTGATGCTCCATTGGCCAGGACGAGGGCCATATCATTGGTGCTCGTATCGCCGTCGACACTGATCATGTTAAAACTTTCATCAACTGCATCACGGGTAAGATCCTGAAGCAGCCGGGCATCTATCTGCGCATCCGTGAGGATAAAACCGAGCATTGTGGCCATATTGGGATGAATCATGCCGGAGCCCTTGGCAATGCCGGCGATTCGTACGGTCCTCCCTTCTGAATGGAATTCGAAGAAAGCAATTTTTTTCACCGTATCTGTTGTCATAATGGCCGATGCAGCATCGGAAAGGGCCGTTGGAGTATCATGCAGGGTGGGCAGAGCCGCCAGGGCGCTGCACATTTTTTCGACAGGCAGGGGAACACCGATTACTCCTGTAGAAGCGAGAAGCACTTCCTCGGTATGTATTTGAAACCGTGCTGCCGCCGCGGAGGCCAGTTTATGAGAATCCTGAGCTCCTCTTGGACCGGTGCACGCATTCGCGTTGCCGCTGTTGGCCAGTATCAGTCTGATGTTATTCCCAAGTCGATCTGAATTCCAATCAACACAGGCGGCACGTACCCTGTTGGTCGTGCACATGCCTGCGGAGACCGCAGGATGACTGCTGTAAAGAACGGCCATATCCTGCCCTTCTTTTTTTACTCCTCCGGAAAAAGACGCTGCCATGAAGCCCTTGGGCATTTGAAATTGTATCATTCAGTTCCTCCTTTTGCTCGCTGCCGGATTTGTCAGGGAAAGCAGGGCAGACTCCTCAGCCCCTCATTTTCTTCAAATCCGAAACGGATGTTCATATTCTGAATGGCCTGACCTGCTGCGCCTTTTACGAGATTGTCTATAGCTCCGACGGCGATTATCGTATTAGTACGTTCATCAAAGAAGATCCCGATATCGATGTAGTTTGAGCCTTTTACCCATCTGGTTTCCGGGAAAATGCCTTCCGGAAGTATTCTTACAAAAAACTCATTATCGTATGTTTCAAGATATAATCCCCGGAGTTCATCCAGAGATGTTGTTTTCTTACCGGTGTGACCGAGGGGGATATAAGCCGTACAGAGTATACCCCGGTTCATCGGAACGAGATGGGGTGTAAACTGAACGCGGACCGGCTCATCTGAGTTCATCTCAAGGTACTGTTCAATTTCAGGTGTGTGGCGGTGGGATGCAATTTTATAGGCTTTTATGGATTCGTTGGTTTCGCAGTAATGGCTTGCCGTGCCCGCTTTTCGTCCAGCACCTGAAACACCGGACTTCGCGTCAATAAGAATGGGAGGATATCCGCCGGAATCCGTAAAACCGGAAAGAAAGCCGGTTCGTATCAACGGGGCCAGGGTGAGTATGGAGCAGGTAGTATAACATCCGGGATTTGCAATGAGGTTGGTTTTCGAAACAGAAGAACGTTCGAATTCCGAAAGCCCGTATACAGCCCGGGGCAGCAGATGCGGAGACGAATGGGGAATCCCGTACCATTTTTCGTAGATCTTCACATCCTTCAGTCGGAAGTCGGCACCGAGATCAATTATACAGGTTTTTTCCAGAACCTTTTCGTTGATCTGCCTTGAAGCAATGCCGTGAGGCAGGGCAAGAAAAAGGACATCGCACGAATCAGCCAGCTCCTCCACAGGTGCATTCCGGCACACATAGTCGTCGAGCTTTCCGCGAAAAGAAGATACCGTATCGATGTAGGGCTTTTGATCATAAGTTTGGGAACCAAGATGGGTCAAGGTAACCGAGGGATGCTGGGAAAGCAGACGAACTAATTCAATTCCAGCATATCCGGTAGCTCCGACAATTCCAGCTTTTATCACAATGCGCTCCAGTATAAATGAATAAATTTACAAAAATATTGTATAATTTTGCAAAAAAAAGATCAATATCAAAGTTTGCATTCTCTTTCACCTATTGGTATAGTAATCCTAGAAGACAAAACGGGAGGATAATAATTGAAAATCGGCAGTAGCTGTTTCGATATCGGTCTCAGAACGTATATTATGGGAATTCTCAATATAACACCTGATTCATTTTCAGATGGGGGAATGTTTTATAATCTTGATGCTGCCGTCGTCCGGGGCCTGGATATGGAACTGGAGGGTGCCGATATTATCGATGTGGGAGGTGAATCCACCAGGCCCGGACATACTTCTGTGGACCCTGAGACGGAGATATCGCGAGTCGTACCGGTAATAAGGAGCCTGTCAGAAAAACTGCATATTCCTATATCCATCGATACATCCAAAGCTGACGTCGCGGAGGCAGCTTTGAAAGCAGGGGCTTCGATGGTAAATGATGTCTGGGGATTGCAGTCTGATCCGCACATGCGCGGGGTGGTGGCGAAATATGACGCAGCCTGCTGCATTATGCATAATAAGAAAGAGCCGGAATATGGTGACTTGATGCATGAGATCATCGAGGAATTGAAAAAATTGACCGCCCGGGCCATAAAAGCAGGCATATCTTCTGATAAAATAATCACCGATCCGGGCATAGGTTTCGGAAAAACTGTTGACCAGAACATCCGGATCATGCAGAACCTGGGGAGAATGAATGAATTAAATTATCCCTGGCTGCTGGGAACCTCCCGGAAGTCGATGATAGGAAAGAGCCTGAAGCTACCGGTAGGGGAGCGTCTGGAGCCTACCCTGGCGAGCAATGTAATCGGAATGAATGCAGGTGCTGATTTTATCAGAGTTCATGATGTTCTCCCGCACGTGCGTGCCTGCAGGATGACCGATATGTTTGTGAGACCTCCACATCGGGGAACCTCTTCTGTATGCATTTCTCTGGGAGCCAATATGGGGGACAGAAAAAAATATATTACTGATGCTCTCGGCCGGATAGGATCTGATCCCGCAATGAAAATTGACCGTATCAGCCGGATATACGAGACCAGTCCGGTAGGCAATACGGACCAGAATGCATTTCTCAATGCCGCAGCTGTGATCGAAACTGAACTGAAACCGGAGGAGCTTCTTGCGCGGTTTCAGGCCATCGAAAAGAGCCTCGGACGAGTGAGGGCGGAGAAATGGGGCCCGCGTACAATCGACATCGATATCCTTATGTATGACGGGGTACAGCAGGATGAAAGCTCATTGATCCTGCCTCATCCAAGAATGACGGAAAGACTTTTTGTTCTGCTGCCGCTGAATGAGATTGCTTCCCTGAGAGTACATCCAGGCGAAAATCTCAGGATTTTCGAACTTCTCAGGGATGGAGCATTTCCCGATCAGAGAGCTGAACCGTATGCTGATGTTTCTCCATTTCCGGCGTCATGAAGCATAAGTGAAACTCTGTATTGAAATTATTATTTACTGACCAAGCCCGATTTTGCCGATCATCTCCGAGAGGGTTTCCAGGGGTTCGCTTTCCCTGTTGAGTATTGCATAAACGGCGTTTATCACCGGGGTTCTGAGATTTTTCTCCTCTGCGATAATATGGGCATATTTTGTCGCTGCAGCCCCTTCGGGCAGGTAGCCGATGGAAGCGATTCTCTCGATCAGATCCTCCAGGTTCCTGTATGGTTCAATCTTTCGTTCATGGATTATCTCCCGTCCGAATCTGCGGTTCCTTCCGTAGACGCTCCGACAGGTAACATCAAGATCACCGACAGCGGCGATGGATGTGAAGGTCTCGGTATGGGTTGAACCCATGGCGATGCCGAGCTGCTGAATTTCACTCAAACCTGCGGCGAGGAGCAATGACTCGGTATTGTCACCGAAAAAGGGGCTGATATCCTTGAGAGCGTCGAGCATGCCGAAGGCAATAGCTACGACGTTCTTCAGAGCTGCAGCGGTTTGAACCCCCACTATATCCAGGGATGAAAAAACCAGAAGATTTCCCCCGCTGAGCAGTTCTCTGAAACGGATGGAGTTCTTAGGATTTTTCGATGCACTGATGAGGCCCGTAAGTTTGCCTCTGGCAACCTCCTCGGCATGACTCGGACCGGATATATAAACCAGGTTTTCCCTGTATGAACCGGGAAGGTACTTTTCGACACCCTCGACAGGAAGGACCGGGAGATGAGTTGATGGAATAAATCCCTTGGTCAGAATACCGATGGGAGTTCTGCCCTCCAGAATATCGGGGACCATAAGAATTTGTTTCACCGTATCGATGAGAAAGAGGGAGGGGACGGCGAGAATGATGAAATCCTTGCCTCCGGCAGTTTCTGCAATATTGGTAGTGGCGTGAATGCTGGACGGCAGATCAACTCCCAGAAGGTACGGCCTGTTGAGATGTTCATCGTTTATAGATGAGGCTACTTCCTTTTCATAGGACCATATCTGTACGGAATGACCCTTTTCCCCCAGAGTTTTTGCAACGGCGGTGCCCCAGGCGCCCGCTCCGATGATACCGATTTTTCGAGTTTCCATGGAGGCTCCTTCAGTTTTTTAACAAGCATAGCACAAATTTCACGGCTTGCAACTAGCATGGCTTTCGGTTAGTATCTGTACGTTATCTCAGAAGAAGGAAGTCTGCCATATGGGAATACGGGGAGAAGTATTTTCAGCGAAAACAACCGTTGGAAAACGCACATATTTCTTTAATGTAAAAGAAAACCGAACAGGTGATTTATTTCTCAATATTGTCGAAAGCAAAAAGCACGATGTGAGCGGATTTGAACGGCATTCGATTATCGTATTCGATGAAGATATGGAAGCTTTCCTTTCGGAGTTTCAGAAAGCCGTAGATTTTATCCGTAAAAAAAATCAGTAGATTCGGAAACTTTTTCTGTGTATCGGACTTAATCCATATTTCCTGCACAGTTCCCGGTGACGGGGAGTGGGGTAGCCTTTGTGACGGTCGAATTCCCATTCCGGTTCTATCCAGGAGTATCTGGTCATCCATTTATCCCGAACAACTTTCGCAATAATCGATGCGGCGGAGATCTCAGGTATATACGTATCACCCTTGACTAGGGCGGTTGCAGGAACGGGGAGCAGAGGTACGAACTTTCCGTCGACCAGTACTTTTTCAATGGATGAAAAATCCGAAAGCTCACCTGCTTTCAGACCGGAAGAATACAGGGAATGAAAAGCTCTGCTCATGGCAAGAAGACTGGCATGGTGAATATTGAGGATATCGATTTCCTCCGGCCATGCCCATCCGACCCCGATTTGTGATTCACTGGACCGCAGAAGAGCCGCGGTCTTATCACGTACAGAGGGGCTGAGTTTTTTTGAATCCTTGAGAATAGAAAGGTCGAAGCCGTCACAGAGAATGACCGCGGCCGCACAAACCGGCCCGGCAATCGGCCCCCGGCCGGCTTCATCTATACCGCAGCAGAATCCCTGGCTTCCTCTCTCCATCCTGCATAGAGTAACCATTTTTTTAAAAGAAGTATACTTAGTTTCTTCTATTCACCCATAAGGTGTTGTATGTTATATTTATAAACGATGGGTTAGGTGTTCTGTGCATGCCTTCCATGAACAACTACAGGGAGAGGGACCGACTACGTGTTTTTAAAGAGTGTTGAGTTATTTGGCTTCAAATCATTTGCAGATCGGAGTTTTATTGAATTCAGGGAAGGAATCAGTGCACTTCTCGGTCCGAACGGCTGCGGGAAAAGCAATGTTGTCGATGCCGTAAAATGGGTGCTGGGAGAACAGTCAACCAGATCGCTTCGTGCCGACAGAATGGAAGATATCATTTTTAATGGCACCGAATCGCGGAAGGCTCTCAATGTAGCCGAAGTTACCCTGACCCTTGCCAATGACCAGGGATACCTTCCGATTGACATGCCGGAAATTGCGGTCAAACGGCGGCTCCATCGTTCCGGCGAGAGTGAATACTTCATTAACAATACTCCGGTAAAACTGAAAGAAGTGCGTGAGTTGTTTTTCGATACCGGCATCGGCAAATCTGCCTATTCCATTATGGAACAGGGAAAGATAGACCAGATTTTATCCAACCGGCCTGAGGAACGAAGATTCATCTTTGAAGAGGCAGCTGGAATCACAAAGTACAAACACCGGGGCGCTGAAGCGGACAGAAAACTCGCCAAGACGGAAGAGAATATGCAGCAGGTTGAAAACATCCTGCGGGAAGTGAAGCGCTCCTATACGACCCTCAAGAGTCAGTCGGAAAAAACAGCATTGTACAGACAGCTGAACGATTCCATTTTCGAGCTCGAGCTGGATCTTCAGCTGCTTAAATTGAAGGACCTGCTGAACAAACAGGGAGAGAAAGAGCAGCTCCTGGAGAAAAAACGTCAGGACCGTGATGTCCTGAGAAAGACAATAGATGAAATAAACGATTCCCTGGAGAAGAATCTCGATCATGTGAATGACATGGAAGCCAAGCTGATTGATGCGCAAAAGAAACTTTACGGACTTGATTTGGAAACAAACAACCTGGAAAACCAGAAAGTCCTGCTGAAGGAACGAATTGAGGAAATCCAGCGTCAGATTCGTGAGGGAGAACAGAGGGAAGTTGCGGTAAAGACCAGGATCGATGACATCACCGGACAGATCGATGAACGGGGAAAGCAGATAGACGAATATAAACAGCGGCTGACGGAGGTTGACCGCAATATCGACAGCTTTGAGAAAAGCATGGAAACCGCAAAACGGCGGATTGGAGAAAACAATAACGAGATCCGGAGGCTGGAGAAAAGCAATGAATCCATAGAAACGGATATTCAGAGAGCTCAGCATGAATTACATCAGATTACCGATGATATTGTAGCCCAGCTGGACCAGAAGCTGAGTGAAAGCGGATACTCCTCTTCAAGGAGAAAGGAGCTTGAGGGCAGTGTTCGAAAGGCTCTGCAGGAGATCAGAATTTTTATCAGCGGAAAGAGGAATCTGATTGATGATATGAAGAAAACTGCCGGAGACAAGGATGAGCATTCTGCAGCGGTTGAAAAGGTTCTTCTTTCATTCGGGGATATGGATGTCCGGATCAATGAACTTGAAGATCTCTTCTCCAGGTATCACGATTCAATTCCCTCGTTTATCGATGAGTTTCTGGCCCCTGAGGGAATCATCACCCGAAAGCGTACCATCGAGCAGTCAATTGAAGAAGGCCGGAAAACCCAGAGGGAAAATAATGAAAAACTGGAAGCTGCCCGAAAGGACAATACCCAACTGACGGATAAAATTGATGAATACCGGAAAACCCTCGAAGAATTACGGGTAAACAGAGTGCAGATGCATACGCAGATGAAGGCCCTTGCGGATGTTCAGAGGGAACTGGAGCGGCAGATCGGTGAACAGAAAGGCATTCTCGAGGAAAACAGGACCGGTATTGAGACGAACCGCATCCGTATTACGGAGATCAGGAAAAAAATTGAAGAACTTGATTCAAAAAAAGACGATGTAAGCGGCCGCAAACAGATACTTCAGAAAGAATTGAAGGATCTTGAAAAAAATATCTCCCTTCACAATAAAGATCTTACCGAGAAAGAATCCAGCTTGAAAAAGAAAATGGAAGGTCTGGCAGAGATGCAGGATCGTCTGGAGAAGCTTCAGATGGAGGTTGTTTCCCTGCAGACTGAGATCCGTACCATGTATGCCAATTTTTTCGACAGGCATGGCCGGGAGCTTACCGAGTTTGAATCAAGGATGTTTGATATTAAAAGCGATGGGCCTGATGTGCGGCAGAAACTGCAGGGGGAAAAGCAGAAACTGAAAAACCTCGGGCAGGTAAACCTGATGGCTCCTGAAGAGTTTGTTGAGGTTAAGGAACGGTATGATTTTCTAAATTCCCAGCTTGAAGACCTTTATACTGCCAGAGAAGATCTGCACAGAATTACCAGGGAGATAAAAACAGAGTCTACTGAATTGTTTCTTGAAACCTATGAACAGATAAAGAAGAATTTTCATTCTCTCTTCAGGCGATTGTTCGGCGGCGGCCGGGGTGAGCTGAAATTAACGGATCCAAATAATGTTCTCGAATCGGGAATAGAAATATTTGCACAGCCTCCCGGAAAGAGCCTCGAAAATATTGCCCTGCTGTCAGGCGGAGAGCGTTCACTGACCGCTGTAGCATTGCTCTTTGCCACCTATATGGTCAAACCGTCGCCTTTCTGCATCCTGGATGAAATTGATGCAGCCCTGGATGAGGCAAATGTAGGGAGATTTATAAATCTTCTGATGGAATTTGGGAAAAAGAGTCAATTTGTTGTGATTACTCACAATAAGAAAACCGTAGCTGGTACCAGCACCCTGCTGGGCGTAACAATGCAGGAATCGGGAGTTTCAAAGATTATCGCTGTACGTTTAGCTAACAATGGCGAGTTGGTTGCCGGTGAAAAGGAAATGGAAGAGGTGGCGGATGGCCATTCTGTCGGGGAGAGAACTTAAGATATATCTTTTCATCGTTATTCTAGTAACAGTACTATCTCTTGTCGTAACGATTGTCGTTATGTCGGTCCGGAGGACGGACAGCCGGGGGTATACTTCTCCGGAAGCGGAAGATATGGAACTTACTTTGGATGCGAACTGGTATCAGATCGAGCCTGATTCGGAGGTTTTTCAGAATATCCAGGTGCCTGAGGAGTATACCAGACTGCACGAAAAGGAGTGGAAGCCTTTTCGCCCCATCCACTCCAAATGGACTGATATCATGGTTATGCCCTATTGGATTGACCCGAGAGATTTGGTGGAAGAGGAGCTGGAGAAACAAAGCGATAATGAGATCGCTGAGTTCTTCGAGGGAATACCGTGAAGTATGAGAATCTGCTTCTTCTGTTAGCACCGGCAATCCTCCTTCTATCATGTTCAACCTCAGGTGAATCGGTTTTGACTGCTCCCTTCCCGGGTGAGCAGGGAAGAGTATCATCATCAGTTCAAGAGTCCGGAGAAACGGAACCGGAGGATACCCCCGGAAACAGCAAGGATATATCTGCAGGGCAAGAGCCGGCAGTTATTTTAATTCCAGCTCTGCCGGCTTCAGGGCCGGCGACAAAAGACGTGGAGATGGTCATACCGAGTCTTCCGAAACCGGTTGTTCCGGTTCTCATCGAAGAAGTGAAGGAAGGCGATGAAACAGCACCTGATACTGAGACAGATGAGTCCATCGTTAACGGAACAGCCTCCGGGAAGAAGGATACATTCAGAGAAGCCGATGCTGATTCAGGATTGAATAAAGCGCAGCAAGGAAACGAAGGGCTGTCTGAAAAAGGAGACGAGAACCCCGCTGATACTGGCACAGAGAGGATAGCCGCCGCACCGTCGCTGAAAGAAAGGACGCTCGGGGAAAAAGAGAAGGTGGAATATGATGAAGAAATCCTGGCGGTGGTGGGAGATACAATACAGATATCCCTTCCGGATCATCGATGGGTGTATGACAGGGGAGCTTCTGATGCCGGAGGCCTCGAGTTCGTGGATTCGCAGTATCTCCAGACAAGCAAAGAATTTGTTTTTCATGTAATCCGCACCGGTACAGCAATTTTAGTTTTCCAGAAGCAGAATCTGACCACCGGAAGATCCGAACTGAAAACAATGAAAATTGATGCAGCAGAATCCGAATATGAGAGAGAAATCTTTCAAGCCGGGGAAGCGGATGATAAATCCGAAAAAGTGATCGAAGAATTTTCCATGGAAAGACTGGTAAGGGAACTGGAGGAGCTGAATCTTCTTGGCCTTCAGCGACAGCTGAACTGGCTCAACACAGCGGCACGCGAGGATGAACAGATGCAGGTTTCCTGGGATCCGATTATTCGGGCAGCCGAAAATCTGGAAGACAGTCCCTATGAATCTACTGCTATTGAAAGTTTGAAACTGTATCTGGAGGGAAAGAACAGGGAAAAAGATCAGTTAGCAAAGGTCTACTTCCTTCTGGGTATGATGTATGAGTCTCCATCCTTTCCCAGGGATGAAAGGGAAGCAGTGAGATACTATAGGATGGTTATGGAAATTTTCCCTACCAGCATATATCATTTTAGAGCGGAGGATAGAATCAAGTATTTGGAAAGGCACTTTTTACAGATACGATAAGTAGTTCCATTGTTGCCTACCGTTGACATAAGAGGCCGATTTACGGTATAAAAGCCTTAAAACTCTCAGGATTCAATAGGATATGCTGGAAAAAATTTCGGACAAGTTTAATGATATAGTCAAACAGGTCTCGGGTAAATCAAAAATTACCGAGAAGAATATACAGGACGCGGTCGATGAAATAAAACTGGCCCTCCTGGAAGCTGATGTCAATCTGAGGGTAGTCCGAAGATTTGTAAACCGTACCATCGAGGAAGCGAAAGGGGAAGCCGTTCTCCGGTCGGTCAATCCGGGTCAGCAGTTTATCAAGATAGTCCACGATAAAATTGTGAATCTGCTGGGAGACGAAAGGCAGGAGCTCGAGCTGAAAGGTCCTGATACCCAATCGGTGCTTCTTATGATGGGGCTTCAGGGTTCGGGCAAGACGACTACTGCGGCGAAACTGGCGAAACGGCTGAAGAAGGAAGGAAGAAGTCCTCTGCTGGTTGCCGCGGACCTCGTTCGGCCTGCCGCCGTTAAACAGCTGCAGGTTCTCGGTGAAGACATCGGGGTACCGGTATTCGTCGGGGAAAAGAGCGATCCGGTCAAGGTCGTTAAGGAATCTCTGGCCTATGCAAGAAAAGAGCAGCTGAATACAGTTATCATCGATACCAGCGGACGGATGCATCTCGATACAGAGATGATGGAGGAGATACAGCGTATTCATAAAATCGCTCAGCCGTCGGAATCCCTGTTCGTAGCGGACGCCATGACCGGCCAGAGTGCGGTTAAAATTGCGAAGGAGTTTGATGAAAAGGTCGGTATAACCGGTGTTATCCTGAGTAAGTTTGATTCGGATACCCGTGGCGGAGCTGCCCTTTCACTGAAATCGGTAACGGGAAAACCCCTGAAATACATCGGGATCGGGGAAAAGACCGATGATATCGAACCTTTTTATCCTGAAAGAATCGCTTCACGGATCCTCGGCATGGGTGATGTGGTCAGTCTGGTTGAAAAGGCCCAGGAGACAATCGATCAGCAGGAGGCTGTTAAACTCCAGGAAAAAATGGCTTCAGCCACTTTTACGCTGGAAGATTACCTTGATTCTTTCGCCCGGGTGAGAAAGATGGGGAGCATTGAATCGCTGATTGAAATGATTCCAGGGGCGAAGGGTAATATCAGTGAGGATGATATCGACGAAAAGGAAATTAAAAGAGAGGAGGCGATCATTCTCTCGATGACCCTGAAGGAGCGCAGAAACCACAGGATCATCAGTCCCTCCAGAAGGAAAAGAATTGCCCGGGGCAGCGGCACATCTGTATTTGATGTGAATAAACTGATTAAGAAGTTTGAGAAAATGCGGCTCATGATGAAAAAGGTCGCTAAAAATAAAAAATATCAGGCTAAAATGATGAATAGTCTTGGTGTATAACGTGAAATTACGTGAGGAGGCTCGAGTTGAGTGTTAAAATCAGATTGAAGAGATTCGGTACAAAAAAAAGGCCCTATTACAGGTTAGTAGTAACAGATTCACAAACCCCGCGGGACGGACGCGCTCTGGAAGAGGTCGGCTATTATCATCCGATTGAAAAGGAAGACAGGCAGCTGAAGCTGAACGAAGAAAAGATAAAAGCATGGATCGCCAAGGGTGCTCAGCCTACACCGACAGTGAAACGACTTCTGAATAAAAACAATATTTTTCTCAATCGTTGAAGTTCATATTCCGTTTCCTGAAAAGATGTGGAGGACACTGTGGAAAAAGATCTTGTAGAATATATTGCGAAATCTCTTGTAGATGATCCTGACGGTGTGGTTGTGAATATGATAGAAGGCGAAAAATCCACTATACTTGAATTGCGGGTATCTCCTGATGATATCGGAAAGGTAATCGGAAAACACGGACGCATAGCGAAGGCTGTACGGACTATTCTGAGCGCCTCTGCTACGAAAACCGGAAAGAGGATCGTTTTAGAGATTCTGGACTGATGGATAGACTCGTTGTGGGAATCGTCCGTACTTCTCACGGAATCAAGGGGTACGTGAAAGCAAAGAGTTTATCGGGAGAAAAGGAACACTTCTTTCGTATGGAAAAAGTGCTCCTGAAAAAGGACAATCGAGAGAAGGAATATCGAATTGAAGAGGTTAAAAGCCAGGCTGACGGTCTTTTGATCAAATTCGAGGGGATTGATACGCCTGAGGATGGCAAAAAACTGGCCGGTGCTGAAATCTGGGTGGACCGGACATATGCCGTCCCGCTTGAAAAGGATGAATACTACGCTGCAGATATCGTGGGTTCGGATATAATCTACGAAGGCAGGAAAGTCGCAAAGGTCATCTCTGTGATTGAAGGCGGCGCTGCCGACCTTCTGGAAGTAGGGGATGAGACGGGAGTTCATCTCATTCCAGTGAATGATCAGTTCATCGGAACCATCGATATTGAGCGGAGGGAAATTCAGCTGAAGGATGACTGGGTGCTGCGGTGAAGTTGATTCTGATTACCCTGTTCCCGGAGCTTCTATCAGGCTATTTCGAAAATTCGATCATGGCAAAGGCGGTCGATAGAGGATTGATTTCATATTCGATCATCAATTTCCGTGATTACGCTCATGATCGCCATCGGACCTGCGACGATGCTCCCTATGGCGGTGGTGCGGGAATGGTGATAAAGCCGGAACCCCTCGCTGAAGCTCTTGATTCGATTGATGGAATGAACAAGCGGGTGATTTATCCGAGTCCTTCAGGGAAGCTTTTCAATCAGGAGTATGCCTGGGAGCTATCAAAAGAGAAAGAGCTTGTGCTTGTCTGTGGAAGATACGAAGGGGTGGATCAGAGAATAATTGATCTTTATGTTGATGATGAAGTATGCATAGGGGATTACGTTCTCTCTTCCGGTGAGATCGCCGCCCTCACCATTGTTGATTCGGTCTATCGCTTGATGGACGGAGTTATCAGCGGTGAATCCCTCGAAGAGGAGAGCTTTACCGGCGGCTTGCTGGAATATCCTCATTATACGAGGCCTGCTGTTTTCAGAGGGACTGAGGTGCCTGATGTTTTATTATCCGGCAATCACGCTGAAATCAACAAGTGGCGATATGGCAAACGGATTGAAAAAACACGCCGCAACCGGCCGGAGCTTTTGAAGAAACGCCGGGAGAACGAAGGCGAAATGAATACATGAAAAATAACAATGGCAAAGGGGTGAAATATGGATTTAATACACGCAGTGGAAACTGAACAGATGAAGGATGAGATAGAGAATTTTAACATTGGTGATACTGTTAAGGTCCACTTCAAGATTGTGGAAGGACAGAATGAACGTGTCCAGATTTTCCAGGGTATTGTTCTGGCAAAAAAGAACGGCGGCTTGAGAAGATCCTTTACGGTAAGGAAAATCAGCTATGGCGTGGGAGTAGAAAGAGTCTTCCCCCTGCATTCACCGAGAATTGAAAAGATTGAAGTCATCCGGAGAGGTCGCGTAAGAAGAGCGAAGCTTTACTATCTGAGAAAGAGGGTAGGAAAAGCGGCCAAGGTAAACGAGCTCATCCGCCGACGCGATCAGATAAAAAAAGCCGGCGAATAAAACCGGCGCATGCATCTGCATGGATCAGCCGCCAATTGGCTTTATAAATGAAATTCGTTCCGGGTTTAATTCACAGTCAATTAAACCCGGTTCGACAATCTCTTTTACTCCCCTGGAAAGAAAACCCGACGGAAGCTGGATAATTTTACTCAAGGGCAGAAAAATTCGGGTCCAATCATCAATACGATTGAACATCGGAGAAAAATTTCTGGCCAGAGTTCTGTTTCGGGAGGGCAGGCTGTTTTTGAAAGTCGTTGATAACGCCTCTCCCCTGCTGTCTCTATTGAAGAGCTCATCCCTGCCTGGAACAGATTCGGCGGAAAAGATCATAAAATCGTTTATTCTTCAGGGGCTCCCGCTAAAAAAAGAGATGCTGCAGAAGGCTTTCACTCTGTTTGAGGAAATGCCCCGGCAGGATGAGAAAACCGCTAGACTTATTGCACTTCTCTATGATAAGGGGCTTTTCGTCACGAAGGAGCAGCTGGATAGAATACAGCATCGTTTTCTTGAGCAGCCGGTAATATCAACCGGAGATGCAGAGGAGCACAGGAGGAAGGAAGACGGGAAAGGGCAGGGGAGGCATTCGGGAGATAAGAAGAGAAGTTCCGAGGACCAAAAGAAACTTACCAGCATCATTGCAGATCAGATCGAAAGAAAAGGGGAAGATGATAACTTTTTCCAGCTCTTCAACCATCTTGCGGCACATCATAACAACTGGATCGTAATACCGCTTCGATTCAGGGAAAACGACGGTTCTGATGTTCCAGCTGAAGGATTATTGAGATTACGCATTACAAAGTCCGGCCGGCCGGACATGTTTTCCATCAGTATTTCGGGTAACCGCAGATGGAATTTCCGCGGTAACCTTACAGAAGGCAACAGAAGAATCAGCTGTTCGATTGATCCTTTACCTGATAAAAAATTGAAAAAGGTAATAACTTCCAAATTGAATGAAAAACTGCGTAACCTGTCCTATGAATTTGACGATACTATAAGTGAAATGGTAGAGTTTTCACATTATGATGAAGATAAGACGGTAGATATCAGAAGCATTGATACCACCGTATAGGATCAAAGGGTATGAGGGACCGAAAAGCTGTAGCCCTGAAGTATTTTGAGGATTTACCGGCGCCTTTTATCGCAGCAAGCGGAAGGGGATATCTGGCGGATAAAATGAGGGAGATAGCGCGCAAAGAGGGAATCCCTATCAGACAGGATGAAAATCTGTCGGAATTTCTCTTTTCCATGGACGTGGGGAGTTTCATCCCCGAGGAACTCTATCAGGTGATTGCAGAATTATATACCTTCGTGGTACAAATGCAGGGAGACTATGAGAAGCATTAAAGTAAGCAATTTAGCTCCGGGAATGAAGTTTACTCAACCGGTATTTATCGACGGTGAAAATCTTCTTGTTCCGGAGAACATCGAACTGAAAAAGAAGGACATAGACCGGCTCAAACGCTGGCAGGTTGCTGAGGTTCAGACGGAAGGAGATATAAGTACATCGTCCTCGGAAAAAACCGGCGGTTATTTAAGTCTGGAAGGTTCAGTATTCGAATATACAAAAGCAGTGGATCTGGCGGATAAGCTTTTTCTCAATTTGAGCGAGGGTAATACGCCGGAGCGGGTAGAAATAAATGAAATAGTTGAAAATGTATTTCAGATACTTATAGATAATCCCGGCCGTTTGATCGGGCCGATGTTCCAGGTTCAGAATACCAGGCACAATCTTTCTCAAAGTGCGGTAAACTGTCTGATTCTGGCAGTGCTCATCGGGAAGAATCTGAAAATGCCGAATTATCAGCTGATAAACCTTGCTACAGCTGCTCTGCTTCATGATATCGGGATGACAAAAATCCCAGGAGCTATTTTGGAAAAGAAGGGTGAACTTTCCGAAAAGGAGAGGAAGGTTGTTTATACCCATCCGATATACTCATACCGCATTATTACCCGTGAGATTGGATATCCGGAGGAGATAGGAAGAACGGTTCTCTATCATCACGAGAGATGGGATGGAAAAGGATATCCCAAGCAGCTCAAGGGAAAGGAAATACCCCTTACATCCCGGATACTTTCAGTTGTGGATGCCTATGAGGCGATGGTGAGGGAGCGTCCATATCGTGATTCCATGATCGGCTATACCGCCATGAGACAGATCCTGAATGATAACTCAAGAAGGTTCGATGCGGAAATTCTGAAAGTCTTCATCAAAAGTATGGGGATATATCCGGTGGGAAGCATTGTTATTCTGAATGACGGCTCTGTTGCAAAGGTCATAAAGAATAATCTGCAGGTTCCTCTCCGACCGGTAATAAAGCTTTTGGTTTCACCGGCAGGAAGAAAACTTACAGCAGAACATCAGAAGGAGATTGATCTATATGTTCAGGCCAAGTTTTTTATTGCAAAGGCTGTGAGTGTCGGTGAAATGAAGAAGCTGAAGAAGCTGCACTGAAGCGGAAATGATATCCTGGAAAGAAGGTGAACGGTATGCCGCCGAATATCTTGAAGGAAAGGGATATAGAATTATCGAGCGTAATTTTCGCACCAGAAGGGGCGAAATTGATATAATTGCGGCCAGCTATGATACTCTGGTGTGCGTGGAAGTGAAAACTTGGAAGGATCCAAGCCTGGAATATATGGAGCACACGATTGATGGAAGGAAGCGGAGAACCTACATACAGGTCTGTAATTCCTTTACATATATGAATCAGGAGTATAGCGGGTATTTTATTCGTTTTGATCTTATTTGTATCGATGCGATAAATGGCAGCATAAAGCATATAAAAAATGCTTTTACGGAGAATGGATGAGATGATTCGAATTGCCAAGCAGACCGACCCGAGAAGGTTAAAAGAACTCAAAAAAAAGATAAACGATAAAAGATATCTGAATACTGCTATAGACAGTCTGGCACTCACCATTACAAAAGAAATTCTGCATACGAAAGAGGGTTAGGGTTTGAGTAGAAGAAGCGGTACATCAAGACGCGGCGGAAGAAGAAATAACAGCAATCAAAAAAGAGAAAGAAGATCATCGGTGGCTGACAAGGTTCAGCTAACCTGTGCAAAATGCGGAAAACCGATTCGTCATCCTCAGATGGCCATGGCAGAACCTTCCACCGGCGAACCGCTGCATTTTGATTGTGTTATACAGTCCATAGCGGAATCTGAAAATCTTGGGGCCAGAGAAAAAATTTGCTATCTTGGGCAGGGAACCTTTGGTATAATTAAATTCAAATCGGGCTCTTCAAGCCGGGATTTTGTCATTAAGAAACGTATTCCCTTTGAAAACCGGGATACTGTTGTCGAATGGCGGTCACATATGAGGGATAACCTGGAAACCGGACGGTGAACTATAATGTCATTGAAGTATGCGATACTTGGTCTTCTGGATCAGCAGCCGCATTACGGGTATGAAATCAAACAAAAATTCCAACAGATGATGGGCGACCTGTGGCCGGTGTCATACGGCCAGTTGTATCCCACCCTGAGAAAGCTTGCCGAAAAAAAACTTGTTACCATGAAAACCGTGCAAGGTAAGAAGGCAGTAGAAAAAAACGTATATTCCATCACCAGCGAAGGCAGTAACTATTTCAGAGAATGGCTGAATCATGCAAATAAGAAGGACCAGCAGTCAATAAAGGATGAGTTCTCGTTGAGTCTTTTTTTCCTGGATCGTATGGAAAAGGAGAAGCTGAGGGAAATAATCCTGAAAAAGGCGAAGGAAATAGAAAAGAGACTGAAATCCTACGAGGAGCTCTATGAAAGTTTCGGGTCCGCAACTCCTGTTTATAAAAAAGCACTAACGAGAAAAATGATCCTGCAAACAGCGGCCGAAAAACAATGGCTGAACGAAGTCGTTCAGCACATTTGAATACAGAGTCGCTAAAAGAATACAAAAATATCTGCTGTCCAGGAATAACTAATAACTGAGCAGCTCCCGAATCACCTCATTGGCCTTGTCGGTAACGGTAGCCATGTAATTACCCTGGGAAAGCCTTATAAGAGCACGGTAGATGCTCGGATCGGATATACCGTTATTTTGTGCGGCAATTTTTTCGATGGCGAGCAGGGCCGCGTAGCCGTAGTTCTGATCGGGTGTGAGAATATCCTGATTTAGGATACTGAAGGAGATTGCCTGAGTTACCTGATTATTGCGGTTTTCGACACCCATGTTTCCGAGTGCATATACGGCTTCGGATAAAACCATCGGCTCGTCATCCGAAATAAGTACATTGATCAGGGTATCCTTGGCAGCTTCCCCGCCGATCTTTCCGAGAAGCTCACAGGATTTCCGGCGCACTTCAGGGAAATTATTCACAACCCGTCCTTCCTCCCGGTAGACTATACCGATTCCCTCGGATGAGAGACTGTCAAGGATGTAACTGGCTTCCGGGTCTCCGGATGCGACATCACCGGATTCGATAAGCTCCGCAAGATTATCAAGGGCCGACAGCTTACTTTCCCTGGTATCGCTGAAAGCCTGTTCACCAATTATCCGCATCTCGACACTCTGGAGAAAAAGTTCTTCAACAGTCTTCTCCTCTTCAGATGCAGAGCTGCTCTGCTGAGCGAAGAGAGAAGATGGTATCAACAGGATCGAGAGAATGATAATTACAGTCATGGCAATGTTCTTTTTCATGTTACACTCCGTCAACAAGTTTCCTATTTTGTTATTTTCCATACATCATCCACCTTTTGAAGGGTATAGACAACTATGGGTTCATCATTGATAATCATATGTGCTTTTACCTTATTTTCGCTCAAAGGTTTTATATCGTCAATTCTGACATCTTTCCGGCTGGCCACAACAACGTATTTGAAGTAATCCCTCAAGCTGCGCAGCTTGATATTGTATTTTATCATCAGCGGGCTCTGTGAAAGCTCGTGGAGAACCTCGGGGCTGCTGTAATAGTCAATATATTCACGGGTAAGATAGGTCTGCCAAAGTGTATAATTCTGATCGGCAATGATCTGATTGAGCTCCTCAACGAGGTCGGATAAATCTCTCTTTGTTTCTTCATACTGAGCTTTACCCATCTGAAAGGTATCGGATGAGTCCGAGGATGTTTCCTCCATCTCAGTTGCTTCGGGTTCCGGTTCTGCAATTGGAGGAGTTTCGACCGGACCCTCCTCTGCTGTTTCGGGAGAACCGGCGCATCCGGCGAGAAGAATGGCAGATAAGGTAAGCAAGACAAAAACTCTGAGAAACTTGTACATATCCATCAGTAATAAGTTTATCTAGGTGCGACATGTTTGTCAAAACTATTTTTCTAAAAAGGTCATTCTGCTTGACCTGAAAGGCCTTGGTAATTACAATTCTGGCATGCTGAAAGCTGTATTTCCGGGAACTTTCGATCCTCCGACGAACGGTCATATGAACTTGATCTCACGGGCTGCAAAAATATTTGAGAAACTATATGTTGTAGTGGCGGTAAATCAGGGCAAGAGTTGTCTCTTTTCAGCCGAGGAAAGAAAATCAATGATGGCGGAATTGCTGAAAGAATACAAAAACGTCGAGGTTGCCCTGTGGGATCGACTGGTTGTGGAGTTCGCGTCGCAATACGAGGCGAAAGTCATGTTGCGAGGCGTCCGAGCTCTGGCGGATTTCGGGTATGAGTTTGAACTGGCCATGACGAACAAAGGCCTCAGTCCGGAATTGGAAGTCATGTTCATGCCCACCGATCCGAAATATTTTGTTCTAAGATCATCAGCCATTAAAGAAATTGCCCAATATGATGGAGATATATCCACCATGGTGCCCCCGGTTGTTGCTGATGCCCTCAAACGCCGGATGGGAATCCAAAAGGGTAGTTGACAAGTAATTCGGATTACGATATGTTCATTTGACTAAACACAAAGAAATTGAGAGGTTATTTATATGGCAGTACCTAAAAGCAGGGCCTCAAAAGCTCGCAGCAGGAGAAGAAAAGCGCTGAATATGAAGCGTCCTGCAGCCGGGCTGATTGAATGCAGTTCTTGCGGGAATCTTGTTCTGCCCCACAGGGTATGTCCGAAGTGTGGATCCTATCGGGGAAGGCAAGTTTTAGAGCTTGACTGATATATTGGACCAGAAGGAGAGAAACATGGATGATATTTTTGAAAAGGTAAAGAAACTAATTGCAGAGAAGCTTGAAGTAGAAGAGGACAAGATCAAACCGGAAGCTTCTTTCCGCCAGGATTTAGGAGCAGACAGTCTCGATACCTACGAACTCGTATACGCAATAGAAGAGGAAATGGGTATCACGATCCCTGATGAAAAGGCAAACGAGTTCGAAACAGTTGGCGACGCAGTTGAATATCTTAAATCTCAGGCAGATAAATAAGGAACAGTAGACGAGACGTGGGTCTGATACAGAAAAATCAAAATGTGATAAAAATGCCGCCTGTGGACCAGGAACGGAAAAAAGAATTGCTGCTTTTCGAAAAGCACATTGGAATAAGGTTCAGGAAGCTTGAGCTCCTGAACCTTGCTTTTTGTCACCGGTCATTTGCAAATGAAAGCGGCACCGACATAAGCAACAACGAAAAACTCGAATTCCTCGGAGACAGCGTACTGGGTCTTGTAGTCAGCGAATACCTGTACAGGACCCTGACGGACAGGGCTGAAGGGGATCTGGCACGTATAAAATCCTTTGTCGTAAGCGAGGATAGCCTCGCTGAAATATCAAAGTCCATCAAGGTGGATAATTTCATTCTGATAGGCAAGGGGGAGGAATACTCAGGCGGAAGATCGAAGAAAGCGATTCTTGCCGACTGTATGGAAGCGATTATTGGAGCTTACTATCTCGATTCCGGTTTCAGGGCTTCAAAAGTATTTGTTCTCAAGTATCTTGTGCCGGAGATAAACAAAGTCCTTGAGAATAGACACAAGAAGGATTATAAGACCCTCCTGCAGGAATACGTACAGAAAAGATACAAGAGTTATCCCCGGTATTCGCTCGTGAAAAAAACCGGACCGGATCATGACCGCACATTCTGGATAGATGTTTCGATACAGGGAAAGGCGTACGGCCCCGGAAAGGGAAAGAACAAAAAGGAAGCGGAACAGCATGCCGCCGGTATTGCATATCGGGACCTGACGGGAATCGATGACCGGCCGGGGAAGAGAAAGAAAAAGAGCTGAGCTGAAGTCTTTGCTCAATTTGAATCAATATGACGTGAATAAAAGTTCCTGGCGATAGACAGGAGCTTTTTTTTTGTATTCAGACCCGGATCATCAATGACAGTCTCCAGCAGCTGTTCAAGGACGACTCCCATATCCGGTCCGTATGGTATGTCCGCTTCATCGTGCAGCATATGACCATTAACAGCAAGATCTCTGAGGGAAAGTGCGTCATCGGCCGCGAGTATCGATGAAATACGACCCCGGAGGGGCCCGAGAGTGTCGAAGCGCGGCCTGATCCCCTGCATGCCGTATTGATCGGCCGTACGGAGGTCAAACAGGTCTTCCATGTGTTCCGGTCCGACTTTGGCGAGAAAACGCCGTACGGCGCCGTCAGACCAGTCTTCCGTGTAATGAAACATATGATGACGGACTAGAAGAGATACAAGCGCTTCCTCTGTCCTGCTGAAACGGAGTCTGCGCATAATTGTATGGCATTTTTCCTCCGCCACCAGCTCATGGCGGTAAAAAGAAAAACCAACTTCCTGGTTTCCGGAAGCAGTCACAGCTTTGCCGATATCGTGAAGGAGAGCAGCCAGCCGTACGAGGGGCTTCGATTGAGGAGCTCCGTCGCAGGAGAGAAGGGAATGATCAAAGACATCATACTTGTGGACACCGCCCTGACGAACACCTCTGCACTGGTTGAGTTCCGGCAGTATTTCCTTCATTAATTCTGAATCTTCCATTGCGTATAACCCGATGGAGGGGCGGTCGGACTTGAGGATCTTAACGAGCTCGTCCCTTATCCTTTCAGCCGATACTAGTCTGATTGTATCCACCGTACTGCGCATAGCCGACCGGGTATCCTTTTCAATGCTGAATCCGAGCTGGGCTGAGAATCTGCAGGCCCGCATAAGACGCAGACCGTCTTCTCTGAAACGTTCTGACGGCTCACCGATAGCACGGATCAAACCTTTTCTGAGATCTTTCCGGCCGCCATGAGGATCGATAAGGTCTCCGTCTCCAATCGGGAGGGCCATGGAATTTATGGTAAAATCACGCCGCTTGAGGTCCTCCAGAAGGGATGAAGTGAAGGTGATATTGTCGGGATGTCTGGCATTGCTGTAGGTGCCTTCGACCCGGAAAGTTGTTACTTCAAATTGCTTATCGCCGAAAAGTACCGTTACCGTGCCATGTTTCACACCGGTAGGGATAACGGCATTGAAAATGCGCATAACTTCCTGAGGTTTTGCATCGGTGGCAAAATCGTAATCCGTGGGGGAATGGCCAAGTACCATATTCCGGACTGCACCGCCGACGAGAAAACAGGAATACCCGTGTTTGTGAAAAACTGAGCCGAATTTCTGTATGAATGACGGGAGTTTATATTTTCTCATCCTATCTGTTCTAAACACCGTCGGCAGGATTGTCAAGCGAAACGCAGGTTTAAATCAGGTGCAAACACCGGATAGACAGACATCGTCAGGGCATATCAGGCATGCAAAAAAAAACCGCCGGAACGGAAAAAATCCGTAGCGGCGGTTTTCGTTCCTATCGATATATCCGAATATCGATACGTCCCGGCTACTGGAGAAGTTGAAGCACGGACTGCGGTTTCTGGTTCGCCTGGGCAAGCATGGCTGTGGCGGACTGTACGAGAATCTGATTCTTGGTGAAATCCACCATTTCATTCGCCATATCCACGTCACGAATCCTGGACTCGGCGGCCTGCATATTTTCAGCACCGATCATGAGACCCCGCGAAGCGTACTCAAGACGGTTCTGATAGGCTCCGAGATCCGCCCTCTGCTTGTTGATCTTTCTCAAAGCAGAGTCGATTACGGAAATCGATATGTTGGCCTTGTCCGGCGTCGACATTGAGATGAAACTTGCTGCATGCGCAAGTCCTGCCAGTCCCTGAACGCCAAGTCCCTGGGCGGTCATGGTACCGATAAAGACGCGTTCCCGCTGGTCCATGTTAGCTCCGATATGGAACCACATGCTGGCAGTGACGGAATTCTCACCCGTCTCGGCAGCAAAGCGGCCGGTCAGAATGTTCATTCCATTAAACTGTGCATGGCTTGCAATCCGGTTTACCTCATCAACGAGCTGACTGATCTCAACCTGAATCTGCATCCGGTCCTCATCGGTATAAACACCATTGGAGCTTTGAACTGCAAGTTCGCGCATCCGGTGAAGGATATCCTGTGATTCCTGCAGATATCCTTCGGCAACCTGGATGAATGATATTCCATCCTCAGTGTTTTTCTGTGCCCGCTGCAGACCCCGAATCTGGGCTCTCAACTTTTCCGATACGGCGAGACCTGAAGCATCATCCCCGGCGCGGTTAATCCGGTAGCCGGAAGACAATTTCTCCATGTTCTTGTCGATCATAAGATTGTTGAATTTGTGCTGACGGTGGGCAAAAATCGCACTCATGTTGTGATTGATAATCATGAGCTATTCCTCCTTGAATATTGTACAGACATCCTTGTCTGTCTTTTGTTAGATTTTCGGTCGATATTTAAATTGCTTTAGAAAAAGAATGAATAGAGAGAGATACGGTTATTGTTTTTTGCTTTTAATGATAAAATGAACCGTTCTTCTGAAAAATCTATTTGTCATCGAGTTTAACAATATGGATTTCAGGGAAAAGCGGAGAACACGGATGGGGAAAAACGGAAAAAAGAGAATAGGAATATTGACGGCCGGGGGTGACTGTCCTGGATTAAATGCGGCAATACGAGGAGTCGGAAAGGCAGCTCTTCTGGAATACGGCATGGAGGTATTCGGCGTATCTTCCGGTTATCTCGGCCTGATAGAAAAAGAATACCGCCAGCTCAGTGAAGATGACCTTTCAGGGATAATAACTCTGGGGGGGACAATACTCGGGACATCAAGAGAAAAGCCCTTCAGACATGGACAATACAATAAGTATGTCAGAAGCAAGCCGGAGATAATCAAGGAAAATTACGAGGAACTAAGTCTGGACGCCCTGGTATGCATCGGCGGGAACGGAACGATGAAAACTGCGGCGAAATTGGCGGAGAGAGGACTGAATATTATTGGAATGCCGAAGACCATAGACAACGATGTATGGGGAACAGATGAAACCTTCGGGTTCGACTCGGCTTTCAACATAGCCACAGAGGCAATAGACCGGATCCATACCACGGCGAACTCTCACAGAAGGATCATGGTTGTGGAGGTGATGGGTCATCATGCCGGCTGGCTTGCATTGTTTTCGGGGATCTCCGGAGGCGGTGATGTCATACTCATACCTGAAATACCTTATGAACTGGATTGCATTGCGGATTATCTGCTGAGCCGTTCAAAGTCGGGTAAACCCTACTCCATAGTGGTCGTTGCGGAAGGTATTGACAGGCCGACGAAGAATAAAGGGGCCGGACGCTATATAGCGAAGCAGCTTCAGAAACGAACAGGCATGGTTATCCGGGAAACAATTTTAGGCTATATTCAAAGGGGAGGAACTCCCTCAGCCAGGGATAGAATACTGGCTACCAGGTTTGGAGCATATGCTGCCTTCTGCGCTGCGGAAGGGAAATACGGTAATATGGTTGCCTTACAGGGCAGCAAAGTCATCGATATACCGCTGGCAGAGGTTTCCGGCAGGTTGAAGCTGGTGACCGAGGATCTGCCGATGCTGCGGAAAGCCCGGGCAATCGGAACCTGCTTCGGAGACGAGAAGGTAATATAAATGTCTGAACCGAGGTATATAAATAAGGAGATCAGCTGGCTCTCGTTCAACTGCCGGGTGCTTCAGGAGGCTGCTGATCCATCGGTCAGTCTGTCTGAACGGCTCAGGTTTCTGGGGATTTATTCAAACAATCTCGATGAGTTTTACCGGGTCAGAGTGGCAACCCTTAAAAGGATCAGCATGATCGGTAAGAAGAGCATGCGAATTATCGGGGATGATCCGAGGGTTGTTCTGGAGAAGATACAGAACATCGTCCTCGAACAACGGGAAACCTTCGAAGATGTGTATCAGGAGCTGAAGCAGGAACTTGCACGCCATGATATCCACTTTGTGCAGGAATGGCAGCTCGATCAGGAACAGAAGGAGTTTGTTAACCGGTATTTTTCGGAGGAAATAAGGCCAAAGATTTTTCCCGTAATGATCGATAACAGGTACCGTTTCCCAGAATTGAAGGATGCAGCCCTCTATCTCGTTGTGGAGATGAGCACGAAGGGAAGCAGCAAGAAGAAAAAACACAGCATTATCGAAATTCCCTCCAAAACATGCCCCCGTTTTATTCACCTCCCGAGTGACGGAAAGGCTCAGTATATTATTCTGCTCGAGGATGTAATTCGCCTTGGGCTTCCCGTAATTTTCCGGATGCTTAATCATGATATCTTTCAGGCCTACGATATTAAAATCACCCGGGATGCCGAACTGGATATCGATGATGATTTTCAGGTCAGCTATCTGAATAAGGTCCATAAAAGTCTGGAGCAGAGAAAATGGGGCAATCCCGTCAGACTGGCCTACGACACGAATATGCCGAAGGATATGGTGGATTTTCTGAAACGGAAGCTGAAGCTGAAAAATATCGATACTCTGCTGCCGGGCGGGCGGTACCACAACTCAAGGGATTACATGAACTTTCCGGCGGTATTCGACGACTGCAGAGGTATCTCGAAAGCACCGATACCGCACAGGGAACTTCATGACGTACCGAGGATCATGGATGTGTTAAAAAAGAAGGATGTACTTCTTCACTTTCCCTACCATTCCTTCGAGTATCTGATAGATCTTTTAAGAGAAGCCTCACTGGATCCCAAAGTGAGCTGTATTAAAATAACACTGTACAGACTGGCCAGATATTCGAGTATCATTAACGCCCTGATCAATGCGCGGAAGAACCGAAAAGAAGTCATAGTATTGCTCGAGCTGCAGGCGCGTTTCGATGAGAAGGCGAATATTATATGGGCCAATAAACTGAAAAAACATGGAGTGAAGGTAATTTTCGGTATTCCCGGTCTAAAGGTTCATTCGAAACTTCTCAGTATCACGCGTACCAGAAGAGGGGATGAGGTGGACCATTTCTGCGCCATAGGAACGGGAAATATGAATGAGGATACTGCCCGCGAATATACCGATTCATACCTTTTAACATCGAAGAAGAAGATCACCGGAGATGTTGAAAAACTTTTTGATTATTTTGAAAGCAGTTTCAAATTCACCGAGTTCAGCCATCTGATTGTATCTCCCTTCAACACGAGAAGAAGTATAAAAAACAGAATAGAACGGGAAACGAAAAACGCACTTAAGGGAAAACCGGCGTATATCTGCATGAAGCTGAATAACCTGGCGGACCGGCAGCTCATTGACGAATTGTACAAGGCGAGTGCGGCGGGTGTGAAGATCCGCCTGATTATTCGAGGAATGTTTTCATTGATCCCGGAAAAAAATGGTCTCAGTGATAATATTCAGGCAATAAGTATCGTGGATCAGTATCTAGAACACAACCGCTTCTATATCTTCTGCAACGGAGGCGATGAAGAGATTTTTCTTTCATCAGCTGATATGATGCCGAGAAATATGGACCGGAGGGTGGAAGTAACCTGTCCCATCCATGATGAAAGTCTCGCGGCGGAGATACGGGATCTCTTCGAGATAGAATGGGCGGATACGGTAAAGTCGAGGATACTGGATTCCCACCTTCGTAATACCTATCGAAAGGATACTGGAAAATCCGCGTTCCGAAGCCAAATAGAAAAACGCCTCTATCTGGAAAAGAAGCATGCAAGCGGGAAATCCGGGCAGATCGACTAAAACGTCCGGGTCTCTTGACACTACTTTATGGTTTTCTCTAGAATGCTCTCATCTTTACTACTCACGGGGATTTGGAGGAGGAAATTTTGTATAAAGCGGTAGACCCAAAAGTGAACTTTCCTGAAATGGAAGAAAATGTACTGCGATTTTGGGAAGAGAATGATATTTTTCAGAAATCTATCGATCAGAGGGAAGGCAGGGAGGAGTTTGTATTCTACGACGGCCCTCCCTTTGCGACTGGGCTCCCGCATTTCGGACATTTTGTCCCCGGAACAATCAAGGATGTTATTCCCCGTTACCATACCATGAAAGGAAAGAAGGTCGAGAGGAGATTCGGATGGGACTGTCATGGGCTGCCGGTGGAATACGAAATAGAGAAGTCCCTTGGCATTACCGGAAAGACGGAAATAGAAGCCTACGGCGTTGCCAAATTCAACGAAGCCTGCCGTTCCATTGTACTCCGTTACACCTCCGAATGGGAACGGATTGTAAAAAGAATGGGCCGGTGGGTGGATTTCGAACATGATTATAAAACGATGGAACCGGATTACATGGAATCGATCTGGTGGGTTATTCGAAAACTCTGGGACAACGGTCTGCTCTATGAAGGGTACAAGATCCTTCCATACAGTCCTGCCCTGTCTACTCCGTTATCCAATTTTGAAGTCAACCTCGGCGGCTATCAGGATGTGGTGGATCCCGCAGTAACCGTTAAATTCAAACTGAAGGATCAGCCTGATACCTTTGTTCTTGCATGGACAACCACTCCCTGGACCCTCCCGTCAAACCTGGCCCTGGCTCTGGGAAAGGATATTGTATATGTAAAGGTAAAAGACGGTCCGGAAAATTATATCCTGGCCAAGGAAAGATTATCCTCCTACTATCACAGTGAAGAGGAGTATGAAATCCTGGAGGAAAAGAGGGGTGCGGATTATGTCGGCCTTGAATATGAACCCCTGTTCCCCTATTTTTTGCATATAAGCGCGAAAGGCGGGTTCAGGACCATAATATCGGAACATGTTACAACGGAAGATGGAACCGGAGTAGTACATACAGCCCCGGGTTTTGGTGAAGAGGACTATGAAGCCCTGAAAAATACCGAAGTACCGGTGATCTGCCCGATCGATGCGGAATGCCGTTTTACCGGAGAGGTGCCGGATTTTGAAGGCTTGTTCGTAAAAGACGCCGACGAGCCTATCATGAAAATGCTCAAGGAGAAGGGGCAGCTCATAAAACGGGAAAAATACCGCCACAGCTATCCCTTCTGTTATCGAACAAAAAAGCCGCTGATCTATCGCGCAGTCTCTTCCTGGTTTGTGGACGTGGAAAAAATAAAGAAGAGAATGCTCAATGCCAATGACCGAATCAACTGGGTGCCCGATCACCTCAAGAATGGCAGGTTCGGAAAGTGGCTCGAAGGGGCACGCGAATGGGCAATCAGCAGAAACAGGTACTGGGGAAATCCGATTCCAATATGGAAATGCGACGGTTCCGATTACATCGAGGTCATTTCATCCCGTGAAGAGCTGGAGAAAAAATCGGGAACAAAAGTAACCGACCTTCACAAGCATTTCGTCGACGACCTTACCTGGCCGAGCCCGGATGGAAAAGGAACCATGCGCAGGATTCCGGATGTACTTGACTGCTGGTTTGAATCCGGATCGATGCCCTATGCCCAGGTGCATTATCCCTTTGAAAACAAGGAATGGTTTGAAAGGAACTTCCCGGCTGATTTTATCTGTGAGGGTCTTGATCAGACCAGAGGCTGGTTCTACACCCTCACCATTCTTGCGGCCGCTCTCTTTGACCAGCCGGCATTCATGAACTGCGTAACCAATGGACTGGTTCTGGCTGAGGATGGGAAAAAGATGTCCAAATCGGAACGAAACTATTCCGATCCGGTTGAAGTTATAGATAATTTCGGAGCTGACGCACTGAGGCTGTTCCTGATGCACTCGGCGGTGGTGAAGGCGGAGGATCTCCGTTATTCGGATGACGGGGTACGGGATGTTCTGAAAAATGTTCTGATTCCCCTCTGGAATGCCTACAGTTTCTTCGTTACCTACGCAAATATCGACGGTTTCGAATCCGGAGCGGAAAGCAGGAAAAAAGAAGGCCCTGAGAATCCTTTGGACCGGTGGATCCTCTCTGAAGCCGAGCGGCTCGTGGCGGAAGTTACTCAGCAGCTGGAAGCGTATGATCTGCAGAAAAGTATCGATCCGATCATAAGGTTCATTGATCTTCTGAATAACTGGTATATCAGGAGATCCCGCCGAAGATTCTGGCGTTCCGAAAATGATCCGGACAAGATGCAGGCTTACAGCACCCTCTACGGTGTTCTTATGAAACTCGTGAAGGTAGCTGCGCCGATCATACCTTTCATTACCGACGATATCTACCGGAATTTGTCCGTCAAGGGAATGCCGGAATCCGTGCATCTCTGTGACTATCCTGAGGCCGATACAGCCCTGAGAGATCTGGAACTGGAACAGAAGATGGCTATAACGCGGCAGGCTGTTTCAATGGGCAGATCCCTTCGCAGTATGCATAACTATAAAATAAGGCAGCCCCTCAAGGCTATATATCTCGTAACCCGGGACTCCACCGAAAAACGGGTATTGCGGGAAATGGAAGAGATTATCAGAGAGGAGCTGAATGTAAAGGATGTTCTTTTCAAGGAGAATGAAGAGGATCTTGTAACATACTCGGCGAAACCGAATTATAAAGTCCTGGGGAAAAAGCTCGGAAAACATATGAAGTCCGTAGCGAAGAAAATCGAATTGCTGAAGATGAGCGAAATCCAGTCCATGATGGAGGGATCGACCCTCTACATCGATTATGATGAGGGATCGCTGGAGTTGACAATAGAAGGCGTTGTAGTTCAGAGGACAGAAAAGCAGAATCTTAAAGTCCTGAATGAGAGCTCCCTCACGGTGGGGCTCGATACAGAAATTACCGAGGAACTGAAGAATGAAGGCGCGGTCAGGGATCTCGTTCGAAGTATTCAGAATCTCAGAAAGGAACGCGGTCTCATGGTAACCGACAGAATACAGCTCTATCTGGAAGGGCCGGAAACACTGAAAACTGCGGTGGAAAGCTTCCAGGATCACCTGCTGCAGGAGACACTGGCGGTGGGGTATGACTGGAAGGAAGCAGGCGACCCGATAACGGTAGAATGCGGCGAGAATACCTGCAAAGTAGGCTTGACGAAGGCGGAATAAAGGTGCCGAAAACAGGGAGAACAGTAAATGCCGGAAGAATGATCCTTGGCCTGCTGTTCTCCGTTCTGATGCTTCTCAGTTTCACCAGCTGTGTTTCAAAACCGAAGCCTGTCGTACCGGATTTCCAGGATCTTATATTCGAA
>Ga0272441_10001464_pt1 | contig 50355 bp, 34 predicted proteins | sample SSMProp6N_FD_193582 | JGI IMG/M metagenome (GOLD analysis project Ga0272441, IMG submission 193582) | Marine sediment archaeal communities from Little Sippewissett salt marsh, Falmouth, MA, United States - SSM-Prop-6N | ecosystem: Environmental > Aquatic > Marine > Wetlands > Sediment ... | reverse complement strand
TCTCACGAAATAATAAGAGATATGCTATCTTACCCAACAATCCAACATAATTTGTCATTCCCGCGCAGGCGGGAATCCAGTTCTTTATCGTTTTCATTGGATTCCTGTTTTCACAGGAATGACAATATGAAATATATATGAAACTCACAAAGCAGAAATTAAAATCGCTGCTGTTACCTGCAAAAGGCGCGGGGCTATGGACGAATATCCCGGTGCTGGCTCTTTTGGCGGCGAATATGATTCCACTGGTCGGCGTGCTGTTCCTTAAATGGAACGCGTTTTACATCGTGCTGCTTTACTGGGCGGAGAATTTAGCAGTCGGATTCTACAACGTTCTGAAGATGGCGTTCGCTAAAGTCAGGCACCCAATTGAGCATTTAGGAAAGTTGTTTTTAATCCCTTTCTTTATCATTCATTACGGCGGATTTACCGGCGTCCACGGCTTTTTCATCCTTGCAATGTTCAGCAAGGGCGAACAGGGCCCGCCGATGGGCGGCGACGAAGCCTGGCCCTGTTTCCTGGTCTTCGTGCAGATGCTGTACAATGTCGTTAAACATATCATGCTGACCATTCCTCCGACGGTAAGATTAGGTGTGCTCTCGCTTTTTGCCAGTCACGGCGTTTCGTTCATCTATAACTATTTTCTAAAGGGCGAATATGCCCGTGCCAATCCCCGCGACTTAATGGGCCAGCCTTACGCCCGCGTATTCGTGATGCACATTACAATCTTAGGCGGAGGATTCCTTTCGATGGTGCTCGGCTCACCGGCCGCTTTGCTGCTAATCCTGGTTCTTCTCAAGACCGCAATCGATATTAAATTCCACCTCCGCGAGCATATAAAAGCGGCAAAAAAACAAAAAGCCCCCGAGTGAATTTATTCTTAAAAAAATAATTGCAATGGTTTGCTATTGTTGTATAATCTATCCCGAAAATTGAATAAGCCAGGGGAGCAACCGGTTGGCCGGAAGCTGAGAAATTACCCTATGAACCTGCTCGGGATAATGCCCGCGAAGGAAGGCTGTTTGGTTGTTAATTCAGGCACTCCTTTTGCAGGGGGTGCTTTTTGTTTATAACAAGATACCCCTGGCGCAAACGGGACTTTTTAGAGAAAGGGAAAAGGAAATGATAGAGACGGAAATTTCCAGAGCGATCATCGAAGAATACAACAGGAAGCTGACCGGACACCTTGTGAACGACGTAGTTATAGTCGGTGCCGGACCTGCCGGCCTGACCGCCGGTTATTACTTAGCCAAAGCCGGGATAAAAACCGCCCTCATCGAAAGGAAGCTGTCCATCGGCGGGGGAATCTGGGGCGGAGCAGCGGGATTTAATGTAATCGTCACCCAGGACGACGAGATTCCGAACGAATTCGGCATAACTTCCAAAAAACAGAAGGGATTGTCCGTGTTCGACTCGATAGAATTCGCAGCCGCCCTTGCATATCAGGCGAAAAAGGCCGGACTTGAAATCTTCAACCTTACCGAGGCCGAAGATGTCATTATCAAAAAAGATGCCGTCGAAGGCGTTGTGGTGAACCATTCGCCCATTACAATCGCCGGTCTGCACGTGGACCCGTATTGTATAGCAGCGAAATGCATTATCGATTCGACCGGTCATCCGGCGGAAGTCGTTCACATGCTTCGCAAGAGAAAGTCGGAACTGTTCCCCGAAGGGATACAGGAAGGTTTCATGGACGTGGAAAAGGCCGAGGCCGGTGTCGTCGAAAAGACCGGCGAAATCTTCCCCGGCCTTTATATCGCGGGGATGTCGGTCTGTGCCGTCTATGGCCTGCCGAGGATGGGACCGATTTTCGGCGGGATGCTAAAATCCGGGAAAAAAGTCGCCGGGATGATTATTAAAAAAATACAATCCTGAAAAAGACCGGGTGGTTTACTCTTTACCCGCCGCCTGCTTCCAGGGGCTTCGCTGGGTCGCCCGAAGGCCGGAGAATACCGTCACGGCAATCATTATCGCAAATGTCACCGTCGTGAACCAGTTGCCCCAGGCCGCCGTCTGGACGTGCGCCATTTTGACGACGACTGTGCCTATGGCAAAAATCTGCGTGAACATCTTTATTTTGCCTGAGGCGGTTGCGGCGAAATTTATACCTTTGGCCTCGGCGATATGCCGTAATGCCGTCACATACGCCTCACGCGCGATCAGGATGCCGGCCACCGACCAGTGAATAATTGATAACGTGACGGGGCCGAAATCAAAAAGTTTAGGCCAGCCGATTAACGCGAAACAGATAAACGCCCCGCAGACCAGGACCTTATCGACGAGCGGATCGAGCATTCTGCCGAATTTGCTTGTTACGTTAAGTCTGCGGGCTGCCATGCCGTCGAAAATATCGGTCAGTCCCGAGACGACGAAGAGAATGAAAGCCACATCGAGAAAACCGGGAAACGGAATTTCGCCGTCAGCGTAATATCGCGGCGCTAAAAGAACCATAATTAAAAAAATTACGGTCAGGACAAGTCGGCCGAGAGTAAGAATGTTCGGTATCTGTTTTATCATAGCGTTAAGTTTACTTCGCTTTTCTATTTAGTTCAATACTAAATCGGCTCTACGATTAAATCGTAATCTTTTGTCCCGATTACCTTTGTTCGGACAAATTGTCCGGGAAGTATCGGATGTTTCTTTTGCCGGTTGCCGGTTTTTATCAAACACAGGCTGTCGATTTCCGGGGCCTGGCCGTAATAGCGCCCTTTAGCAAGAAATTCACTGTCCATAGAATCCACAAGGCAGGTGATTTCGCTGCCCACCAGGCTTCTATTTTTCTCAAAGGCGATTTCCTGCTGGCAAAGCATCAGCTCGTCAAGCCGCTGCTGCTTGATTTCATCCGGGACCTGGCCCGGCATCTCGGCGGCGGCTGTTCCCGCTTCGGGATAAAACCTGAAGCAGCCTAAGGCGTCGAACCGTGCCCATCGGATAAAATCCAGAAGCTCGTTAAAATGTCGGTCGGTTTCGCCCGGATAGCCGACTATCATCGTAGTCCGCAGCACAATGTCCGACATCGCCGAGCGGAGGTCCTCGATTAAATTCCGGAGCCGGTTTTTCGTATCCGGCCGGCGCATTGACCTGAGAATATCATCACTGACGTGCTGGAGCGGGACATCCAGGTAGTGAACGATTTTTTCGCTTTTTGCGATTGTTTCAATCAGCTTTTCACTGATTCCGGTCGGATACGAATATATTAATCGAATCCATGCCGGCGAGGGAATTTTTTCAAGATCGACCAGAAGGTCCGCCAGACCGTCCTTCATCTTCAGGTCTCGGCCGTAGAAAGTAGTATCCTGTGCAATCAAATTCAATTCCACCACGCCGGCGGAAGCCAGCTCCCCGGCCTCGGCCAGAACAAGCTCCGGGGGCTTGCTTCGGAACCGGCCGCGGATCGCCGGTATCGTGCAAAAGCTGCAATGATGATCACAACCCTCGCTGATTCGCAGGTAAGCCCAATGCCCCGGGGTTATAAGCAATCTTGTTCGGTCGTCCGGAATCCTGTGCCGGTACGGGTCATCAGATTTACTAAAATAAGCCACCGGTCGACCGGACGAAAGAACTTCCCGGATTACTACGGCAATCTCGTCTCTCGAATCCAGTCCTATAACCGCATCGATACCGTCGATTTTACTATAAATACCGGGTCCTAATCTTTCCGGCAGACAACCGGTGACAATTACCTTGCTAACCTTCTGCTTCGGATCGGCCTTATCAGCCACTGCCTGCTTTATTACATCGAGCGACTCAGCCTGTGCGGGAGCGATAAAAGCACAGGTATTTATGACGATAACATCGGAATTATAGGACTCGGGCGAAATTATAAAGCCAGCCTCGGCAATTTCTGCGAGCATTCTTTCGCTGTCAACTGTGTTCTTCGGACAGCCCAATGAGATAAAACCAACGGCAATTCTATGTTTTTTTCGTACCATATACCCCATAAATAGCAAAAAATCGGGATTTCGTCTAAAAAAAATGCTTTATTTCGTTAATTATTCATCTGTTTCCTTGACGATAGAATATCTGGGGATATAATGTTTTGTTGTTCTGCCTACACTTATGGCAGCCTCATTAAGTACAAATGAGTACTCCCTGGAGCGTAGGTTTTGTAAGATCGGTCGTGATACTATGATTGGCAGCAGCCGAAAAACACGCCACAGCCAATATTCCATTTGGGTCGTGGCTTTTGCAGTTGTTTTATGGGCTGGAGGGTATGCACACCTTTGGGCTCAGACAAGCACAGAAGACGAAGCTACAGAAACTCTCAATAAGCTCCAATTCCAGCTTCAGGATATCGCCGAACCCAATGTTCCCATGCCGGAAGTTTACAAAAGTCCGCCCCAAATCATCGAGCAGACGGTCGCCGGCAAATCCGAATGGAAACTCTTTTATTTCTGCAGATATCAATCATCCGATGAGTTGAAAAAGATAATTCACGAGCAATTCGCCACAAAGCTCTTCGATAAAAAAGGCAAAGAAACTCAAATCCCGGACTACAACGTCAGCAGTAATCCCGCAACCAACCAGATAATCGTCAGATGTCCCGCCCGCGAAGATGCCGAAGCGGTGCTTGAGACACTTAATCAGATAGATGTCACTCCGATTCAGGTCAAGGTTGACTGTCTTATTTCTGAAATATATGCGGACTTCACTTTCGACCGGGAAACCACAAACGCCATTGAAAATTTATTCGGCGAAAATATCTCGATGAAGCCGGGCGGAACGGCCTTTGGAGATGACGTCCAACAGCTTATCGAAGACGATGAATATTTAGCCGCATTTCCAGGTGCTTCTCTGAGGGAACTTATCCGCGCGAGAATGGGGCTCAAGATCGGGTACTCGAGCACGGCCCACGAATTTACGGCCCTTGTAGATCTGCTCGAGTCGAGAGGCTTTTTGAAAATTCTAATGAATCCTACTCTCGAGATTGTCAACGGCAAAACAGCGTCCGTCGAATCCTCCCAACATGTACCTTTGCAGAAAGTAACCACATACATACCAACCAACGGCGAATATATCCCAAAGAACGAAACGGAATACGTTGATGTTATCGATTCTCTTGAAGTTACTCCTTATGTCTATGCCGACGGGACAATCGGTCTGAAAACTAATATCCTGCTCGGCGCAAAAAATACTCCCGACGGTGTCAAACAGGTTCCAATCCTGACAAAAAAACAAATAAACAGCCACGAAAACCGCATCCGACCCGGTGAGAGCCTCATCATAGGAGGAATAAGAAAGGCCGAAAAGTTCGGTGTCGCCCGCGGAGTTCCGTTATTGAAAGATATTCCGCTTATCGGATTTCTGTTCTCCGGAGAAGATACCGAGCAGCGTGCCGTAGAGACGGTGTTTATCCTGACTCCTACTATTTCCACCAACGGCAGGTCACGAGAGGAAATAATGGCCGAGATTCGAAGAAAACACGAAGCGACACCATCGGCAAAAGGCATTGCCGATATGATAATGGACCCTTTCGGTATAAAAAACCGCGAACAGGTCCAGGAACAAAAGACAATGGAGGCCGAACAGGTTCGCCTTGAGGCCCAGGCGGAAAAAGCCGACGCCCAAATAGCCGTCAGGCAAGCCAACGAACGAGTCAGAAAAGCCGAAGAAGATCTTCAAAAGGCAAAAAACGAAGCCGAAGAAATCAAGGCCGCGGCGGAAAAAAAGACCGAAGAAGCCGATAAAAAAACAAAAGCCGCCGAACAGGCAATGGCCGACGCTGACAAGGCTATCGCCGACGCCCAAAAAACCCAGAAGCAGGCCGAACAAAATAAAACAGAAGCCGATGAAAAGAACAGTTCTGAGAAATCCGCAGCAGTCGAAGCGAGAACACTGCAAGAAAAATCGGAAGATGTAAAAGAAGAAAATTCCAAGACTGACTCCGAAGCTTAGCCGTTCTTAAAAAAAGAAATAAAACTTTCGATAAAATTCTATCGAAAATTTTATCATAACGTTCCGTCATAATCCCGGAACTATAACGGAAACAAAAACGCTTTTCTGGAGAGAACTCTATGGATAATTTAGAAGGCGGCAATCTTGATAACCTGAATTTAAACAATCCCGACAAACCGATACCTCTTGAAAACGCCGGGGCCAATGAAAGCGGCATCTCACATTCTCCTCTTGATTTGGGGGCCAGCAGAGCAGTGGAAATCCCAAAAGCCGAAGCTCCAAAACAAGTCGTTACTACAACATCGAGACCCAAACCGGCCATAGCCGCAACCGGCGAACGAATCACCGGTGTCAGAACCTTCTTTACAAAGCTGCATCCGGGAGCAATAAATTTTCTTGACGAACAAATCACCGAATGGCTGAAAAAAAATCCGGATATTTCAATAAAACAAACAAATGTTACCGTTGGCGAAATCCAGGCAAAAAAAACAGAGCCAAACATTCTGATTACCGTCTGGTATTAAGATAATTCCTATATAACGCCTTTTACAGAGGCTTATATGAGGTTTTAGAGACATTTCCGGGAAGCGAAGTTCACGAGGATTTTCCGTCATCGAGACACCCGGAGACTTCATTCAACCGACCCTGTCGTGAAAAATCTGCAATAAAGGCAAAAAATCTTCTCATAAAAATTCTTGACAATTTTTACAATTTATATTAGTTTCTTGCGTTTGTCCGTTTATGTAGGGCATAATAAGCCTGATTTTATAAGTTTTTTTGGAGATTTTTGTGGCTAAAGAGCTAACTCGGAAATTAATCAATGCAGGAGTGCATTTTGGACATGCCGTGAGCCGATGGAATCCTAAAATGGCTCCGTTCATCTTTGCAAAGCGCGGTACCATTCACATTATCGATGTTAAAAAAACCCTGAAAGGACTGCTCATAGCCAAAAAACTCCTTGCCGAGGTCGTATCTTCCGGCAAGGATGTCGCCTTTGTGGGTACAAAACGTCAGGCCCAGAAAGCCGTCGAGCTCGCAGCGCAAAAGTGCGGGATGCATTATGTCTCTCAGCGCTGGCTCGGAGGTATGCTCACGAACTTCAGAACGGTTCGGTCTCGCCTACAGCGACTTGAGCAGCTTGAAGCCATGACCGAGGACGGAACCCTGGACAGCGAGAGTAAAAAGCAGGCATCGAGACTCAAACGCGAGATGAGAAAGATCAAATCCAACCTCCAGGGAGTCAGGAATATGTCCCGCCTGCCGGGCGCCGTTGTGGTAGTCGATGCAAAAAAAGAGTACCTTGCGCTGCGTGAAGCCAGAAAGCTCGGGATCGCTACCATAGGAATTCTCGATACCGATTCGGATCCCGACACAGTAGATGTGGCCATTCCGGCCAATGACGATTCCATCAGGTCCGTTGACTTGCTTCTTAACGAGTTAGCCGATGCGGTAGCGATTGGCAAAACGATGGTCGCAGCTCGTCAGGAACAAGCGCCCCGGCCCAGACGCACCCGCTCAAAGCGAGCAGTGCTGGCTCGCGCCGACACAAACAAACCGGAAACCGCCGCGGTCGACGAACAAAGCCAGGTACCAGCTTCGGACTCAGGTTCACAAAGCCAGCCGGCCGAGACCGAACAGCAGGAATCCAAGTAAACAGATAAAAGAGCGGACAAAGCTTTCTTTTATTAGCGACCTTTTCGATATTGAACCGGATGTATGAACGCCGGTAAGTCTGAATACAAATATCAAATTCCAATTAGGGAAATTTCCTTATAACAAAAATTTGTAATACGAGAACAGGAGTTATTTAAGATGGTGGAAATTTCAGCAGCAATGGTAATGAAGCTACGAAAAATGTCCGGACAGGGAATGATGGATTGCAAAAAGGCACTTCAGGAAGCCAACGGTCAAATCGATGAGGCTATGAATATACTTCGCAAAAAAGGTCTTGCAACCTTAGCCAAACGTGCCGAGCGGGAGACATCACAGGGTCTGGTCGTATGCAAAAGCAGCCCCGACGGCAAGACCTCGGCAATGGCTACGCTTTGCTGCGAGACGGATTTCGTCGCAAAAAGTGATGATTTCGTCGCCGCGGCAAAATCTTTGGCCGAATATGCCCTTGCCTGTTCGGCCGATCAGGGCGTGGAAAATATCCTTGAGACGACTATTGACGGGAAAAATTACAACGACCTGCTGACAGAAACAGTCAGCAAAACGGGAGAAAAAACGCTTGTCGGAGATTATAAAAAATACAAGCTCGAAGGACCGGGCCTGATAAGCACATACATCCACTTCAATGAAAAAGTCGGCACAATGGTTCAGATAGACACATCGGATCAAGCGGTCGCCGATACCGATATATTGAAGAGTACGGCAAATGACATAGCAATGCATATTACGGCAACCAAGCCGCTGGCTCTGAACAATGACCAGATCGATGCCGAGACGATTGAACGCGAGAAGGCAATTTTCACCGAACAGGTGCAAAATAAACCCCCGAACATCATCGACAAAATAGTCGAGGGTAAAATGCAGAAATTCTTTGCCGAAAATTGTCTCATGCAGCAGCCGTTCGTAAAAGACGACAGCAAAACCGTCGAACAGGTTCTCGCCGAGGCCGCCAAACAAGCGGGAGGCGATGCCACAATAGCAAGATTCGTACGATTTGACGTCGGATAAAAGGCGCATATCGACCGACAGAATAAATGGAAAAAAGCAAATATAAACGAGTGCTGTTGAAACTCTCCGGTGAAAGCTTTTGCAAACCCGGAGAATTCGGGATTGACGGCGCCGCCCTTGCCTCCATTGCCGAGAGGATCGCGGAGCTTTGTAAAATCGGGCCTCAGGTTGCGATCGTCGTCGGAGCCGGCAATTTCCTTCGGGGGGAAAATTTCTCCCAGGTCAGCCAGATACCGAGGAACACAGCCGATTACATGGGTATGCTGGCAACGATAATCAATGCCTGTGCGCTGCAGGAAACACTCGAGAAAATCGGTCAGGAAACAAGGGTTCTCAGCGCGATAGAGGTTCCGGCGATGTGCGAAGGCTTCATCCGTCGAAGAGCACTTCGTCATCTCGAACGCGGGAGGGTCGCCATCTTAGCCGGCGGTACGGGCAATCCTTTCTTTACTACCGATACCTGTGCGGCCCTGAGGGCATCTGAACTCGATGTGGACCTGCTTATCAAAGCAACGAAAGTCCGGGGCGTTTACAACGACGACCCCAAGAAAAATCCTGATGCAAAACTTTTCGACGAATTGTCCTACGACCAGGTACTGGCACAAAACCTTCGTATAATGGACCATTCAGCCATCAGTCTTTGTCGGGATAATAATATTCCGGTCATTGTTTTAAATATTTTCGAAAAGGGAAACATAACTAAAGCCCTTTGCGGGCAGCAGGTCGGCACAATAATAATTTCGAAATGAGGTTGAATATGCCTACGAAAGAAATCGTCTCCGATACGGAATCCAAAATGAAAAAGGCGGTTGAAATTCTGCATGACGAGCTAAAAACCGTCCGCAGCGGAAGGGCTTCGACCGGGCTTGTCGAGAATATCAAGGCTGATTTTTACGGTACGCCGACACCCTTGAAACAAATGGCGACACTGGCGACACCGCAGGCGGACATGATTGTGATTAAGCCATTCGATCCCGGCTCGGTTAAAGAGATAGAAAAGGCCATAAAAAACAGTGATCTGAGTATTGCTCCGATTATTGACGGAAAAATTATCAGATTAAATATTCCGGCGCTAAGCGAGGAAAGAAGACGGCAGTTAGTCCAACAGGCAAAACAAAACGGCGAACAGTCTAAAGTCAGTATCCGTAACATCCGAAGAGATGCGATTAAACATCTCGAAAAACAACAAAAAGATAAAACCATCACCGAGGACGATCTCGAAAAAGGAAAAAAGCAAATCGACGATATCACCAAGCAATACACCGACAAAGTTGACGAAGTCATTCAGCACAAATCCGATGAGATTATGCTCGATTGATCGACAAAACACGATAGAAGTATAGATCAATCACAACCTATTCGCCGCTACAAGGCATCTTTTAAGTTTTTTTTGAATCTTTCCCGTCTCTCTATGCCTTTAAATATAAACAAGACAGTCGCAAAGCCAAAAGACATCTTTATTTAAAAACGCCGGGTGGTATAATGTAACGTCATTATCTAATGCCGTTTAAAAATGAAAAAGCAACTTTTTGGGGCTACAATTATGGATACAGAAAAAACTTCTCAACCTAAGCGACGGAGAAAAACCGGCAGACGAATCATTCAGATTGTATCGGCTCTGATCGTCGTACTAATCATATTCGTGTTTCTGCTGGTGCCGGTACTGATTTCCTCCGATAAAGGCCGGCAGATAATCCTGGCAAAGATTAACAAATCAATCGAAGGTCGGGCCGATTTCACCGATTTGTCGATGGGATGGTTCAAGGGAATCCGGATTGCGGACCTGAGTTTCGACGACAACGCCGGCGAAATCTCCGTCAAGGTCAAGCGAATCGCCACAGAGCCTCATTATGGCTCACTTCTCATGGGCAATCTGTCATTCGGCCAAACCACTATCGACCAGCCGAGGGTACATATAAATCTCAAGGAAAAACCGCCCGCGGAAAACATCCCCGCGACGAAACCTGAATCCGCTGCGAAGGAAAAGGCGGGCATTGCGCTTGTCACCGATATCACAGTCAACGACGGCAGTGTTAAAGTCACCGACATGGACAATAAAACCGTTGAGTTGGCAAAAATAAATTCCAATGTAAACTTAAAACCGCCGGGAAAGCAATCGAGCTTCGATTTGAATATGATTGTGGCGGCCAACGACAAAGAATCCAAAATCCAGGCCGAAGGCCGAATAACACCCACCAAGACAAAAGAAAAATCCGGCTGGACCTTCGAAGCTGCCGACGGCGACCTGATTGTTGAGGTTAACGACCTGGACCTCGAATCCCTGGAGTCGTTCTTTGCCTTAGCGGGTGTTGACATCCAGACTAAAGGTGAGATTTCGGCCAACCTGAAAGGCCGACTGGTTAACGGCCAGATCGAAAATGCTACCGGAACAGTCAGGGGATCGAACCTCGATATAACCACAACGGCGTTAAAAGGCGATCATTTGAAAACCAGCGTTCTCAACGCCGATATAAATCTCACCCGTAAAGGCCAAATGATGAACATTAACAATCTGAATGTTAAAACCGACTGGACAAATCTACAGGCCACGGGCTCACTACCAACAACCATAGAATCAATAGACAATTTCCTCGCGTCTGATTCGAATTATGATTTAAACGGAACATTCAATTGCAACATCGCCTCGCTTGCCTCCCAGATACCTCAAACAATAGGGCTCAAAGAAGGTACGACGATATCATCGGGCATAATAAACGGCACAATTAAAACCGCGACACAAGCCGGAAAAAAGCAAATCCAGGCCGAAGCGGAATTGACTAATTTAAAAGGTCTTGTCGAAGGAAAGGAAGTCGCGCTTTCTCAACCGATAAGGACTTCCGGGCGAGTTTCACCCGATAAGGCCGGAATAAATATTGATAATTTCGACCTGACGGCCTCGTTTGCGAAAATAAACGCCTCCGGCAATCTCAACCAGATAAAGTTCGATATCTTAGCCGACATAGCCAGGATGCAGAGCGAGTTCGGTCAGTTCGTTGATATCGGTCCCTACAAAATCGCCGGGCAGTTGTCCGAAGCCGGTCAGATCTCGCTCAACGATAAAACAATTTCTCTCGCCGCATCATCGACCGTCAAGGGATTGAATATTACAGGGCCTAATAATGTGACTGCTTCGGTACCGACCGGCGAAGCTACCTATACCTTTAATTACGACAGGGATAATAGCATACTCAACATAAATTCGCTCGATGCCGGCATGAGTTTCGGCCGCTTCAACATCAAAGACGCAGTTGTACCTCTCAAGAAAGAAACCACCGAGACATTTAATATGATAGTCAATGCCGAACAAATGGACCTTGGCAAGCTGCGGCCTTTCGCCGTTTTGTTCGGTGGTATTCCCGAAAAAACCGAGCTGGCCGGGATTGCCGAATCAAAGATTTCAATAACTTCTCAGCAACAGGTGTATAAGATAAAATCCGACTCTACAAAAATCGCAAATCTGAAATTCGCCTTACCTGATAATAAACCCTTTGAGCAAAAAGAAGTCTCGATGGTTTTTGATGCCGAAATTGACCCCGTAAAAGAAAATTTCAAATTAAATGGTTACCAGTTGGTTAGCCCTCAATTCAAAATCCGCCAGGGAACACTTAGCATGATAAACAAAAACGGAAAAAACGAATTGGCCGGGCAATTTGATTTGGAATATGACTGGTCGGCATTAAGCTCAATTGCCGGGCCGTATCTGCCGGAGGATTTAGTACTCCAAGGGTCAAGAAAAGACAGAATAAGTTTTGCCAGCGAATATCCCACCGACCAAAAAGGTCAGCTCCTGTCGAACCTCAGCGCCAAAGCAGGACTCGGTTTCGAAAAAGCCGATTACATGGGTTTGAACTTCAGCCCTACGGATGTGAATATTGTCGTCCAAAACGGCCTATTGAAAATCGATCCCTTCTCGACAACTGTCAATGAAGGATGGTTCAATTTCTCCGCCCAGGCGGATTTCAAAGTGCAACCGGCTGTTTTTAATGTGCCTACGACGATGCACGTCATAAAGGATGTTAGAATTAATGACATGACAACTCAAAAGCTCTTAAAATATATCAATCCAATATTTGCCGATGCCGCCAACGTCAACGGGATAGCCAATCTCAACTGCGAAAAGCTCAGCATACCACTGAGTGCCGTAGCGAAGAATAAGACCGAAATTGTTGGTACTTTATCAGTCAACCAACTTCGTTTGGAGACCTCTGATTTCCTCGGGCAGCTTCTTACAGTGGTCGGAGGTGGTGTCCGGGGAACAACCATAACAATTCATCCCACAAGATTTACTCTACGAGACGGCTTCCTCAGATACGACGATATGCAAATGGATATCGGCGACAATCCAGTCAACTTCAAGGGTGTCATCGGACTGGATAAATCCCTCGAGATGTCCGTGACATTGCCTTATACGACAGAAGGCAGGACGATACGCATCGGAAGTACAAGTGCCAGACGAATTACACTGCCGATTACCGGTACGGTCGATAATCCGAAGCTCGATGTGGGAAAACTTCTCGAAAACCAACTCAAACAGGAAGCCGAGGAGCAGTTGCGAAAGGCCTTGGAAGATATTTTCAGATGATTAAAAAATCCGGAAAGCCTTCCACATCAAAGCATGCCGGACTATAAAATGAGCACGAGGAGAATGCGGGACGCTTTTCGCTAATCGCTTGTAAGCCGGACAAGCTTTGCTTTTTCATCACCTTATTATCCTATTTACCAGGATAGTTATTCTCTCATGGAAACTATTCAACCTTGAATGTATATTGCCCTGGTTCGAGTTCGTACATGAACCAGTCCCCCTGCCGGATGGGTTCGCAGGGTTTGCCCGACTCTGTGACCCTTGGTAGGTCTTCTCCAAGCCTGGGAACCACCAGTGTGGCAGTGGTATTGGGGGGGACTGTGGCCTCGATAGTCAGAGTCTCGCCGGTTTCACGCCATGCACTTTTAGCTTTACCGTATGGTGTTTCCAGTTCGGCCTCGGCCCAGGTCAGGGGGCCGCCGGGACGGGGCTGGATATAAAAGTGTTTGTAACCCGGATGCTCGGGATCCGGAGCCAGGCCGGCGATGCGTTCGACCATCCATTGCCCGATTGCGCCATAAGCATAGTGATTGAATGAATTCATTTTAGCGTCACCGAAACCATGTTCGTGACTATAACTGTTCCAGCGTTCCCACATTGTGGTTGCACCCTGATTGATAGAATAGAACCAGGAGGGGTAAGTCTCCTTGAATAGCACCTTGTATGCAACATCCGTATGACCGCAGTCGTCCAGTACAAAGGTGATCAAAGGAGTGCCCAAAAAACCGGTACGCAGGTGTCCGTCTGCTGCATCGATCAGCTTAAGCAGATTTCGTACGGCACCGTCACGCAATTCCGGCTCCAGCAGGTCAAATCCAAGGGCCATTAGATACGCGGTCTGGGTGGGTATCTTGGTCGTCAGCTTTCCGGATTGATCGAAGAAAGCCCGTGAAAAGGCATGACGGATATCGGCAAACTGTTTTTTATATTGCTCGGCCTCCTCCGCCCTGCCCAGTACAGTAGCCGCCCGTTCCATAATGGCCGTGCAGCGTCCGAAGTACGCGGTGGCAATTACTTCCATAGGCGTATCCGCCCGGCGTGAGTCCTCGTTCTGAGGATAGGGCTGCAGCCAGTCGCAATAGCCTTTACGATGAACAATATAGCCTTTGGCTTCACTCGCATAGGCGTCAGTCCATCGTAGCATCATATCGTAGTTGTCTTCCAGAATCTCTCGATTGCCGGTGCGCACATACACATCCCAAGGCGACACAACGGCGACGTCTCCCCAGCCAGGACTTCCGAAACCCGTGAGTACGTTCGGAACAACATGGGGTACTAATCCGTCCTCGCGTTGCTCTTCGCGCACGCTCTGCAGCCAACTTGCCCAGAACGAGTGCACGTCGTAGTTGAACAGCGAGGTTGGACAAAATACCTGTGCGTCCCCGGTCCAGCCCAGTCGCTCGTTTCGCTGCGGGCAATCCGTGGGGATATCCAGATAGTTACCGCGCTGGCCCCACGTGATGTTTTTTTGCAATTGGTTCAGTTTATCATGCGACGAAGTGAAGTGACCACTCCGGGAGAAATCGGAATGAAGGACATGACCGGTAACCCAGCTTTTTTCAGGCCGGATTCCCGCCGGAAAACCACTGAGTTCGACATAGCGAAATCCGTGAAAAGTAAAACTCGGGTGCCAGGTGACCGTCCCGTTCTCGGCACCAGTATAATAGTCAGTAGATTTGGCACTGCGATAGTTTTCGGTATAGAGCGTACCATCCTGCTGGAGCATTTCCGCCACACGCACGGTGATCGTCTTATCTTTTTGCACAGGAATGTTTAGCTGCGGCCAACCGACCATATTCTGACCCAGGTCGAAGACATATTTACCGGGCTCCGGTTCGGTGATCTCTTGCGTAGTCAGTAATTCGGTGACACGGACGGGATAGTGACGTTTCGGAACCAGCAAGACGTCGCCCGTGACGCCCTCTGCTTGGACGGGCGCCCATGCTTGATCGTCATATCCCGGGCGGTTCCAGCCTAACATTTCCATACGCGCGTCATAGACTTCACCGTCGTAGATACCGGAAAATCGAATAGGCCCCTTGTTCATAGCTTTCCATGTTTCATCCGTAACGAGGACCATTGTTTGGCCGTCGGCCAGTTTCACCTCCAGTTGCAACAGTAATTGCGGTATCACTTCCGGGTAGGTTGGTTTACTGCGCATAAGTCTCCCGGCGCACCAGCCCTCGCCCAGGATTGCACCGACAGCGTTGGTTCCTTCAAGCAAGTAAGGTGTAACATCATATGTTAGGGTTTCGATGCGCTTGTGATAGGGTGTCCATCCCGGGGCCATAAAGTCACGTCCGACTCGCCGGCCGTTGAGGTACACCTCGTATAGCCCCTTAGCGGTTACATAGAGTCGCGCGGTCGTTACCTTCGCAGGCAGCACGAATTCCTTGCGTAAATATACGGGTGTATATCTAACCTGCCGATCGCCTTTCCCGACTGTGCCGGTGGCCAGGTCAAAGGAGGTTCCCTCGCGCAACTTCTGTTCAATACGTTTACCATTGAGGCGATAATCCAGGATCAGGTCTTTTACGATCCCGTTGGCCGGATCATTGCCGGCCAGATCATTGGATACCGTAAAGACATAGGTACGTTTCTCAATAAGCTGTTGCAGTTTTTCGCTGATGTCAATCTGCTTTTCGGTTTCGCCTGGCACACCATAGAGAGCCTTGTCGATTTGTATAGTGACATCCGGCGCCGGCGTATCTACACCGGATGTCTGCTTCATGCAAATCCATTGTCCAGAGAAGTCTGCATTGTCGAGCAGCCCCAGCTCGAACTTTGCCGGATTACTCCAGGCCGAAGCTCGCCCCTGTTGGTCCCAGTATTGCAGCTGCCAGTACACTTGTTGTCGCGATTGCAGTGCCTTACCCCGATAGGGAATCCAGACCGATTGTGAACTCTCGACCTTACCGCTGTCCCACAAATCTGCACTATCCGGCAGCAGTACTTCTGCCGTGGCTACCACAATCCTATAGGCACTTTGCTGACTGGCCGAACCTTCCTGCGGCAGCTGCCAGGAGAAAGTGGGAGTGGCATCGTAAAATCCGATGGGATTGACAAAGCCCTCACTGACCGTGAGTTTCGTTGCGGCCGTTTGAGCTGTGACCATCCCTGCGTGAATAAAACAATATGTCGCTGCAAACAAGAATAAGATATTGCGGATATTTTTTTGCGCATCAGTTGTATACTGAATAAAATTATGTTTGCACATCACTTTTTAATCCCCTTTCTGTGAGAATGAGTTGAGTTATGAAATTTCACGAGACAGCCACTTTTTCGTTCACAATTGCCTATAAGGTTTGCAATTTGCGGGCAAAAAAATGTCTTTGGACTTAATAATATTCATATATCAATCTAATAGTTTAATCTTCACTATGATATAAACCAACAAAAAATTTAATTTCTATCAATATGAGTAATTACATAACACGCAATATCTTGAAAGTGAGATATATGCTCAGAGGCTTCTCCGGCGGCCTTTGAACTGACGAATTCCACAGCGGTGTCTGTAAATAGCTATGCACTCGGTAACCTTCCGAACTTAGCTGCTACTTATTGTTCTGAGATAGTTGCATCAGTTGTCACATGAATGTCGCACCATGTGCCTTTTGGCATTTTAAACTGAAATTGACTTGAGGCTTTAATCGGTTCACCGATATTGGAAAGTTCAACGGAGTGTACATGCAGCTCGTGAGGCGTATTCTGGTCGTTTTTTATGCTATCAATTCTGCCAATAACCCATTTCATGTCATTGGACCAGCCACAATAATAGGGGAAAGGCAGTTCCAAAGCCGGTCCGTCCATAGCACCATCCACAACAGCTCCGACCTGACTCCGTGCCCAGTATAACCAATAGCTATCAGATCCCCAGGAAGGATGACAACCATCATAAGGACCTGAGGTTATTCCTGTTTTAGAATCATAGATTTTGACCTTGTTTGTACGGTAGGCCACATACCTTCCGTCAGGGGAACATTGCATGTGCGGGTCCCTGGAATTCTCCGGCACGTCAATATGCTGTATTGGCGTGGAAACAGAGCCGTCGGAACTAATAGTGACCTTGAATACCTTTAAATCCTCATCCTCCCTGCCGGTACCCGGGACATTACTGTAATACAGGGTCTTGGTGGGCTGGTCTGAATCATCTCCCCATGAGGGCCAGTATCCGTGGGCCACTTTTTTAGGCTCGGCAGGAAGTTCTCCATCGATTCGCACAATATAGACGTCGTAATTGCCGAACATATGGTAATCGCCCGGCGGATCATAGCGGGAATTAATTAATTCCAACTCCCGGGAAAAAGCGACGAGCTTGCCGTCAAAAGAGATGCAGCACTGGATATCGGAATAGGCTCCCCGAGGAGTTACCGTGACCTCCTCACCAATCGGACCTCTGCCTTTAGCCAGCCGCTGCAATTTTAACTCCCGATTGGAGTGGTCACCTTTGCTATAAACGATAAAACCGTCAGGAAAATCCACTTGAACTCTATAAATTAGCGTCAAAACCATAACAATAAAAATGAACACTACAAGCATAACCCAAAATATGATTTGAATTTTTTTGCTCATACTATTTCCCTTTATTAAATTAGATTTCCACCAAAAGGAGTAATTATATCATACGCAAACAGCTTAATTCAAGCAAGAAATATGCTCAGAGATTTACCTGGAAGTTTTTCAACTGACGATTAACAGGGAGGCATATGTCTTCATTTACGTTTAGAGCTAAAAGTCATTGACTATACCATCCTATATGTGCTATAATTAGAATTATATATGTGATTTCCTCCTTTGAAGATAATAAACTTCAGAGGATCGGTTTCCCAAAGAGTCTGCTAAATATGTATTCGCAAAGGTGTAATCCCACTAAGTGGCCATTATACATCTATAGGGAAGGATACGGAGGATGGTTAGAACCATGAAAAACTTTTCTCTAAGTCTGGTAATGACGGTATCTCTATTGTGCCTTACCGATTTGGCATTATCGGCCGAGAATCATACAGGCATTTCCCTAGTAATCAACGAGCTTATGGCATCCAATAGTAATACTATTCAAGACCCGCAAGGTCAGTATGACGACTGGATTGAAATTTATAACAACGACTCCGGCCCGATTGATGTAAGCGGTATGTATTTAACCGACAACCTTGACAATCCCACCAAATGGCAGTTCCCGGCTTCGACTACTATTGCCGCCGGAGATTACATACTAATATGGGCCGATGGCGACGCCGCCGATTCCGGGCTTCATGCGAATTTTAAGTTAAATGCCGATGGCGAGGAAATCGGTTTTTTCGATATCGACGGTACTACCTTAATTGACAGCATTACATTTGGCGAGCAGACCGGCGATGTTTCATACGGCCGATTCCCGGACGCCTCCGATAATTGGTATTTGTTTGCCACACCTACGCCGGGCGACGAAAATACGGATGTCTATTCAGGTGAGGTTGAAAATCCTATCTTCAGCCACACAAGCGGCTTTTACGATGAACCTTTTACTGTCACAATCGCAACTGAAACCGAAGGTGCCACGATATACTATACACTTGACGGCAGTGAGCCGTATGTCACTGAGACCGGAGAAGAATTATCAACCGGCATTCCTTACACGAACCCCATTCTCATCGATAAAACTACCTGCCTACGAGCCAAAGCGGTCAAGGAAAACTGGAAACCTTCGGAGACGATAGCCGACAGTTACTTCTTTTTGGAACATGTCATACGGCAGCCTGCTAATCCTGACGATTATCCCGATCAATGGGGCTCAAAGAGAGCCGACTACGAAATGGACCCCGATATCGTAGATGATGCACGCTACAGCAATAACATTAAGAACGCTCTGACATCGATTCCCACAATATCAATCGTCATGAAACAAGATGATATGTTCGGGACCGAAGGAATACTCTCAAGCCCAAATGCAGAAAGGGAAAGACCGGCTTCTATTGAATTGATATATCCGGACGGTGTACAAGAGGGTTTTCAGGTCAACTGTGGAATTAAAATAATAGGCGGAGCGTCTCGTAATATGAGCCTGAAATACTCCTTTCGCCTGCTTTTCAAAGGAATCTACGGGCCTTCATTGCTCAGATTTCCTCTATTTGGTCCGGATGCTGCGAGCGAGTTTAATACGATCGTCCTGCGATCCAGCTTCAACGATGGATATGGCTGGGGTGGTGCGAGATATTACGAACAATATACGCGTGACGAGTTTATCCGAACTCTGCAGCGAGATATGGGTCATGCCTCCCCGAATAGCTTTCCGGTACACCTTTATATTAATGGTTTGTACTGGGGACTTTATTTTCCATGCGAACGTCCTGATGCTTACTTCTCAGCCAGCTACTACGGCGGTGACGAAGAAGACTGGGATACATTTTCGCACACAGGTATTACACTTAGAGAAGGTAATGACTCGGCCCTAAATCAGATGACAGCCCTGTGTCAGCAAGCTTCAAATTCATATGAAGCCTATCAGCAGCTTCAGGGCAATAACCCAGATGGCTCCCGAAATCCTGATTATCCCTGCTTGCTGGATGTGACGAACTATATCGACTATTTGATTCTGAATTATTGTGTCAATAATGAGGACTGGCCGTGGAACAACTACTGGTTCGCTCGAAAACGAACCGCCGACAGTACAGGCTTCAAATTCTACAGTTGGGATTCGGAAATATCATTGTACCTGCCGCCTCGGGCGCATATGGAACTAAACAGGGCTACAGATTTTCGAAATGTTGGACAATTTCACGGATACCTGATACAGAATGACGAATATAGAATGTTTTTTGCCGACCGTGTGCACTACTTTCTTTTCAACGACGGCGTCCTGACTCCTGAATATACGAGAAGTCTTTATTTGGATATTGCCGACAAGGTAGAATTGCCGGTGATTTGCGAATCCGCGCGTTGGGGTGACATGCATCACCACCCGCCGCTTAATCAGGACGACTGGTATAATATTCGCGACTGGCTTCTGGAAAATTTCTTTCAGCAGCGGCATGATATCGTTTTGCAGCAGTTGAAAAACGCGGGCCTTTATCCTGAGGTTGACGCGCCGGCATTTTATGTAAACGGCGAATATCAACACGGAGGTCATTTGAATCAGGCGTCTGTTCTTACCATGGACAGTTCGTCCGGTACGGTCTATTATACCCTGGACGGGTCTGATCCGCGACAAACTGTGACGGCCTCACAATCTGGCACTAACAAAAACCTCGTAACCGAGAGCGCCACCAAGAAAGTGCTCGTACCCATAGGCCCCATCAGCGATGACTGGAAAGCCAGGTTTGTCTTCAATGACTACACTTGGATTAGCGGCACAGGAGGAGTCGGATACGAAAATGGTTCCGGATATGAAGCATTCATTGACATCGACGTATCAGCACAGATGTACAACAGCAATACATCCTGCTACATCCGTATTCCATTTATCCTCACGGAAGATCCCGACAGCTTTGATTTTTTAACGCTTAATATGGGATATGACGATGGATTCATCGCATACATAAACGGCACTGAAGTCCATCGGGAGCTCTTTACAGGTACACCAGCCTGGAATTCCCAGGCCACCGGCAGCCACGAGGCCCAGGGCGTTGAGTCCTTCGATATATCAAGTCACCTAAGTAGCCTGCGCCTTGGCCATAACATTCTTGCCATTCACGGCCTAAATGTCGCCACCGATAGCTCCGACTTCATTATCTCTACCGAATTGACAGCAGGACAAGGTAATTCAACCAGTATTAGTAGTGTATCTCCTGCTGCCATTGAATATACCGAGCCTGTTACGCTAACCGGGAGTGCACACATAAAATCACGAGCTCTGGACGGCAGCAACTGGAGTGCTCTTAACGAAGCTACCTTTGCGGTCGGCCCCGCAGCGGAATACCTGCGTATCACAGAGATTATGTACAATCCACAAGATACCGGCAATCCTGATGACCCCAATAAAGAATTCATAGAACTGAAAAATATCGGAACCGAAACTCTCAATTTAAATCTGGTGAAGTTTACCAACGGAATCGACTTCACCTTCCCCGACATCGAGCTTGGAGCAGAACAATATGTGGTGGTGGTCAAAGACCGGGAGGCTTTCGCCGCTCAATACGGCACTGATATCAATGTAGCGGGTCAGTACTCCGGCCGCCTGGCCAATGACGGCGAGAGAATCAGACTTCAAGATGCTGCAGGACAAACCATATTGGACTTCAAATACAACGATAATTGGTACAGCGCTACTGACGGCGATGGGTATTCTCTCACTATAATCGATGCGCTCAACACTGACCCCAATAGCTGGAATCAAAAGAATTCCTGGCGGCCCAGTGCACAGATAGGAGGCTCACCCAGCTAAAAGGATACCAACATTACTCCATCTAAATATAGGCTTCACGAATAGCGGGAGCCGCTACATTTCAACATTTGAATCCCAAAGAGAGTACACAAGACGGGCTTATAATCACATTTGTGCATAAATTATGCCCCTATGCTGTTTACCATATTTCGCTACCGTTATATAATATCGGCCTGCCAAAGTTTATCTGCTGATGGACTTCTAAGGTTTAATAGAAATGACAACCGTGTCGCTGACAATATCTTTCGGTTCCTGACTCTCAACAGGGCCGTCGTCGCTTGCCGAAAGACGAAGAATGTACTCGCCGGCTCCAGAAAAGCTGACTATCGGATCCTCTATCGCATTATCATCGAAGACAACATCCGGTGCATCAGCAGGAGCGGAATCAACAGACCAGAGGTAATACAACACCGAATTGGGATCTCCCTGATCAGTAACCGTGGCATCCATCTGCAAGGTCACAGACTTACTTCCCCTGGGGGGAAAGAATGACATGGACAGATTCTTACCAGCATCGACTTTTGGTACAGGATCAAATGTATGGAAACTCCACAGTCTTCCCTCGGTGATAACAGGATTGCCCGCGTTCGGATCATTGCAATCCACACGCCAGTAATAGCTGGCATCAGGGACGATGGGATATACGTCGCTGGGGAGAAAACCATTTGGCTCGTTAGCAGCAATCAATTCCAGCTCATTGGGATCCATTCCGATATAAACATTACATGTTACGACATCGTTTGGATGCCTGGGCGAGGGAATTGTCCATTGGTACTCTGTAAAGGTCCCGGGCCATACGTAACTATCATTACGGGGATACGGCCACTTCGCTATATACGGCGAGAGGAAAATACCCATATGCTCGAACCACAGGTTCGCCATCTTTATATTACCCTGATCCGAGGGATGGTAAAGGTCATGGCTAACTCCCGGATAGGTCGTTCCCAACATATCAACGCCGTCCGTCATATAGTCGATACCAGCACCATTTTCCATATCGACCATGATGATTTTATCGCCCTGGTTCTGCATGCGGTAAAGCGCCATGGCTTCGACGGCGTCGTTAAAGGCGGTCGTTGTTGCCTGTGCACTCATTTGATAACGATGTATAATGCGGGCCAGAAATACAATGATTTCCACATCGTTGTCCATCTCATATCTGTCTATCTCGTTGAGCATTTGTTCCACGTCTGTAACGTTGTTTACGTTCAATCCGTTGGTGCCGACATGGGCCAGAATAATATCAGCCGGGTTCTGCTCCAGCCATCCGTATGTATTGGAAGCAATCGTGCTCGCTGTCCACCCGGGGTGCCCCTCATGGTCACAGTCAAAGGCTGGAGTTATGTCATATCCCCAGTTCAAGCTGCCGACAAAATCTACATCGTATCCGCTTGCTATCAGAAGTTCATAGAGATGCTTTCTGTATCCAATTCTTTCACCGTAACTCGGGTACCCGTAATGCTCGCCCGCAGTAATCGAATCACCCAGCGGCATAATCCTGACCGCCTCGGCCATAGTCGTTATAGATATCAACATGCTTAAAAATGAAACAATTATTACGATTGACTTCTTATAGAGCTGTTTCCGAAATATCATGTTAAATTAACCTCCATCATGCCGTCACTGAATTTGTAAAAAATTTGATTTCCACCGACAGGATTGATTATACCAGCCGTAGTCCGATAAATCAAGGTCAACGTTGACCCTTAAGCTGTTAAACAACGTCGGCAACTTGAAAGTTCAAAAAAACAAACCCTGCCCCCAATGCTCTTAGGCAAATCCACAACCGTTACATATCACAGTATGTGATATGGCCGACCACGAATCACAAATGAAGAGTGGCCCAAATCAGTTTATCTAATCCCTAAACGATCCGGGTAGGCCTATTTAACGGTGATATTGACAGTGTCGCTGACAATATCTTTCGGTTCCTGACTCTCAACAGGGCCGTCGTCGCTGGCCGAAAGACGAAGAATGTACTCGCCGGCTGCTGTAAAGGTGACTATCGGATCCTCTATAGTATAATCATTAAATACAACATCCGGTGCATCAGCAGGAGCGGAATCAACAGACCAGAGGTAATACAACACCGAATTGGGATCTCCCTGATCAGTAACCGTGGCATCTATCTGCAAGGTCACAGACTTACTTCCCCTTGAGGGCAAAGACCCGGACAGATTTATACCAGCATTGACTTTTGGTACAGGATCAAATGTATGGAAAGACCACAGTCTTCCTTCCGTTATAACAGGATTACCGGCGTTCGGATCATTACAATCCACTCGCCAGTAATAATTAGCATCGGCAACAATGGGATATACATCACTGGAGAGGAAATCATTTGGCTCGTTTGCAGCAATCAATTCCAGCGCATTGGGATCCGTTCCCATATAAACATTACATGTTACGACATCGTTTGGATGCCTGGGTGTGGGAATTGACCATTGGTACTCTGTAAAGGTCCCGGGCCATACGTAACTATTACTACCGGGATATGGCCATTTCGCTACATACGGCGAGAGTAAGATACCCATATGCTCGAACCACAGTTCCGCCATCTTTATATTGCCTTGATCCGAGGGATGGTAAAGATCATAGTTAACTCCCGGGTAGGTTGTTCCCAACATATCAGCACCGTCCGTCATATAATCGATACCTGCACCGTTTTCCATATCGACCATGATGATTTTATCTCCCTGGTTCTGCACGCGGGAAAGTGCCATGGCTTCGACGGCGTCATTAAAGGAGGTCGTTGTTGCCTGTGCACTCATTTGATAACGATGTATAATACGGGCGAGAAATACAATGATTTCCACATCGTTGTCCATCTCATACCTGTCTATCTCGTTGAGCATTTGTTCCACGTCTGTAACGTTGTTGACGTTCAACCCGTTGGTGCCGACATGGGCCAGAATAATATCCGCCGGATTCTGCTGCAGCCATCCGTATACGTTCGTGGCAATCTGTTTGGCGGTCCAGCCGGGGTGCCCTTCATGGTCACAGTCAAAGGCAGGAGTTATATCGTATCCCCAGTTCAAACTGCCTACAAAATCGACAGTGTATGCATTTCCTATCAGAAGTTCATAGAGAGGCTTTCTATAACCCGTTCTTTCACCGTAACTCGGGTACCCGTAATGCTCGCCCGCAGTAATAGAATCACCCAGCGGCATTATTCTGACCACATCGGCAATAGTTGTTGCAGATATCAGCATGCTTAATAATAAAATAAATGTTGCGACTAACTTCTTAGATAACTTTATTCGAAATCTCATGATAAATAAAACTCCATCACATTGTTAATTAATTGAAAATATTCGTTTCCACCGACAGTATTGATTACACCAGCCGTAATCCGACAAAACAAGGTCAAGCAACAAAATATCCCTACTCGGTTTATCTCCTGGGATTCGTGGCAGGTTTAACAGTAATAGTGACCGTATCACTGACAATATCTTCCGACTCCTGAAGTTCAACGGGGCCGTCGTCGCTAACCGAAAGACGAAGAACGTACTCCCCGGCTGAAGGAAAAATGACAGTCGGGTCCTCTATCGTATTATCATCGAAGATAACCTCTGTTATACCCTCAGGAGTGGAATCAACGGACCATAGGTAATACAATACTGAATTGGGATCCCCTTCATCAAAAACCGTGGCGTTCATCTGCAACACCGGCGGAAATATATCGGTACAATCCGGTCCCGCATTAACTTTAGGTAAAGGATCAGATGTATAGAAAGTCCACAATCTTCCCTCGGTGATAACAGAATTGCCGGCGTTTGGATCATTGCAATCCACACGCCAGTAATAGTTGGCATCGGTAACGATGGGATATACGTCACTGGAGAGGAAATCATTCGGCTCGTCTGCAGCAATCAATTCCAGCGCATTGGGATCCGTTCCGATATAGACATTACATGTTACGACATCGTTTGGATGCCTGGGTGCGGAAACTGACCAACTGAATCCTGTAAACGCCGGAGGCCATATATAACCCCCACTCTCCGGGTATGGACGATTCGCTTTATATGGTGCGAAAAGGTTATTTAAATGCTCGAGCCACAGTTCCGCCATTTTTATATTACCCTGATCCGAGGGATGGTAAAGGTCATGGCTAACTCCCGGGTAGGTCGTTCCGAACATATCAGCACCGTCTGTCATATAGTCGATACCAGCACCATTTTCCATATCGACCATGATGATTTTATCTCCCTGGTTCTGCACGCGGGCAAATGCCATGGCTTCGACGGCATCATTAAAGGCGGTAGTTGTCGCCTGTGCATCCTTTTGATAACGATGTATAATACGGGCGAGAAATACTGTAATTTCCACATTGTTGTCCATCTCATATCTGTCTATCTCGTTGAGCATTTGTTCCACGTCTGTAACGTTGTTTACGCTCAACCCGTTGGTGCCGACATGGGCCAGAATAATATCCGCCGGGTTCTGCTGCAGCCATCCGTATACATTGTTGGCAATCTGACTGGCAGCCCACGCGGGGTGTCCCTCGTGGTCACAGTCAAAGGCAGGAACTATGTCGTATCCCCAGTTCAAACTGCCTACAAAATCTACATCGTATGCATTTCCTATCAGAAGATCATAGAGAGGCTTTCTATAACCCGTTCTTTCACCGTAACTCGGGTACCCGTAATGCTCGCCCGCAGTAATAGAATCACCCAGCGGCATAATCCTAATTGGCTGCTCCTGGGCGGGCGTGTTGTCTGCTGCAAAGATTTCCACAGCACCCGATGTGAGTCCTGAAAAAAGACATATAATGACAGTAAACGTAATCGGATTCGTTGATTTAGACATTATTACTCCTCCTATTATAAAAAGCACGCTATATGAGAATCACATAATTAATATTTTAAGGGAAAACTAATTTTGAAACAAGGATATTTTGCGTAATTTTTATGTCTTTTTGCGAATATCACATGTATATATACCGATAAATCCGCGTTGCAGCTTTTTTCCGGGACAATAGTTAATCAATGTAGCTTGCTATTCGGACAACAGCCCATCAAGACGCAATCCTGACTGTTTACTGATATTAATACTGATTATGGTCGAAGCAGATCAAGAATCGTTTGAAATTCTTTCGTGCCCGGGCGGACCTCCGAATCCAAAGTCCCCCAGAGCGATGGATCGAAGGCAGCTTCGGTAGTGCTGAACCTGACGTGCCCGTCACCAAACAATGCGTTTAATCCCGCTGGCCGATTACCGGTAACATGAGACAGCCGGTTATACATCCAGAAGGCATCGGTGACACATGTCTTATTGGGATTGAGATCAGCATAATTTGAGGCAACTTCCGGAAATCCGTTTTCATCAAGCTTTCTGCTTTGAGGATAATAAAAATATCCGGTTCGCACCCATTGGTTTAAACCGTTTACCGTATTGTAGTTCTGCGGAAGAGTTCCCCACGGAGCGGGATCATTATAACATTTGAACTTGTGCCAATCGATCTGACAGGAATCGCAATAGAAAATTCTCGGATCCTTTATGAATCCTTCGGAATACAGCAAGCCCAGCTTCATCGGCCTGTCATAACCCTCCCGGTAGGCAGTGTATGGATGGCCGGGATCATCGTTTGCCGGGAGCTTTCCTTCGAGTTCATCGGCGTACATTGCAATAGCAATGCCCATCTGCCTGAGATTACCCGAGCATCTCACCCGCTTGGCATGTTCCTTTACCATGCTCAATGCCGGCATCAAAATACCCATTAATAACGCTATGATTGCAATAACAACCAACAATTCTATTAATGTAAAGCCATTTTTCCTCATTTTAACACCCTGCCAACAATGGGAACATCCAATTGAAAACAAAAAACACCCACAAAAGCGAGTTGTACGACAGTAAATTTACAATTATAATATTAATTATACCAACCATTATCCGATAAATCAAGGTCAAATTAGCCCTTTAAACAGTAAAAAATCCCACACAACCACTTGCACGTGGGAAATACGACCTATGTAAACCGTCTGGTATATGAGGAAAACGAGCGATCAAAAAAATACTGAACATACCAGCAATGACCGAATCAGGTTGATTACACTCGGTTATTGCTATTTTCTCAATATGGGCTATATTTATCGTACAATGATTGAGAAAACAACCGAGAAAAACAAACTACGGTGGTAGTTACGAACATAGAGGAAACTGTACAACTGATAACGGAAATAATTTATTCTATTTTAAGACAGAAGGAGTATAGCACATGAGAAAATTGCTTTTATTTATCCTTGTCGGATGCCTTCTTCTAAGCTGCAATTCGATCAAGGAAACAAGTGCTACCGATACAGTCGCCGATTCGGATAATGCTTCAGTTGCCGACAAAGATACCCTTACGTACGAGAATACAGCCCCGCCTGACCTTCTACTGCGATACACGCCTGCTGATGCGAATGTAGCAAAAAAATACAAAACATATCTTAACAAAGAATTGGGTGATCTGGTCTACGGGATCGAGGGAACGGGTACTGCGCGTACCATCACGAAAACCATAGTTGTACCCCCTAATGTGACCTATGACGGCAAATACGAGGTACTCACCGCCGACGCCAATGCGATGGGGGCGGTACTTGGAGACCAGTCTGAAAAACAAAAGCCACTGTTTTTACTCGCTCCCGGAGCCGGGATAAAGAATGTCACGATCACCGCCCCCGGATGTGAGGGGATTCATATGATGGGTAACAATGTGCTTGACAACATTACCTGGGAGGATGTCGGCGAGGACGCAGCCTCTGTTCGCAGCTACTTCCCCGGCGGCAGGATTACCATCAAGAACAGTAAAGCATTCAGGGCCGCAGACAAAATGTTCCAGTTCAACACACCGTGCAGTGTACGCATCGAGAATTTCGTAGGCGACGACATGGGAAAACTGGTCAAAAACATGTGGCACAAAGAAGACGTGCCGTTTTACGTTGATTTGAACAACGTAAAAGTAACCAATGTAAGAAATGCGGTTGTCCAGAGCTCAAATCCGAAGTGCCAGGCCCGACACCATAATCTATCCTATACGTTTAAGGGAAGGTTTAGGCCCGAGCGGGTGTTCAGAAACATTCCTCCCGAAAACATCACGGAATACCGACCGACTGAAACAAACCACTTTTTTGAAAGGATGTGATGCAATGAAAACAATGATGCCAGTGTTAAAAACTAACCATGCCTTTTTAATATTGATCTGCCTGGTAACAGCGGTCTCAATGGCAGCAGAGCAACCCACAAGGGAAGGAGCCGCCCATCGCGGCGCACTTTCCGGTGAACGTCACCGTGTCATCGTCTCCACAGACATCGGCGGCAGCGACCCGGACGACCATCAATCCATGGTCCATCTGATGCTTTACACCGATGTTCTGGATTTCGAAGGCCTGATTTCGACGCAGTGGCGCGGCAGTCGCAAGGCAGAAATCCTCAAAATCATTGATTGCTACGAGCAAGATTATCCGAACCTGAAGACCCATTCAGACAGATACCCCGCGCCCGATGAGTTGCGCGCCATCACGAAGGTAGGAGCGATCGGCCGTCCCGGGCCGTCCGGCGTGCGGACCGCGACCGAGGGTTCGGACTGGATCGTCCAATGCGCGCGGCGTGATGATCCGCGTCCTCTCCACGTTTTGATTTGGGGTGGAATCACCGACCTCGCCCAGGCGCTTTACGATGCACCCGATATTCTGCCAAAGCTGCGTGTCTATTTTATCGGCGGCCCGAACAAGGACGGCTTCATAAACGCCTACAACTACATCGAGCAGAACCACCCGACGCTTTGGATAATCGAAAGCAACGTCACGTATCGCGGCTGGTTCAACGGCGGTAACCAGGACGGCGAATGGGGCAACCGGGAATTTATCACCCGGCACGTGGCCGGCCACGGTGCGCTCGGAGAATTCTTAGCCCCCATTCTCGGCGGCAGAATGAAGATGGGCGACACACCCTCGCTCGCCTGGCTGCTGTACGGCAACCCCGCCGATCCATCGCAACCCGGCTGGGGCGGAAAATTCGTGCGTATCTGGGACGGTCGCAAAACCATCCTTGATCACCTGCCTACCAGCGAGAACCAGCAGGTCGAGGTTTTTGGCGTGAATGAATTCACGATTCCTGTGCCTGAAGGTTACTCCGCCACGAATACCGCCACTCTCGTTATGCACAATGGCAAAAAAGCCATCGGCGTTAACGAAGGCGATGTCCTGCGGTTCCGCTTCGGGGTCCGAGATGTGAAAGTCTTCACCTACAAGATCAAGAGCGATTTCCCCGGACTTGATGGGAAAACAGGAGCATTTTCCTCCGTGCCGCCTCCGATCGAGCGTAGGAGCAAACCCTCTACTGTTCGTCCGAACTGGTGGGGCGATGACTTCGATCCCGCCCTTTACGAGGGCAAACATGCGGGAGCCAAGACGATTAGTCAGTGGCGCGTTGATTTTTTGCGTGACTTCGCTATGCGAATGGATTGGTGCAAATCGCCTGCTCCGACAAAATAATATACGAGGTGACGAATGCCGGGGCGCAGCCGCTGGCTGGCTACCGGTGTGTGGTTTTAACCGTTGAACGCTAAGTCGTTAGAAGCATATTCATTTTAATAGAGACTCTTAAGATATTCCTGCAAAGAAAATTAAAGGATTAAACCACGACTTAAGGAATTTAACATGACCAATAAGAAGATGTTTCCTGTTTTAGTTTTATTTGCTTTATTAATCACGGGTTGCGGCAAAAAGGAGAATCCTCAGGCCTCCAAGAAGATAGCTGTAGTGATTTCAACATTGAATAATCCCTGGTTTGTAGTGTTGAAGGATGCAGCCAAGGAGCGGGCTGAGGAATTGGGTTACGAGGCGATTGTATTCGACTCCCAAAACTCAACCGGGACCGAGGCCGGTCACTTTGATACCATTATCGATGGTAAGTATGCTGCGGTTCTGTTTAATCCCACGGACTCGGAGGGGTCTATTGCCAGTGTCAAACAGGCCAAAGAGGCCGGGATTCCCACCTTTTGTATGGATCGCGAGATATCAACGAGTGACGTAGCTATTAGTCAGATTCTCTCCGACAATTATTCGGGTTGTGTGGCCCTCGGGGAATACTTTGTAGAGAAGTTAGATGGAAAGGGAACCTATGTTGAGCTGTTGGGATTACTGGGTGCCAATCCCACTAAAAATCGTTCCGAAGGATTTCATAGCGTGGTCGATAACTATCCAGAATTGAAAATGGTGGCCAAGCAGACGGCTGACTTTGATCGGACTAAGGCCATGGAGGTCATGGAATCTATCTTGCAGGCCCACCCGGATATTAACGCCGTTTTCTGTGGTAATGATGCCATGGCCATGGGAGCTTACCGTGCTTTGGTGATCGCCGGTAAGGATAACGCCGTGCAGGTGTTTGGCTTTGACGGAGCCAGGGATGTGATCGAGAAAATCCAGGAAGGTAAGATTGCTGCTACCGGTATGCAGTTTCCAAAGCGTATGGCCCGGATGGCAGCGGAGTATGCCGATGAATATATCAAGGGCAAAAGGGATTTCCCGCAAAAGGTGCCGGTGGCCGTAGAACTTGTCAATGTCGAAAATATTGATAAATACAAGGCTTATGGACGCCAAGAGTAATTACATATGGAGAAGTTAAAGACACCAGCTAAATGGATACTAACCGGCCTTGGACTCGCCTTGCTTCTGTGTGTATCGATTCGTTTGGAGAAATCAGACCAGAGGCGGGCCCGGATGAAGACCTTCCAGTTTGATGCAGCCGACTATGCCCGTGACTTCTGGGATATCGGGCTACCTGAGGTTCTCTCACAAAGCCTTGAGGCTCGAACTTTAATACGGCTATTCAACACCGACATGAACGCGGCTATCGAGCAGGGCCAAACCCTGGGAGAAAGTCGGGTACACGCTTATCTCTTAAAGGGCAGCGGTACCATTGTGACTATGGATAAAAAGGGGATTGCCGTGCGATTAGATGAATCTGAGTCCGGAGCCACAGTCCGGATTTTAACCGGCCCGTTTATATCAGGCAATGCCATTCGAGATGCTTCTGGTTTGGTGAATGTCAGTGATTTTTCCGATACCATGAAGTTCAACCGGATCAGTTCTCATATCAATAAAATCGTGGTCACTGAAGTGATCAAACCTTTCCTGGAAACATCGCCCGAGATAGGGCAACAGGTGACGTTTTTCGGTGCTGCTGAGGTGGCTGAAGATGCGACTGAACAGACTCCCTTTGGGAGTAAAGACAAACATGGAAAGGCCCATCTGTTATCTATTGTCCCTATTCGCCTGGTGCGGAATTAGGTGGAGGGGATAATTGTTACGATGAACCATTCTGCTGACTATAAGATTGTGCTGGCTGCCCGTGGTGTGACCAAATGTTTTGGTCTCACCAAGGCGCTGGATAAAGCGAGCATTGAGATTAAAGCTGGTGAGGTCCATGCCGTTATAGGCGAGAATGGCGCCGGTAAATCAACGCTCATGAAGGTACTCTGCGGAGTGTATCGGGAATATGAGGGCACGCTTTGTTTTCAAGGCAAATCCGTGACTTTATCCAATCCGCACATGGCCCAGGAAATGGGGATCTGCATGATTCATCAGGAATTAAATCTTATCCCCCATTTAAGCATCGCTGAAAACATCTTTTTAGGGCGCGAATTCCTCCTGCCAGTGGGTCTGATTGACACCCAGCGCATGCGCAGCCAAGCCGGTGATCTCCTAGACAAGCTGGACCTGCACATTGATCCGAATACGCCTGTCTGTCAATTGCGAGTGGGTCAGCAACAACTGGTTGAGATTGCCAAAGCCCTGGCCTTTGAAGCTCGGGTGATCATCATGGACGAACCTACATCCGCCATCAGTGACCATGAAGTGGATATCCTGTTTAGGCTTATCCGTTCGCTGACCGAACGAGGCGTAGCCATCGTGTACATTACCCATAAAATGGAGGAGGTCTTCCAAATAGCTCACCGTATCACAGTGATGCGGGATGGCTGTGTTGTAGGATCACATCCTGCTCAAGACGTCACTGAGGATCAAGTGGTAGCCATGATGGTGGGCCGTGACATCAAGGATTTCTTTGTCAAAACCGAGGCTGTACAGGAGACCGACGTATTTCAGGTTCGGGACATCTGTCTGGAACACCCCACGCGTCCGGACGACTATCTCGTGGATCATGTGAGCCTGTCCTGCCGACGAGGTGAAGTGCTGGGTCTATTTGGCCTGATGGGGGCTGGACGCACCGAGTTCCTGGAAACCGTTTTTGGCGCCCATCCTAAAACCTCCTGCGGCCAGGTATGGATAGAAGGGCAAGAGGTCACCATCCGTTCACCCCGGGATGCCATACAAGCCGGTATAGCCCTCGTTCCGGAGGATCGTAAGCAAAAAGGGCTGATACTTTCTATGTCAGTAAGAGACAGCATTAGCCTGGCCAGCTTGCGGCAAGTCGAATCCTTTGGATTTCTGAATGCCCGACTGGAGGGAAACCTGGCCGACGACTACGTCAAACGTCTGGAAATAAAGACCTCTAACAGGTATCAGAAGGTGAAGAACCTCAGCGGTGGCAACCAACAAAAGGTAGTAATTGCCAAATGGCTCGCTACCAATCCCAAGGTACTGCTGCTGGATGAGCCCACCCGCGGTATTGACGTCAATGCCAAGAATGAGATCTACAAACTCATAAGCGAGTTGGCCTTGAGCGGCATGGCGATTGTCATGGTTTCCTCGGAATTACCGGAAATTATAAGGATTGCCGATCGCGTCATTGTTCTTTCCCAAGGACGACAGACCGGTGAGTTCTCACACGGGCAGGTGACTGAGGAACTGCTGTTAAAGGCCGCCTTGTCCGGGCAGGAAACACGGAGAGTAAATAAGAATCCATTACCCTTAGGAAATATGGACTGACTATGTCTGATCAATTTGATTTTAAATCCACACTTTCACGTTTTCACTCGCTGATAGCATTGATCCTGATGATTACAGCCTTTGGTTTATTTGCTGAGGGATTCTTTACACTTAACAATTGCCTAACGGTGTTGCAGCAGATCTCGGTCAATATTTGCTTATCTGTGGGCATGACGTTGATCATTCTGACCGGTGGAATTGACCTCTCAGTGGGATCGGTACTTGCCTTCAGTGGGGCTATTATGGCAGGAATGCTCAAGTCAGGAATGGAGCTGGAGGGTCTGAACCTGTATATCGGTTTCACGGTCATCGGGGCGATATGCGGCGGCATCCTGATCGGCTCGTCCCTGGGGCTTTTTAACGGTTTCATGATAACCCGCTTTAGGGTCCCTCCCTTTGTGGCCACGTTGGCCATGCTCACCATCGCACGTGGTGCTACCAAACTCTATACCGGCGGAGAGGCTATTACCGGCTTAGGTGACAACTTTGCCCAGATAGGTTCCGGCCGGCTCATTCTGGGCATACCCAACCAGGTCTTTATAGCTGCTTTGGTTGTGGGGATTGCTTCCATTTTATTAACAAAGACACGTTTTGGCAGGCACATCTATGCCGTGGGCGGTAATGAAGAGGCGGCCAAATTATCCGGGCTTAATGTAAAGCGCATTAAGATAATGGCATATAGCATCGCCGGCGCCTTATCAGCGGTGGGTGGACTCATGCTGACATCCAAATTAAATTCAGCCACTCCTGTGGCCGGTGAAGGTTACGAACTTGATTCCATCGCCGCCGTGGTTATTGGGGGGACTTCCCTTTCAGGGGGCCGAGGGTCGGTCTGGGGCACTGTGTTGGGTGCCTTAATCATCGGAGTCCTCAATAGTGGCCTGGTAATCATGGGGGTGGACCCATTCTGGCAAAAGGTCATCAAGGGCTTTGTCATCCTGCTGGCCGTGGTTATTGATCGTTTAAATTCAGATGAGTAAGGACATATTTGCTGTTTCTCTGTTTATTAATCCCAAATAGACTCTCGGGCTGCTGTTAATGTAACGCATCAAGATAGGCTCATACACGAACAGGACTTGATATTATATTCGATTTTTGCATAAAAGATCATAGTGTAAACGTTTTATGTGTTGAGTGTTTGTATAATTCATTAAGCGGATTTTGTTATGAAAGGGCATTATTATTTTGATCTGCGAAAAAGCAAAATATTCAGCTTTTGTCGGAATTCTCTGTCTGTCGCTAATGAATAGTAACTAATCCCATCAATAATATAATGAAAAAGAAGAGAAACATGAATCACAATTTATTTCCCCGCCTCAGAAGCACTTTCGCATTTATGTTAATATTGTTCTTGTCCGTTGGAAATCAATCGGGGCAAGCAACACAAACGTCTCCCATTCAAGGGATTGAAAGTGTGCCCGCCAACTGTTTGCAACACCCCCGCGTGCTTGTTTCGACCGACGCCGGCGGTACGGACCCGGACGATCTTCAATCCCTAGTTCACCTGTTCGTATATGCAGACTGCTTTGATATCGAAGGGATAGTGTCGTCGCCCTGGGGAAAGGGTCGCAAAGAACACATCATTGAGGTTATCGATCTCTACGAACGCGATTATCCGAACCTGAAAACCTACTCTGACCGCTATCCCACTTCCGATGCTTTGCGAGCCGTGGTCAAACAAGGCGCGGTGGAAACAAGTCCTGAGGCCGGTTTCGCCACATCGACCGAAGGCTCGGCTTGGATCATAAAATGTGCCCGGCGTAACGACCCGCGTCCGTTGCATGTCCTGGTTTGGGGAGGTATTGACGATCTGGCACAGGCATTGCATGACGCACCGGATATTCTGCCCAAGTTGCGCGTTTACTGGATTGGCGGGCCGAACAAGAAATACAGCCAATCCGCCTATAACTACATCCGCCAAAATCATCTGAACCTATGGATCATCGAGGCGAACACCACGTATCGCGGATGGTTTTGGGGAGGCAATCAAGAAGGTCAATGGGATAATAACGAGTTTGTGGCGCAACATGTTACCGGGCACGGCGCGCTTGGCGAATTCTTCGCTCCGCTCCTCAAAGGAAGACTAAAGATGGGCGACACACCGTCCGTCGCGTGGCTGCTAAAGGGTGATCCCGAAGATCCAACGCAACCCAGTTGGGGTGGTAAATTTGTACACGTAGAAGATGCAGCGAGCCGGCCGAACTGGTGGACGGATGACCCGGACCCGGCAGTTTTAGGGATGCGCAAGCAAAGGCGGAAGTATGAAGGGGCGCTGACTGTGAGCCAGTGGCGTGAAGATTTTCTCGGTGATTTTGCTGCACGCATGGATCGCTGCAAAACGCCTTCTGCCCAATTACTAACACATGAAGATACTACTCCTCTCGACCTACTTCTACAATACACACCGGCTGATGAGGAACTTGCAGAAAAATACAAACACTATCTTACTCAAGAGTTGGGTGTTCTCATTTACGGGATTAAGGGCACTGGTACTGCCCGTACCATCACGAAAACAATTGTGGTTCCTCCTAATGTGACCTATGACGGCAAAGGTGAGGTCCTCACTGCAGATACCAAGGCGATGGGAGCGGACATGGGAGAGCAGTCTGAAAAACAAAGGCCGTTGTTTTTACTCGCTCCAGGTGCTGGGATAAAAAATGTCACGATTACCGATCCCGGATGCGAAGGGATCCACCTGATGGGTGACAATGTGCTCGACAATATCCACTGGGAGGATGTCGGCGAAGACGCGGCCTCAGTTCGCAGCTATTTCCCCGGAGGCAAGATTACCATCAAGAACAGTAAAGCGTTCAAGGCCAGTGATAAAATGTTTCAGTTCAACACATCATGCAGTGTAAGCATTGAAAATTTCGTGGGCGACGGCATGGGTAAGCTGGTCCGTCACATGGGCAGCCAGGATGTCCCATTCAATATTGACTTGAACAACGTGACTGTGACGAACGTCGTAAATGCGATCGTGCAGAGCGGCAGTCGTAAATGCTATGTCCGATACCATAATCTCTCTTATAAGTTTAAAGGTGACAAAGACAGGCCCGAACGCGTGTTCAGAAAAATCCCTCCGGAAAATGTTACGGAATATTGACTAATCAGCCAAAGCAAGTTGCTTTTAATAAAAAGATGGTTCCTGGAGGTGGTATTGTCCATAACATGCTGCGTCCCGGGGACTGTAGAGGCCATAATCGCTATGGATGCACGCTCGATCGGAGATTGGTAAAATCACGGCTTTTTCATATAAAAAATCATTGTTTAAACGTTTTGTATCTTGAGAATCGGTTTCCTGGCAAAATGCAGCTCCATACTAATTATTGTAAAAATTATGCATAAAGGAATGTCAAAATCAGTTCTGTTCGTTTAATATAAACCATATGTGAGCTCATACAATAAAGATAACATTTGTGCAAATTTGGTTTTCAAGGAGGTATTGAAATGAACTACAAAAAATTTAACCTGCCGTTTATGTCGATTTTCATGGCGTTATTGCTCGTAATCCCTGCCGGCGGCGTGGAGAATTTTAAGACCTCGAGTTACGGTGCGGGACACCAGATATGGTTCGAAGCCGAGGATTTCGACGAGCGGAAACCGGATAACAACGACGGCTTCGCACTGAGTGATCAATCCGACGATTTCGGTAAATCCATTACCAATACCAGTGGTGACGACGGCGAGTTCATGTTGCGCTACGACTTCGACATCAGCAAGTCCGGCGGTAGCGGCGGGACCTGGTATTTCTGGGGTCGTGTGATCAATCCCACCGGCCGGTCCTCATTTATGCTGGTGGAGGGACACCCGGGCGACCCGATGCCGGTGACGATTCCGATGAGCGGTCTTACAGGCAAGATGCGAATCTTCGAGGATCACATCGGCAGTACCTGGACCTGGGCCAACGATACTTTCCATGATGGGCATACCAAGACGCTTCGAGACGGCATGAATACCATGTATGTCCTTGCCCGAGAGGACGCCGGGCAAATGGATGTCTTCATGTGGACAGACGATCCAAATTACATGCCTACGGATGCGGATTATAAAAAAGCCAAGGTGACAGGTAAAGCTCCCGCCTCAAGCCCGAGCCCGACCGGCGCCGCGCCGCAGTTGGATTCGGCCGCACAGACAGATGTCGCTGTACCGGTCGTCAAAACGCCCGTGCTGCCGTCGGGAACACGCCCGCGCGTCATCGCCACCACCGACGGTGAAGTGGATGACCGCAGTTCCATGATTCGCTTTCTCCTCTATTCCTGCGATTTCGATGTCGCGGGCATTGTGCAGGTGAATTCCCGATTCCAGAAGGACGGCCACAGTGGTAAGAAATGGATTGAAGCCCAGCTCGATACCTATGAGAAACTCCTGCCCCAGCTGCGCAAACACAATCCCAATTATCCTGATGCCGACCATTTGCGTAGTGTCATGCGAGTTGGGAACGAGAACAGAAAAGATCTCTATGTAGCCCCGCCGGACATGGAGACGAAGAACACTGCCGGCGCACAGCTTATCATAGACACATTGCTCGACGACGACCCTCGCCCCGTTCATGTCCTTTCGTGGGGCGGTGCGAACACCACGGCCTCGGCCTTATGGAAGTTGAAGACCGAGTATCCCAGGGACAAGTTTGAGTATGCCGCCTCTCGCATTCGCATTTACTGTATCTGGTATCAGGACGGCGGCGGCAAATGGATTCAGGAGAATATTCCACAAGCTTATATCAACGAAGCCTACCGCTGGGATAATGTCTGGGATTACGAAAGCTATGATCATGCTCGCAGACAAGGTAAAATGAGTTCCAATCCACCATTTGTACAGGAATATATGAAAGATGCCTGGCTGAACGAGAACGTCAAGACTGGGCATGGTCCCCTTGGTGCTATGACGCCCCAGAGATATATCAGTGAAGGCGATACACCGTCCTTCCTGCATTTGGTGGACAACGGCCTCGATTCGCATCTCGATTACACCTTAGGCGGTTGGGGCGGACGTTCTGTTTATGACGATCCGGCTTTTCCTAATCATATCACCGATAAAGCAATCGAAGAAGACGGCGACAAAAACAAGATGTATTGGCGCTGGGTTCCTGCCGCCCAGAATGACTTCGCAGCACGCATGGACTGGTGCGTTAAGGAATTCGAGGAGGCCAATCATGCGCCTATCGCCAAAATCAAGGGCGCTCTCATGCGCGACGTGAAAGCCGGCGAAACTGTAAAGCTCGCGGCCAACGCCACCGATCCAGACGGCGACAAGCTGACATACAAGTCGTGGCAATATGCCGACGCAGATTCCGCTGCGGCCACCGTGACCATAGAAAACAGCGACTCTTTGGAGAAGGCCAGCTTCGTTGTGCCGGACGAACCCGGCAAGCAGGTCCATATCATTCTTGAGGTGACCGATGACGGAACGCCTGCTCTGGTCGGTTACCTGCGCGTTACCTGCAATATCAAATGAAAATACAAGAGCGGAAAATCTGTCGGCAAAAAAAAGAGTACAATAAAAAATGAACAATACTTTCACGAACCTTCTGGTAATCATTAGTGTATTAAACGCCAGTTCCTTCTTCGCGGTTACTCCCGTCTCTGCTGCAGCAACAACTACAAAAAAGATAAAACCGCGAGTCATCGCCAGCACGGATGGTGAGGTGGATGACCGCAGCAGCATGGTTCGGTTTCTGTTGTATGCGTCGGACTACGATGTAGTCGGTTTCATACAGAACAACTCGATATTCCAGAAGCGCGGACACAGCAGGGACGGCTGGCTCGAAAAGGAGATCGAACTTTACGGCGAGGTCTACCCTAATCTGAAGAAGCATCACCCGGACTATCCCTCGCCTGAATACCTGAAAGGGGTTATATACGTCGGCAACGAAAACCCGGCAGACTTGCAGCGCGCACCGGTGGACATGGAAACTAAAGATACACCCGGCTCCGATCTCATCATCGCCACATTGCTGGACGATGATCCCCGCCCTGTCCACGTCCCGTGCTGGGGAGGAGCCAATACCGTTGCCTTCGCACTGTGGAAGCTCAAGACCACGCAGCCGGATAAATTCGCCGCAGCGGCCACCCGCCTTCGAGTGTACGGGATCACCTACAATCTTTCAAACAAGGCGCAGGACGGAGGCTACCTGTGGATCATTCAGAACATGCCTGAGGTCAAGCTCTACACGGCTGCTACCTGGGCGGGGACATACAGCTACGACAGCGTCGATGGCAAACGCGGACGCCCAAGTAAAAATCCACAAGAGGTCCAGGCGTACTTCAACAACCCATGGTTGAACGAGAACGTTAAGACGAATCACGGTCCTCTGGGGGCGTACTATCCGCAATCGTACACGAGCGAAGGCGATACGCCGTCATTCCTTCCCTTGATCGACAATGGTCTCAGGGGGCACCTCGACTATACGCTGGGCTGCTGGGGCGGACGCGCCCAGATTGAGTCCGGCAACCACATGGTGGATGCTTCGAATGAGAAGCCCGATAAGTGGGCCGCCATCTATCGCTGGTCCATCGCAGCGCAAAATGATTTTGCCGCAAGGGCGGATTGGTGCGTTAAGAAATTCGAGGAAGCCAATCATGCGCCTATCGCCAAAGTGGAGGGCGCTCTCATGCGCGACGTGAAAGCCGGCGAAACTGTGAAGCTCGCGGCCACCGCCACTGATCCTGACGGCGACAAGTTGGCGTTCAAATGGTGGCAGTATTACGAGGCCGATTCCGCCGAAGCCAGAGTCACCATCAACAACGCGAGCAGCAACCAGGCGAGCTTCGTCGTCCCCAAAGAACCCGGCAAGCAGCTACAGATCATTCTTGAGGTGACCGATGACGACACGCTGCCGCTCAAGTACTACCAGCGCGTCATTGTCACAATTAGCCGTTAAATATATAAAGACTGCTAAAAAAGAATAGCAATTTTTATGAAAACCAAATACAGGAGAAAAAAATGAAGAAGCTCGTTATGGGTATATTGTTGATAGCCCTTACAAACTCTTCAACAGCCAAGGTTCCATGGGAAAATGGAAATCTTATGGTTTCAGAAAACGGACGCTATTTACAGCATGAAAATGGGGAACCGTTCTTCTGGCTCGGGGATACCGCCTGGCTGCTTTTTCAGAGATTGGACAGAGATCAGGTAAAGCAGTACTTTGAGAACCGGAAAGAAAAGGGATTTAATGTGGTTCAATGCATTTTTATCCAGAATCATACCCACACCAATGCCTATGGTGACCCTGCATATTTAAACAGTGACTTAACGCAACCCGCACAAACTCCCGGAAATGACCCTCAAGATGCTCAGCAATATGACTACTGGGATCATGTGGATTATGTGGTTGAAGTGGCGGCTAAAAATGGCATTTATGTGGCCCTTTTGACCTCCTGGCGGGATCTGGTCAGACGTGAGAAGGACTTAACCGCAGAGAAAATCGAACCCTTTGCAGCTCATCTTGCAAACCATTTTAAGGATAAACCCAATATTATCTGGATCAATGGAGGAAGTGCAAAGGGCGGTAGCAATACTGAAATTTGGGAAACCTTAGGCGCAGCCCTAAAGAAAACGGATCCCAATCACCTGATTACCTTTCATCCCTTCGGCAGAATGCAGACTTCAACCTGGTTTCAGAATACTTCCTGGCTGGATTTGAATATGTTCGCCTCCGGCCACAGAAATTACGACCAGGACGATACCACCAAAAAATACGGCGAGGATAACTGGCGATATGTACTGGAAGATCTTTCGAAAACACCGCTCAAGCCAACCATCGATGGCGAGCCTTCCTACGAGAACCTTCCCGAAGGAATTCATGACGCCACCCTGCCCTATTGGCAGGCATCCGACGTAAGACGATATGCGTACTGGTCTGTTTTTGCAGGTGCATGCGGCCATGTTTACGGCGAAAATACCGTCAGGCAGGTTTATTTACAGGGTGTCAATAAAGCCGAAAGCGGAGCAAAACTCGACTTTTTTGAAGCCCTGGACGTCCCGGGCGCTTTTCAGATGCAATATGTGAAAAACTTGATTTTGTCACGTCCATTCTTCGTGCGTCTCAACGATCAATCTGCGGTTGCAGGTGATGAAGGGCAGCGATACGACCGCATTCTGGTAATGCGAGGAAACGATTACCTGATGGCATATACCTATACCGGTCGCGACTTTACCGTTCAGATGGGGAAAATATCCGGTGACAAAGTCACCGCCTGGTGGTATGATACTCGTACGGGTCAAGCCCATAACATGGGTATATTTGCCAATAAGGGACCTCAGAAATTTGACCCTCCCGGTGTCAAACATAATGGAAACGACTGGGTGCTGGTGCTCGACAATGCTGCAAAGAAATTCGGCAAGCCCGGCATAGTTACCAGGTAAAACATAAAAATGTAAAATACAAACAGATAAAGGGGATAAGGGGTCGCAGATTAACAGGGCGACCCCTATATATTGAATCCCATATACATAGAGAGGTCTTTATGGCAAAAAAGCACATGTATTCGAGAGTGTTTTATACTGCAGTGTTTCTTCTGTGCCTCGCGGCAGACTTTGCCCCGGCAGTAGACCGGACCGAAGTTCTTGCGACAATGAAACGTGCCACAGCGTTTATGACAGAGACCGTCAGTTATCAGGGCGGCTATGTCTGGAATTATCTGACGGACTTTTCCCGGCGATGGGGCGAGATGGAGGCCACCAAGACCATGATCTGGATTCAGCCCCCGGGTACACCCGCTATGGGCCACCTGTTTCTGGATGCCTATCACGCCACGGGCGACGAAACCTATTACCATGCCGCAGAACAGACAGCGGATGCTCTTATAAAATGCCAGCATGAAAGCGGGGGATGGAATTATGTGGCGGACCTGGCAGGTGAGGATTCGCTGCGGCGATGGTACGATACCATCGGCAAAAATGGCTGGCGGCTGGAGGAATTTCAGCATTATTATGGCAATGCCACCTTCGATGACAAGACAACATCTGAAGCTGCCAGGTTTATGTTGCGAATGGCACTGGAAAAAAATAATCTCAGGTACAAGGCCGCTCTGGACAGAGCCGTTGCATTCGTTCTCAACAGCCAGTATCCGGCCGGAGTCTGGCCTCAGCGTTATCCCCTGAAATACGACTTTAGCAAAGACGGCCGACCGGATTACACGTCATTCATGACCTTCAATGATGAAGTCACTGCGGAAAACATCGACTTTCTGATCCTGTGTTATCAGGCACTGGGAGACGCTCGCTTTCTGGAACCAATTCACAGGGCTATGAATGCCTTTCTCGTGACACAACAGGCCGCACCTCAGGCGGGCTGGGCTCTCCAGTACACTACCGACCTGCAACCTGCCGGTGCGCGCTCGTACGAACCAAAGGCCCTGGTCACCAGCACAACCGCAGAAAACATCGGCCAACTGCTCAAGTTCTACACTCTTACCGGAGAAGTCAAATTCCTTGAACGTATTCCCGAGGCCCTCGACTGGCTCGATTCAGTAAAATTGCCTCCCTCTCTCGGAATGTTTCGCAGCTCTCATCCAACCTTTGTCGAACTCGGGACCAATGAACCTTTGTTCATCCATCGGACAGGATCCAATGTTATCAACGGGCGATACTATGCAGATAAAAACCCTCAGAACACTGTCGGCCATTACTCCTCAGTCCGATTCATTGACATGACGGCGCTGAGGAACAGTTTTGAACAGGCCAGGGCCATCGATCCTAATGATGCAAAACAAAACTCGCCCCTTCGTCCGGGTGCCCCTGCTCGTGACCTGCCGCGATTTTTTTCTTTGCGCTCTCGTAGACAGAGCCGCTCAATTCGCCCCTCGGAATCGCAGGTTGAGCGTATTATCAACTCTCTGAATACCCAGGGTTACTGGCCCTCACGTCTTCGGTCTACCAGTAATCCATATAAAGGCGACGGGCCTAAAGAGGTGACACCCGGGGATTTCTCCCAAACCAACGTGGGTGACACCTACGATACCTCACCCTACCCCTCCAGGAAACCTATCACGTGTATTTCCACGACCACCTATATCCGTAATATGAGCGCACTCATTCTCTATTTGGAATCCGAATCATGACTCACATCCCTTTCTTTTCCGATTTGAAGTATTTTTTCCTGTTAACCGTATGGATTTTAACCACCGCAGCCGGTCAGCCCATACTGGCCGACTCCATAGTGTATAACAATCCTATTCTTCCCGGTGACTGGTCCGATCCAGCGGTCATTCGTGTTGGGGATGATTATTATACCTGCCGTTCTTCTTTTGGATGGCAACCCGGCATCCCTATCGCCCACAGCCGCGACCTGGTTCACTGGCGTTATATCGGTCACGCCTTTAAGAGTCACCCGAAACTCAGCCCCGGTGACACGCGCAACGGCATCTGGGGTTTGGATATGGGATACAATCCCAATACCCGGCAGTATCTTATCTATGCGCCCACGCGCGACTACGAAGTTTACGTGTTTTATGCGGACAGCCCTCAAGGGCCGTACTCCATGAAAAGCCTGGGTAAACAATTAGGGATCGATCCCGGATTTTTCGCAGATGAGGATGGACGTCTGTACCTCATCACAAATCAGGCCCGGATATATGAACTTGAATCGGACGGCCTCTCGATCAAAAAGGTCGTGAGCGAGGTAGATCGCAGCCCGTATGCCTTTTTCGAAGGACCAGACCTCTTTAAAAACAAGAAATGGTATTACCTGTTGTTCTCAGACGGCGGAACCCTGCCGCACGAACCCAGTACGATCTCCTGCCTACGTGCCCATACCCTAAGCGGCCCCTGGGAAACGGATCCGAACAATCCCGTCATGTTCTCCACCGACAATGGGGCACGCTTCCAGGGTCCGGCCCACGGTACCTTAATCAAGACCCAGACAGGCCAATGGTTTGTAACCTTTCACGCGCACGAGCCTTCGTACTATTGCCTCGGGCGAGAGATGCTCATGCAGCCCATTGAGTGGACCCCAGACGGATGGTGGCGCCCTACCACCGGCAGAATACCCACGGCGTCGGCATCCGGTCCGGATTTACCGGTTTGCGATTTTCAACCCGCCCAGTCCGATACGTTCGACTCGACGCAACTGGGTCTGCAATGGTTTTTCACCTGTGCGCCGGACTTCAGCGGCAGGTCATGGTCCTTAACCGAATGTCCCGGATCTCTGCGTATATACACACAACCCGGTGACCTCGGATCTATAGAGGCCCTGCCGGGCATCATTCAGCAGCGTGTGATTCACACGTCCTTCAGCGTCGAAACCCACGTCACTTTCTCTCCTAATGTCGACGGTCAGGCCGCCGGGCTGCATATGTATCACGACCCCCTGATGAATCTTTGGCTGGTCATTAGCCGGCGTAAGGGACAGCCCAGTATTGAGGTGGGTAAAACCCGCCTGGGCCAGCGTACCGATATATGGTCCCTGCCGAATCCCTATGGTGAGAGCATACACCTGAGGATCGTCGTTGATAATCGCGAACATGCGACCTTTCATTATAGTGGAGACGGCCAATCGTGGCAGCAGATCGGCACAAGCTTGTATTTCGGTGCCAGCGCTCATCACCTAAGAGACGGTCTACGCGGCGATCCGGACCTGGGCTGGGTCGGTCCTTATAAGGATCCCAATAGTCCGGCCGAGCGGGGCACAGGCCCTGCCGCGGCCCGCCTGTCCGATCGACGCGGAAATACCTGGACCGGTACTACTTTCGGAATCTTTGCAATACGAAACGGCGCAGCCGAATCCAACCACGCGGACTTCCATGACCTGCGAGTGACAACACCCTAAGAAGTGGAAGCATCACTTACTTTCTGCACTTTATTCTTGCAATACTTTTTAGCGGTATGTAAACTGGCCTCTGACCTTATACAAAGGAGACGACATGATCTATCAAAGAGTAAGTTTAACGATGCTCAGGGGATTATTCCTGTTATTAATTCTGGTCTTACCTTCGTGTACCGCAGAGAGAGCTGCTATGCATACCGAATCGGTTGAGTGGAAGCTGAGTAACTTTGAAGTTGCGCCGCCGGGTTTAACGAAGACCGGCACCCCCGGCCCCGTGGACAGCCCTTACGGCAAAGCCGTTGCATTCGACGGCGAGGAAGATGCCTTCTTCCTGGAGACAAATCCGTTGCAGGGGCTTCGCAGTTTTACAGTTGAAGTTGTTATGTGCCCGGATAAAGCCGGGCCGCGAGAGCAGAGATTCCTGCATATAGGCGAAGTGAGCGGGGATCGCATGCTTCTGGAAACGAGAATGACCGACGATGGTCAATGGTACCTCGATACCTATCTTCAATCGGGATCGTCGAAAAAAGCTCTGATTGACGAGAATCTATTGCATCCTGCGGGAAAGTGGTACCATGTGGCTTTTGTGGTCGATGAAGGCAGGATGGTGAACTACATTAACAGTAAGCAGGAACTCGAAGCCAAAATAGATTTTGCCCCTATCAACTCGGGCAAGACCTCAATTGGAGTAAGGCAGAACAAAGTCTCCTGGTACAAAGGCGCGATCTACAAGATTGTGATTACCCCGAAAGCCTTGAAGCCGATACAGTTTACGACCCATTGACTTATGGTTGGTCGAGGACCTGACCTGCAGGATTGTTGTTTCGTTTGGTAAATGCTCATCTTGTCTTTGGTTGAAGATTAATCTTTCTCAATACTTGATTCAGGATTTCTTCCCTTGTTTTAATGATAGTGCCGTGTTTGTGACCCTCGGGGATATTGATGACACCTGAGATATCCTCAAAGGTCTCAAAATCTTTTGTCCTGACTGCGCCATAGTTTTTCTTCCTGTAGTCATCAAAATAAATCAGCCAATCCGACCCGACCTTCACAACAGTGGGACCTTCCGTAAACTTTTCGGTAAAAGGTTCGGAAATGCCGGAATAAGGCCCCAATGGCGTCTTACCAAAAGCAACTTTAATATGCATGTTGGGGCGTGTATTGTCTTTTAATACCAGTACATAGTCCTGATCACCTTTTTTTACAATCACGGCATCGATCACACTAAAACCCGGATCCAGAAAAAGCTTTGTTTCTGAAAAGGTTTGAAAATCTTTCGTAGTCGTGTAGTACATCCTTTGATTATTGCGTTCATCTTCAATCCCCCTTTCGAATTTTCCGGGAATGGTAGAGGCCCAGATAATGATAAACCGCCGGTCAGTCTCATCATAAAACAGTTCCGGCGCCCAGACATTGACGGTAGAAGGATCAAAATCCATTACCGGTATGAGTTTCTGGTCGGACCAGTTCATCAAATCTTTCGATGATGCATATCCGAATCCGAGGTCCCCCCGCCAGGAAGTCGTCCAGACGAGATGAAAAACTCCGTCGGGGCCTTCGACAAGGGAAGGATCACGCATTAGCTTCTGGTTTCCCAATTCCGGTTTAAGCAGGACCGTATCAATACGCTCCCAGTTATAGGCATCATAGCTATATAGCAGGTACAGCCCGTCTTTAGCCGGCTCCCTAAAGGAAGTGAACAGGTATACATCCTTGGCCTGGCTGAAGGAACACAGAAACGGCAAAACAAAAAGTAATAAATATATCTTTTTACTCATTTGAATTCTCCTGGAACTCTTTTTGCAACCAATTCTACGAACTATCGTTCACTTTTTTCAATTGCGTAGAGCGTGTCTTCCGACCGGATAAATAACCGCCCGTTCGAGACGGCAATACCGGCTTTATACGTCCCTTTCAAGTCGTTCTCCGCCAGCACCTGAAACGCGGGTCCTTCCTTGATGACAGTCGTTTTACCACTTTCGGATAGACAATAGATATTACCGTCGGCCCATATGGGTGATGCGCCATAACGACCCGGCAGACGCTCGCGCCAGATTACATCGCCGCTGTCGGCCCGAAAACAAGTCATTACACCGCCCTCGGTCAGGGCATATAGATGAGGCTTGACATAGAGCATAGACGGCACACGCGGTACGTCTTTATCATGTTTCCAGATAAGATGAGAATCCCTGCACTGCCCTTGCCCTCCCGTACGAACGGCGAGAATTTCGGAAGTTCCAAAACCGGTCGTGGCAAAGATCATGCCATCACCGGCCACAATAGACGGCACTACTCCTTCGGCGTTACTACGTACGGTCCACAGGCGAACACCGGTCTGCAAATCGAAGCCCTGGAGTACATCTCCTGCGCCGCTGACCACCTGAATCTTACCGTCCACGGTCACGGTTTGGGGCACTACATGGGCAATGCGTGACAATCCCCGCCTGCCGCGCCACTTGACCTGGCCCGTGCGCGCCTCAACCGCCAACACCAATCCCTTATCCCATGGCTTTTGCCATCCGAGCTTTTTGTCCGGACCGTCACTGCTGCCGTCAAAGGGAACTATCAGCAAGCCGTCCTGCAGTATCGGAGAGACCGCCAGTCCGTGCTGGCTGTAATACTCCAACTCCTGGTGACGCCACTTTTCCCGGCCGTCCATGGACAGGGCCAGGAGCGTACCATCCGTGGCCAGTACGTAAATACGTTCGCCATCCGTTACAGGCGTCGGTGTGGCATAAGAATTCCGTTGCTCTTTATGACCGGTCTTTTGCCGGGTTACTTCTTTATCCCAATAAACCTCGCCCGTCTCGGTATCAATACAGAGTAAGTGGAGCGAAGCACCTTCGTCAACCGCGGTCGTAACATACACGCGCTTGTCATACACAATAGGCGATGAATACCCCTGACCCGGAATCGGGATTTTCCAGGCGATATTTTTCTCCACATCCCAATGAATAGGTACGTTTTTTTCCTGACTAATCCCCTGACGCGAAGACCCGCGAAAACAAGGCCAGTTTTCGGCCATTAACACGGGATTTATCAGCAACAGGAGAACGGCGTACAGAGATACAGTTTTCATGTTAATAATCCTTTACCTAAATTAGTATTAAAAGTTATTGCCAGGAAATAAGATTTCCACCAACAGGAGCTATTATACCTCCTGCAGGCATGGAAATTCAAGCAGCAGAATGAGAGCCTATAAATGCATGATTGTATGAATATACACCTGCCTATTCCCCGATTACAATATTTCGCCGCCGTTATATAAGATTGGCCTGCCGAAGTTTATCTCCTTGGATTTGGGACAGGTTGAACAGTAATAGTGACAGTGTCGCTGACAATATCTTTCGGTTCCTGAAGCTCAACGGGACCGTCGTCGCTGACCGAAAGCCGAAGAACATACTCCCCGGCCGCAGGAAAGCTGACCATCGGATCTTCTATCGTATTATCATCGAAGCCAACCTCTGTTATACCCTCAGGAGCGGAATCAACGGACCAGAGGTAATACAATACCGAATTGGGATCCCCTTCATCAAAAACCGTGGCGTTCATCTGCAACATAGGCGGAAATATATCGGTATAATCCGATCCCGCATTGACTTTAGGTAAAGGATCAGATGTATAGAAAGACCAAAGTCTTCCCTCAGTGATAACAGGATTGCCGGCGTTCGGATCGTTGCAATCCACTCGCCAGTAATAATTAGCATCGGCAACGATGGGATATACGTCACCGGGGAGGAAATCATTTGGCTCATCTGCAACAATCAATTCCAGCGCATTGGGATCCGTTCCGATATAGACATTACATGTTACGACATCGTTTGATTGCCTGGGTGCGGGAATCGACCAACCGAATCCTGTAAACGCCGGAGGCCATTGGTAGCTCCCATTCTTGGGGTATGGACTATTCGCTTTATATGGCGCGAAGAGGATACCCAAACGCTCAAACCACAAGTTCGCCATCTTTATATTACCCTGATCCGAGGGATGGTAAAGGTCATGGTTAACTCCCGGGTAGGTCGTTCCCAACATATCAACGCCATCCGTCATATAGTCGATACCAGCACCATTTTCCATATCCACCATGATGATTTTATCGCCCTGGTTCTGCACGCGGGAAAGTGCCATGGCTTCGACGGCGTCGTTAAAAGCGGTCGTTGTCGCCTGTGCATCCATTTCATAACGATGGATAATACGGGCGAGAAATACAGTGATTTCCACCTCGTTGTCCATCTCATACCTGTCTATCTCGTTGAGCATGCGTTCCACATCTGTAACGTTGTTAACGTTCAACCCGTTAGTTCCGACATGGGCCAGAATAATATCGGCCGGGTTCTGCTCCAGCCATCCGTATGTATTGGAAGCAATCGTGCTCGCTGTCCACCCGGGGTGCCCCTCGTGGTCACAGTCAAAGGCAGGAATTATGTCGTATCCCCAGTTCAAACTGCCGACAAAATCTACATCGTATCCGCTTGCTAACAGAAGTTCATAGAGAGGCTGTCTGTATCCGGTTCTTTCACCGTAACTCGGGTACCCGTAATGTTCGCCGGCAGTGATCGAATCACCCAGCGGCATAATCCTGACCGCCTCCGCCATAGTCGTTGTAGATACCAGCAAGATTAATAACAGGATAAATATGACAAATAAATTATGAGATAGCTGTTTAGGAAAAACCATGTTAAACCTCCTTAATGTTGTTAAATGACAGGAAATCAAATTATCACCGACAGAAGCCATTATATTAACTGTAATCCGACAAGTCAAGGTAAGATTTGCTCAAATTTGGGAAGTTCTTCTTGACAGGAAGACAGCAAATTTGATATAGAAGATATAGAAAGATGTATTTTTTATTTTGCAGGATGTGAAACTCATCCTATGGGGCAGTTAGATTAGCAGGATGGTTAATAAGAAAGGTGAAAGATTCCACGAGTAAGTCCTGAACTCCAGAATTATGGTATAAATTGTGTTCAACTGCTTATATTGAACCTTTGGAGAAAATTTTTGATAAAAATAACGGGTTTCTTGCATAAAAAACCATAGCCTAAACGTTTTCAATTTGGGTTAGTTTATAAGAAGATTTTGGTGCAAAACACAACTCTATGCTAACTGTGCCGATTTCAGCATAAAGGACCTTTGAAATCATATCCGTTAGTTTAGTTTATTCAAAGACTTATTTTGAGTCTTTGGAGAAAGGAGGTGG